>Ga0316204_10001536_pt1 | contig 61017 bp, 63 predicted proteins | sample 6monrhotite_MG_2_FD_205661 | JGI IMG/M metagenome (GOLD analysis project Ga0316204, IMG submission 205661) | Microbial mat bacterial communities from mineral coupon in-situ incubated in ocean water Damariscotta River, Maine, United States -... | ecosystem: Environmental > Aquatic > Marine >...
ATGAATTTGAGCGTCAATGCGGTACCTGTGAAAGCACAATCATTGTGACGCCGCACCACGAAGTCACGTGGTCAACGGAAAAGGCCAAACAAACCTCCCCCGAAAGACTTCCCAAAGATCAGGCAGAGAAAATTGTCACCGATTTTCTAGCCAAAAAATTGGAATGCACTGGAACACCATTCACCCTTCTTGAAGATGGCGACGACGGCTGGGCATTGTACGTCCACACCCACGACACAACCTCATACGTTCACCCCAGCGGACGTATTGAATGGTACGGAACGGCTTGCGAGGCAAAGGACGGCCCGGAATGCAATGGGTGCGCCCAGGGTGAAGACGATAATTGCCCGTTTCTGTCAGTGGAGCGAGACACATGAAGAGATACCACACGGGATATTTTGTCAGCGTAATCGTGGTGGCCTTTCTGGACGCCATCATTGAGTCCGTCGCTGGTTGGGAATCAGACTTTGAAGGCAGACTGTACGCGCTGATTTTCATGTCTGTCTGGTGGCTTCTGTTCGCCATTCAACAATCGTCCGTTTCCGCGAAACCAGAAACACCCGCGCCGACCGACAAAAACGGTTGATTTTTAACATGCCCGACTGCCCCCTCTTTATGGGCTTTCGGTTAACAACGGAGAAACGAACGATGAAAAAGTATGCAGGAGCAAAAACCCACGAACAGATCAAGGCTGCTTGCTATGAGGCGGGCTTTGATATCGACACCGAGAAATACGACCACGGCAGTGACTGGGTGACAATCACCGGCACCTTCGACGGGCACGCCCGAACGTTCATTTATAGCAGTTTTAACGGGCGTTTCATCTGCCAGATCAGCGAAGACGAAACCTATTCGGAGCGCAGCACTGACCTTGACGGCACCGGATGGTACGACGCGATCTTGGACTTCCTGTACATCCCCGTCGAAGCCGACAGCGCCGCAGCATAACGAGCCTGAATCAGCACCATGACCAACCCCGCCGTAAAACTCACATCATTTGACGCGTTGCTCGACCTGGTGCCGTCGATGTCGGCGCGCCAGCTACGCGCCAAGCTGCGCGATTTGGAGTTTTATGGCGACAGACGTACAATGTTTTTCACCTCATCGGACGTATACAGGATATTGGAGTCAATCGCTTGCCACTCACAATCAAAGAAAGGGCGGGCGTCTACTACCTACGCGGGACAGTCCAAGCGGGTAAGCGCAAATCCAGCCCTATATATGAAACTACAGGGATTCGCGTCGGGCAGCCCGGTGCCAAAGGCTGTGTCGATCAAATCCGCATCAAGCGCGAAAGTGAAATCATCGCGGAATTGCTGCACGGACGAAAGTCCACGGTCACCTGGATCGAAGCCGCCGCTGCATATTGTGAACGGCGGCAAAGAAAACTAAGCCAAACAAACCCACGTTATGACCCCGAAGCGGGCGACGATACGGCGGGCATCGTTCTAGAAATAACCCACTTTTTTCAATCACGCGGCAAGGATTGCAGCCCCCTAACCGACTTGACCGGCGAAGACTTAAACGCCTATTTTCAGGCCCGCCACTTTGACCGGGGCAATGCCCTGTCCACCGCCAAGCGTCATGAAACAATCTATAAAGCCGTTATGAATTTCGCCGTCAAAGAATGGGCGGTGGACGGCAATTTCCCCGTGCCCGACCTGGCCGAATACGACCCGCTTAAAAAGCCCGTGGTGGACAAGTACTTCGAGGCCAACGAAATCCAATGGATGCTGGCCAACGCGCAGCCGCACTTCCGGCCCATATTGGCGTTGGGCATCGCCACGGGGCGGCGCACCGGCGAATTGGCGTTCCTGGCCCGCCCTGGCCACTATGATGAAACCATCCATTCCGGCGAACTGCGCATGGACCAGGGCCGCGAATATTTGTTCCTGGGCTACACCAAAAACATGGACCCCAAAATCACCCCCCTGCCAGATTGGGTTTTGCCCATCATGCAAGACCTGCTCGATGCCCGCACCGACCGCAGTGCGGCGCTGTTTTTGACCCAACGCGGCGTGGCGTACAAGCGCCCCAAGAACCGCCGGGGCGGAACCTTCAAACGCACCTGGTTGACGCTGCGGCGCGGGCTTGTCATTCACCTATTATTGGAAGCCCGCAAGCACCCACCGCGCACCGCAGCCCGACGCGACCTGGCGCGCCGTTCTCAGATTGTCCGCCACGCCACGCCCCACTGGTTCCGCCACAACGCCGCGTCACACCTAATGATGGGCGACCTATCGGATTCCGGCATCGCAACGCACATGGGCTGGCGCGACCCGCGCATGGTCCAACGCTACGCCCACATGTCACCGTCGCGCGGCAAGCAAGTCGCCAACATGCTGGATTTCACAGTCGTTGCAGGTGGTGCAAAATCCGTGCAGTCCAAAAAGAAAGCCGGATAAACCATTATATAACAAGGCCCTACAATCCAAAGCCGCGCCCTTCGGGAGGCGGGGGCCGGAGGTTCGAATCCTCTCACTCCGACCAATAAAACAATGGGTTAGCCTGTAATGGCTGGCCCATTGTTTGGTTTTGGCAGCGTTATTGGCTACACTACGCGTATAAAGCCACCATCCTCTTCACCCTGCCCGCGCACGCGGTTGAGGCGGTGTCGGGGGCCGATTGAGGCCCGCTTCCAAAGGGTTGGCTTGAGGCATGTATCGCTATTATTAGCGGTGTTTGTTCGCTATAGTTTTTGTGGTTTATAATCATTCGGACACGATTTCTACATCTAAACAGGGAGGCTTCCATGTTTAAGATAGGCTTGAATTTTGGGTTGTTAGCGATCATAGCGGTCGTATTGACGGTCAGTCCCCGCGAGACCCGCGCCGCCCAGGACTCGCCTGAAATCCCCTTCTTAGGCGCATGGTCGGGTTCGGCCCATGCGAATGCCGCATCCGAATCCTTTCGCCATTGGGACAAGGATGGCAAAGTTCCAAAGGCCTGCGCCAAGTGTCATTCCAGCGATGGGTTTCGCGACTTCATCGGTGCCGATGGCAGTACCAAAGGGGCCGTTGATCATCCCGCCAAAACAGACACCGTCATCACCTGCGTCACCTGTCACCACGGCACCGAGGTCAGCCTTGATGCGGTGACCTTCCCGTCCGGCGTCAGCCTTGCCAACACCGGGCGCAACACGCGCTGCATGACCTGCCACCAAGGCCGCCAATCCGGCGCGAATGTAGACGCCGCCGTGAATGGCTTACCCCTGGACACGCCGTCACCAACGTTGAAATTCCTCAACGTCCACTACCGCGCTGCTGCGGCGACGGTGTGGGGCAGCATGGCCAAGATTGGCTATGAATATGCGGGAGCCGACTACCAGGGCCGATTTGAGCATGTCAGCAAGCTTGACGAGTGCGTCGAATGCCATGACCCCCATGCCCTGAACGTGCGCGTAGAGACCTGCGTGCGCTGCCATGGCCCCATGACAACCCGCGAAAGCATGCGCGCCATCCGCATCAGCGCCGCCGATTTTGACGGTGACGGCAACAGTCGTGAAGGCATGGCCGGTGAGTTGGAAACGTTGCAACAGCGCGTGCTCAAAGCGATGCAACTCTACGCCAAAGGCACCGTGAAAAAGCCGCTCGCCTATGAAGCCCATACCTATCCCTACTTCTTCATAGATACCAATGGCAACGGCACGGCCGATCCCGACGAAGCCCAGTATAAAAACCAGTACAACGCCTGGACGCCGCGTTTGTTGAAGGCTGGGTATAATTATCAGTTCGCCCTCAAAGACCCCGGCGCTTACGCGCACAACCCGTACTATGTGATGCAGTTGTTGCATGACAGCTTAGCCGACCTTTCGGCCGATATGACGGGACTGGTGAGGCCTTAAGAATCTGCGATCAGGGATTTAAGGATGTCATGGCGGCTGACTTGGCCCACCAGCTTAGCATCGCGCACCACGGGAAACCTGCGGTAGGCGCTGTTCACAAAATGCTCCGCCGCGACCGCTACGTCCGTGGCGGCGTCTAAGGTGTGCACCTCGGTGCTCATATACTCAGCAACTGGGCCGCCCCTATCTTGGTGGTAAGCGGTGCTATAGACGATCTTCAGGCAGTCCTTTTTTGACAGCACGCCCACCAGATTGCCGCCGTCATCGACCACCGGCGCCCCGGAAATTCTCTTGTCCAGCAACACATGAATGGCTTTGTGAATGTTGGTATCCGGCGTGAAGGTCACCAGTTGGGTGGCCATGATATCGGCGATGGTCCGGGTCATGGCATGTCATCCTTTTTACACACCGGGCACATCTGGACGGCAGCGTCACCACCACACGATCCTCGAAGCGGCCCGCGCCCCGTCAGCACGCCGATGGCGAGGCCCGCCATTGCCAGGACGATGAGTCCAAAAACCAGTAAAAACTCAACCATGCGATCACACTCCAAAATCGTCGCTGAATATATTGTCCTCCGGTACACCCAATTTGTCCAACATGGCGCGCACCGCCTGGATCATCAGCGGCGGGCCACATAGGTAATACTCACACGTTTGCGGGCTTGGGTGCGTGCTCAGGTATTGGCGATAGACAGCCTCGTGGACAAAGCCCGTTTCACCCGCCCAGGCGTCGTCTTGTGTCGGGTTTGAGAGGACGGGATGCCACGAAAAATTATCGTGGGTGCGCGCCAAGGCTTCCATCTCATCGGCATAATAAAGATCCTGCACCGCGCGCGCGCCGTACCAGTACTGGATGGTCCGTTTTGTGTGGAGCCGCTCAAGCTGGTCATAAACGTGCGCGTAAAGCGGTGCCATGCCGACCCCGCCGCCAATCAAGATCATTTCACGATCTGTGTCTCGGACGAAGAAATTCCCATAGGGGCCGGATACCTCAACCGGGTCGCCCGCATTCAGGCCAAACAGGTATGACGAAACAATGCCGGGAGGGGCGTCGGGGCTGGCACCGGGCGGCAGCGCCAAGCGGACGTTGAGGGTGAGCGAACCGTGCTCCCCCGGACGGTTGACCAGGGAATAGGCGCGGGTTTGTGTAAACCAGTTTTCGGCTTTAAGGCTACGCAGCCCCATGCGCTGCCACGTGGCTTCAAGTTCCGGTTGAATTTCGATGTCTGCAAACGACAACTTGAACGGTGGTGCGTTCACCAAAACATAGCACCCGGCGGCAAAGGCCCCGCTTTCACCTGCAGGCAGAGCGAACACGATTTCCTTGATCAGCGGCGAAAGAGTACGTGTTTGCTCGACCCGACAAGCCCAAGTTTTAGCCCTAAGAAGATCCGGTGACACGGTGATGTGCATATCGCCCCGCACCACCACTTGGCAGGCGGGTCGATAGCCTTCAGCTTCGTCAGGGGTAGCCCCGGAAACCTTGACACGGCACAATCCGCACGTACCCAGACCGCCACACGATGTCGGCGGGTGTATGCCACCACTATTTAAAGCATCCAGCAGCTTTTCTCCCAAGGCACTTTCGATCACCTGTTCGTCGTTAATCGTCAAACGGGCGCGCCCCCGCCCCCAGACAACGGCGCGCGCGCCCAGCACGACCAGGGTCAAGCCCATCACCAGTGCGGTAAAAACGAAGGTGCCAAGGAGTATTTCGGTCATCGCTTCACCCAAAATTCAGGTTGCCGAAGGTGGCAAAGCCCATGGACATCAGCCCGGTCAGAATAAACGCCAAGCCTAAGCCGCGCAGTCCCTTCGGCACCAAGCTTTCGTCAACACGTTCGCGCAACGCCGCCAGCGCCCAGATGGCCAGCGCCCAACCAAGCCCGGACCCAAAACCATAAACGACGCTTTCGGAAAAATCATAGCGCCGCTCAACCATGAACAAGCTGGCACCGAGAATGGCGCAATTGACCGTGATCAACGGCAAGAAAATGCCCAGCGACCTGTACAGGCGGGGGACATAGCGATCCAGCACCATTTCAAGAATCTGTACCGTGGCAGCAATCACGCCGATGGATGCAATCAGGGTCAAAAAGCCCAAATCCATATCCCCCAGGCCCGCCACGCCCGTCCAGGATAGGGCGCCCTCTGCCAGCACAAAGCCGAAGATCAAATTGTTGATGGGCACCGTGAGGGTTTCCACAACGATCATGGCAAGGCCGAGACCGAACGCCGTTTCAAAGTTTTTGGATACGGCTAAGAACGTGCACATGCCGAGGAAATAAGAGAGTGCTAAGTTCTCGCTGAAAATGGCGGTGAGAAGGATATCGATCATGGCGCGTCCTCCTCACCTTCGGCCTGCTCTGGGTGCCACGTGCGCACCGCCCAGACCAACAGCCCCAACAGGAAAAAGGCGCTGGGCGGCAAGGCCATCAGAGCCAGCGGCGTGAACCAGCCACCGTCTTGGGTCAAGGGCAACACGGTATAGCCCATCAGGGTACCCGCCGCGAACAGCTCGCGCACCGTGCCGATCAACAGCAATATCCACGCATATCCTAAGCCGTTGCCGATGCCGTCCAACAGGCTTGGGCCCGGTGGATTTTTCATGGCAAAAGCCTCGGCCCGGCCCAGAACGATGCAGTTGGTGACGATCAGGCCGACGAAGACGCTCAGGCGTTTGCTGATGTCAAAGAGATACGCCTGCAACACCTGATCAACGACGATCACCAGCGAGGCGATAATGGTGATTTGCACGATCAAGCGGATGGATTTGGGGATGTGGGCGCGGATCAGGCTGATCAGTGTATTGGACAGGCTGAGCACGAAAATCAGCGATGCACTCATCACCAAGGACGTGGCCAGCGATGTGGTCACGGCTAACGCCGAACATATGCCCAGCACGTGCAAGGTTACCGGGTTGGTGGCGACAATGGGATCTATGAAGGGGCTGCGGGGTGTATTCATGAGCCGTCATCCTCCCGTTTCAGCCGCTCCAGGTAAGGGCCGTAACCGTCGGGACCCAACCAAAACTGCACCAGATTTGTCACCCCCCAGCCCGTGCGCGTCGCCCCGGAAATGCCATCCACCTCAAAAGAGGTTTTGGCCTTGCCCTTAACCACTTTGATTTGCACGGTGCCGTTTTCATCCGTCGTTTGTTTATTGGCCCACAAGATTTGCCACTCGGGGTCCATGATCCTGGCGCCCATGCCGGGGCTTTCGTCTTGCTGATGAAATGTAAGGCCCGCAATTGTGGAAAGGTCTTTGTTGAGCGCTAGATAGCCCTTCATCATAGATTTATAGCCCACCCCCCGGACCGGTAGAATGACCAGATCAAGGCGGTTTTGGGTGCGCACCTCATAGACCGTGACCACGTCCTCCACTTGGGATAACCCGGCGATGTCTTGGTCCGCATTTAACGGGCTGTGGGACTTTGAAGTTTGGCTCACGTAGTCCCCGCTGATACGATCCACATATTGTCTTTGCGGTAAGCCATAGCCGAGGCCTTCGACCATCTTCACCATGCTCGACGCACTTTCGCGCAGGCGGTTTTCCTGTTGCAGCGGCTTCAGCCCCACCGCCGTCAGCGACACGACGACGGAACACGACAACGCCACCAAGAACGCGATGCCGAACGTTTTAAGCGGCGTTTCGTTTGGCAACGCTAGAAAGGATCGCCATGCCTGAACGGGGTTAAGGCTGTACATCGCGCCCTCCCCAACTCACCATGCGGTCAAGGAGCGGGGCAAATAGCCCGCCCAGTAAAAGTGCGAGCGCCACGCCATCGGGCTGATCGGGGCTGGCAAGGCGAAGGGCAACGATTAACGCGCCGATCAGTGCACCATAAACCCATCCTGCCCATGGGCTGCGCGGGGCGTAGTCTTGCGCGGCGGCGATGAACACAACGGCGATGCTCAGCGTGCCAAGGACGAGGTGATCGTGCCACGCTAAGGATGAAGGTGCCGCGAACACGCCCACGGCCACCGCCACACCCAGCGCCACGCCACCAAAGACCCGCCAATCCAGAACCTTTTTCCACACCAGCCAAATCGCACCGGGTACACAGGACAGTGCCAGGAGCGGATTGGTGGAGGCATGAAGAATGTAATGCTGTTCAAAGCCACCTTCCGGGAACGAGAAAATGGCAAACACCAGGGCCAATAACGCCGGGGACAAAATACTCCGCCCACCAAAAATTTCATGCCCAAACACCCAGCCGAAGCTCACCGCCAACAAAGCCCCACCCCAGCCTACTGGGCCGGGGAGCAGTAGGATAAACAGCAGCGCAAAATGGACCTGCGCGGCCTCGGGGCGCAGCCAAATCTGCCTTTTAAAGACAGCGCTCCAGATGTAGGCGACGCCAAACACGCACCCCAGCAGGGCAAGGCGCTGAACCGCAGCGTCTGCGCCGTCCGCATATAAACGCACCAACAGCAGTGGGCTGAGTGCCAGCACCTGCGCTAGGTCGTTCTGTTTAAGTCCCGCAGTTACCACGGTTAAGGTCCCTCTACTCTTGGGGTTCGCCGGTTACGATGGGGCGCCTTTTTCAGGCTGATGCGCGTTGCCAAAGGGCCGAAAATTTCAAACGCGATTGTGGTTACGATGGTGATTGTTAAAATTGTCTCGCGAAGATCGGGAAAATGATTTCCGGCCACCAACGCCATACCAATGGCGACTCCGGCTTGGGGCATCAGGGCCATCCCGATCCAGCGGTTAAAATATTCAGGTGACCCGGAAAGCTTTCCACCAAGCCAGCCACCGACAATGCGCGAAATGATCCGCAGCACAATGCACGCCCCGACGATCAGGCCAAGCTCTAGCCAGCGATCCGCATGCAGGGACGCGCCCGCCAGAAAGAAAAATAAAATCATGAACGGCCGTTCGATATTCTCGATCTCATGGAAAGGCCGGGTGTGGTGTTTGGCAAAATTGGCCACGACCATGCCGGATACGATCCCCGCCAGCAGAAAGGACACCTCCAACCAGATGGAAATGCCCGCACAGAGAAAGACAATCGCGAGCGCCTCGGTCTGCATCGGCTCACCGGCGCGCAAGCGGCCAGACAAAAAGGCGGCCGGAAAACCAATCGCGGCACCAATAGCAATAGCACCGAAAAGTTCCCACAACCCCTGCTGCAAAACAGAGTGGACACCATTTCCCATGAGCGCATTGGCAGCGGCCAACAGCACCGAAAAGACGATCAGCCCCCAGGCGTCATCGATGGCGACGATACCTTTAAGAGTCTGTGCAAACACCCCCTTTGCCCCGGCCTCTTTGATCACGTCCATCGTTGCCGCCGGGGCCGTAGCGGTTGCGATACCCGACAGAAGGAGCGCAGATATAGGGGCGACCCCCAGTACCACCAGTCCCCCACCAACTATGGCGACGGTGCTTGCGACCACGACGACGGAGACGATCAGAATCTGCCGCCCGTGACGGTGCAGCTGATTGCGCGACAAAGACCCGCCCAGCAAAAAGGCGACCATCGCCAAGGCCACCGATGCCAGAAACTCGAACCAGTCGCGAAGCTGCACCGGCAGCACGTCAAACCCGGCTGGCCCTACGACAACACCCAACAGAATCAACAAGGTTACCCGGGGCAACGCCGTATAGCGTCCGATCGCATCGGTCACCAATCCGATGACGAATAAACCACCCACTATGATCAGCGCGAAATGAAATTCCATGCCTGCTCCTCAAAATCGTAGCCCAAGCTTTACGTATTTCCCTTATGTTTTTCTTGTCGCTTCTTGTGCCGTTCCATATGAACGATGAGTGTGTCGGTCGTGTCTTTAAGTATATCGAGTTCTTCCACGGACAAATCGTCAAGCTGTTCCAGATTGTATTCAATCGTTTCGACAATTTGCCGCACGGGACGCTGCATCGGGCGCATAAAATAGGCGGTGATGGTGGCGACGATGGTCCCGAAAAAAAGCACCGAGCCTAAGACGATCCAAATTCCGCCGATGAGCTTAGAGAGATCGGACACGGGGGTGTCGGCTATGCCTGCGGTCGAAAAGGCAGCGACTCCCCAGTACAGCGCATGCCCATAAGAGATTATGGCCGCGCCCTCTTCCCCCCGTTCTGAAAGAAAGAGAGCCGTGGCGAAAAGAAGCCACAAGGCAACCAGCAAGAAAAACATTTTCAGAATGGGGGTGTGCGTGATGGCATTTGCGGCAAAGCGGATAAATCGACGGTTTTGTTTCATGGCACGCTCCATCGGCACAGCCTGAAATGCTTGTACATTTAGGGTACGATAGAGGCTAATATAGATCAATGATTTCAACGTGAAAGTTGGGTGAATACGATCAAGGACGAGTTTGCCTTTACACTGTTGGAATGGGCGCGCGGACCGGGATTGGACATCTCCGCCTTAATTTTCGTCTTAGGCATCGCCTTGCGTTTGGGCGAGATCGCTTATATTCGCCGCAAGCCTAACCTAGCACCGGCCCGAGGTCATGCGCTGTCCCAGGGCCTGAAAACCATGTTTACGCGCAGTATTCCCGCATCGGGCATGGTCAAGCGTGCCCCCGCACTTCACATCGGCAGCTTCACAATATGGTCGCCATAGATTTTGTTGAAACCGAAGATGCCGGGCTGTGGAATTGGTGTTGTAGCGGCGGCGGCGGGGTCGGCGCGCGGCGCTGTTTGAGACTCAGGAGGCGACGATAACACTATATGCGATCAAATGGGCCGGAGGTTCGAGTTCTCTCACTTCGACCAGCTATAAACCTCCACCTTTATTGCGGTGGGGGTTTTTGTTTGTCGGTCTCACGGGAACCGCTTGAGGGAATGGTGACGGGGTGACATACTCTTAGTGTGATTGTTTAAAATGCTTATTTAGGAGAAAAACAATGGCTGGCAAAAAAGCTAAAAAGGTTATCAAAAAAGCCAAGGCGACGATCAAAAAGGCGAAGAAAGCCATCAAAAAGGCGAAGAAGAAATAGCCAGCCCGGTTGAGCTCTGGGAGAGGCCAGACAGTGCCGTAACGCGTCCGACCGCTTGCGGGCGGTAGGCTTGCCGTTGGTATTGAAGTTGGCGGTGAAACGGTTAAGTATACGGCGCAGGTGGCGACTTTAAGACCGGGGACGGAACTTCATGCTCAAGGCTTTACTCAACAAATTTCGCAAGGGTACCAAGCTCAACTACGACGAGGCCAAGGCCTTGGCAACGAGCGAAGACGTGCGCGTGCGCCAAGAGCTGGCCGAGCACGCAGACGCCCAGCCCGAAATTCTCTATTTTTTGGCCCAAGACCCCACCGCAAAGGTGCGCGAAGCCATCGCCACCAACAGTGCAACGCCCAGGCAAGCCGACTTGCTGCTTTCAGGGGATGAGGATGTCGAAGTCCGAAGCCAGCTGGCGATGAAAATTGCGGCCCTGGCCCCTGGGCTTGGCCCCGACGAAGTGGACAAAATCCGCAAAGCTACGTATGAGGCCCTCGAGGCACTGGCCCGCGATCAGGCCACCAAGGTGCGCCACATCGTCGCCGAAACGTTGAAAGATATGGCCGACGCGCCGCCTGACGTGATCCGCCATCTGGCCGAAGACTCCGAGTTGATGGTGTGCGCTCCGGTGTTGGAAAACTCGCCGGTTCTGACCGAACGCGACTTGTTAGAGATCATCAACCTAAATCCCACCGAAGGTGCCATCAGCGCCATCGCCAACAGAGCCAAGCTGCCCGACGAGGTGATGGAGCAAATCTTCTCCACCAACGACACCGCCGCCGTGGGCGTGCTTTTGGAAAATGCCTCGGCCAGTATTAAAGAAGATTTGCTGGAACGCATTTGTGACAAGGCGCGCACGGTGAAATCTTTGCAAAGCCCGCTGGTCCACCGCCCCGTACTGCCCAAGAGCGTGGCGTTGCGTCTGGCTGATTTCGTCGCCGATCATCTGATCAAATCGCTTCTTAAGCGCAAGGACTTAGATCCCGAAACCGCAAAAATGGTGCGTGAAGAAGTGTCATCTCGCCTGGATATCGCGGCAGAAAATGAAGCTGCCCAGGAGACAGAGACGCCCTATGCCAAGGCCAAGCGTCTCTATGACGAAGGCAATTTGGAGCCCGCCATGGTGGAAAGCGCGCTGAAGGCCGGACAGACGGAACACGCCATCGCCGCGTTGTCGGCATTGTCGAACTTAAGCGTCAGGACGGTGGAAAAAATTGTCGCCGCTGGCAGTGCGAAAGGGCTGGTGGCACTCAGTTGGAAAGCCGACATGTCCCCGGCAAGTTCGGTCACGGTGCAACAGCGACTGGGCCGCATCCAGCCGGGCAATGTGCTTAAGCCCAACGACGGAGCCTTCCCGCTAACCAACGACGAAATGGAGTGGCACCTGGAATTTTTTGGCAAGTAAGGCCAAGGCATAACGCCCTGATACTTATTCAATAACCTTGGCCACACCGCGCAACCGTCGGCCCAAGGTCTTCACCAGCAAATGCAAAACCTGATCTGACTTAGCCAACTTGCCAAGGCGATTTTTCAGGTTGTCTTGCGAGATGCACACCAGCTGCACGTCCTCTGCCACACACGCCGAGGCCATGCGCGGTTGATCGTCGATCAGTGACATCTCGCCGATGAGTTCCCCCCGTCCCAAGGTTGCCAGGTGATGGTGTTTGCCACGATGGGTTCGATAAACGTCAACCTTGCCCTCGACAATCAAATAGGCCTCCTCACCCATTTCACCTTCGTTAAACAAAACTTGGCCCTTCTCTAAGGTCAACTCGCCGGACTTGTTTTTAGGTTTAGCTTTGACTTCAGGGGCTTGCATCACTTCGCCATTGGCCAACTTGGTCAGGGACGTCGACAGGGTGGACTTTATATCGTCTGTTAGGCGGCTCATGCCGAGGCGCGTGCGCAAATCATCAATGCCCTTGATGCGTTCAACGTCGCGCATTTCGGCAGGAAACAGATCATAGATATTGCGCAGATGATCCAGCAACAACAAGAGTTGCTGGCGCACCAAACCCTTATGCTTACGTCCCAATTCAGATAACGTCAGGTCCAGCAAAACGCCGAGGCGCACCGCTTGACTGGGCATCAGATACAGGGCCTGACGGATCGCCGTTTCAATGGGCAGGTCGGCACCGTCTTCGCCCAGCAGCGTTTTTGCGCGCAAGACCATGGCCTCCACCATTTGCGGACCTCCGTTCAGACCGCATGGTTCGACCAGTTCACGCACCAAATTGACGAATGCGGCCCGGTCACTTTCACGCCCGTCCTTAGACAGCGATTGCGTCCCGCCCATTCCCCGTGCAATCCGTTTAAGCAACACCTGGCGCGTTGCCCCCATGTCGTAACGCGTGAACAACTCATTCAAACGGACAATATGTGGCGACATATATTTGGGCGGTTTGGTCATCCGCCCGGTGATGATTTTCACGTAAACTTTCCACGCATCCAGGGCATTTGAAAAGCCGCGAAATAGGTCATTGATGGACTCCGTGCCGTCAAGAATTTCGGCAATGATTTCATCGGCTAACACCACCGAGGTAGAACCCACCGCCTTATCCGCAATGTCGATGGCCAAGCCTAACTTGTCGGACCAAGTTGCCCCTTCGATATGGGCGGCCAGCACAGCGTAAACCGCAATGTCGGTGTTTCTCGGATTGGCGGCACGCACCTTGGCAATGGCACGGTCCGGTCCGTATTTAGACAAGTTCGCAGCAAACTGTTCATAATCGTCACCGGACCTGCGCGCGCGTTTTAAGACCTTCTCAAACACGGCTCCGAGTTTGTCCATGTGCTCCGTCTTGGTTTGACCGGAAACTTTAGCCTGAAGTTGGGCAATGTGCTGCAGGGCGGAGGGAAAGAACTTATCCATTCGGTCCAGCATGCGCAGATGCCCGACGTTGAACATCAGCTCCAACGCCGTCATGCCGTGCTCGTCCAGATAAGTTCGCATCACCCGCCCGATGGTTAGCCGTGACGGCAACGCATAATAGTCCGCCAGACGTTTGCACATCTCCAGGTCGGGAACCTGACAGATTGTTATCGCTTTATCGCCCCCGACCGGGCGGCGTTCAAAAATGATTTTTTCTTTCAGCCAGCCCTCACGCATCTGCGTTATGCGCACACCTTCGCCACGGCCCTTAGCGACCATAGCCTCGGCGCGCTCCATGGCCTCGCTTTTCTTGGGTACGGACATATCAATCAGCCAGCGCGAACCCCTGGCCGTTTGAACCTCATACGTATATGCAAACAAGCTTGGCTTGACCATTCCCCCCCCGTGGACTTTCTGTCCCAAAGCTTAATATGGCTATTATCAGTCAGCGCCTTCTATTGCTCAAGCCCCGTAGATAATTTAGACCCGCGCGCTGTGCGACAATCTTAAGTGACACTGCCTACATACACGTGTAATTTTAGAAAATGAACATAGAATGGGGCTAAGCCATGGCAAAAATCTTGCTCATTGACGATGATGAAAACATCCACAAAATCATTTCTTTGTTTCTTGAGGCAGATAAACACGACGTCATCTCTGCACTTGACGCACCGCTGGGCATCGCCATGGCCGAAAGCGAACGCCCGGACCTGATTATGCTGGATCTCGCGATGCCCGGCATGGATGGTACCGAAGCTTACCGCATATTAAAGGCCAATCCGAAAACAACTGAAATTCCGGTGATGATTTTCACCGTTCATGACCCCGAAGATCTGCCTGCAGACGTCTGTAACTTGGGGTGCGCGGGCTATCTGAGTAAACCCGTAAACAGAGACATGCTGCGCAACAGCATCAACGATGCACTTTCTTAATGTCTCGTCCCGTGCTTAGATAACCCTCAACAAGTGCAGCTACGTATTCATTAACAATCAATAATTGTTTTTAAATACTGCATCTCAAAACAGTTTGGGGGTGACGGGTGAGTTTCAATACGCAGAGCTATCAAGTCCTTTTAGTAGACGGCACTCCAGACGTTCGCAAGGCACTTCAAAATGCATTCCATGAAGAAGAGGTTGTCATTTGTATTGATGACGCTTGCAATTCCGACGCCGCCCTTGAGGCCTTGGTCAGCGGTCGTCACGAGCTCTGCTTTATCCACAACCATCGCAACTCTTTAGATACGGGCAGATCGGTCTGCACCAACGCTCAAGAAGCGGGCCTCAAAACACCCATCATTGTATTGAACGACCTAGACGCGCACGACAATGTCCGAGATTTCATTACAGTTGGTGCCACTGCCGCATTTTCCTTGGACCATTCGCAGCATGCCTTGTTATCGGGTGTTACGCGGCTGGCCCTGTCTTTGAGAATGAGCGAGACGAAACTGCGGCGCACCAACGACCGCCTTATCAAGGATATTTTCACCTTGCAAGATGCGCGAGAACGGGCTGAATCCTTAACCGCTCAGTATGTGGAAATGATGGAAAACTACGACATCGCCAAGACCGAGGCAGAACGTGCAAACGCGGCTAAGTCCGAATTTCTCGCCCACATGAGCCATGAGCTTTTGACCCCGCTGAACGCCATTATCGGTTTCTCAGAGACCATCAACCATGGGGTTTTTGGACCCATTGGCCATAAAAAATATGAAGAGTACATCAGCGATATTAGCGCCTCCGGTCAGCACCTACACGACCTGATCAAGGACATGCTCGATATTTCCGCCATTGAAGCGAACAAGATGAACCTGTATGAGGCCAACATTTCTATCAGCGAGCTTGTGAACGAGTCGGTCCGGTTCGTTCAGATGCGCGCCGACCAAGGAAAAGTCAAACTCAGCACACAGCTCGAGGATGATATCCCCGCGTTTTTCGCCGATGAACGGCGCATGAAACAAATCCTCACCAACTTATTGACCAATGCAGTCAAATTTACCCCAGTCGGCGGGGCCGTCGACATACATGTCTGTGTGCCCCCCGGTGGCGGGCATGTATTTACCATCACCGACAACGGCATCGGCATGTCGAAACACGACTTGACCAAAGCGATGGAGCAATTTGGCCAAGTCGGGCGCGGGTTGGATTCAAAGCACGAAGGAACCGGCCTTGGCCTGCCCTTAACCAAAGGATTGATCGAACTCCACGATGGCGCTCTTGAAATAGTTAGCAAAAAAAATGCAGGAACAACGATATCCGTGACATTTCCCGCACACAGAATAGCGCGGGCGCCTGCAACGTCTCTCCCCGCCTAAGCCGATCCCATCGCGCACCGAAAGCGCAACATTGCGAACGACAACTATTGGGTGGTAAGATTTTCCACAGCCTACCCACATACGGGTGTGGTTTCAAATTTAGGGAGGATTCCATGCCACGTTCATCGCGATTACTCGCCATTGTCGCCGCCAGCACCTTGGCAGGATTGACCCTAAGCGGCTGCGTCACCGCCACAACCGCGCAGGGCGTCGATCCAGAAATGGCCGACATCGCGCGTAATGTTATGGCGGACATGTGCGTCATCACCAAAACTAAGGGGTCCAGTTCCAGCAGTAAAGACGTGGCAATCAACGAAATTTACGTCTCTCACATCAAAGCTTCCCCGAACGGCGGTACGGATGCCAGCGTCTCGTACCGGGGGCTGTCTACGAACGTCTATTTTGATGTGGACCGGGCCGTTGCATCATGCGGATATAAAAGAAACGGCCCCTATCCATCACCGTATCTCAAGGCACGCTTGGCCGATCAAGGCAGAACACCGACTGCGGCCAACGATGAATTCCGTCCCATCGCGGTAACGTGGGAAGGCTATACGGATTTGTTTTCCGGTGTCATTCACGAAATCGGTGATGGTTCCAGCGGCACGGTTACCATCACCTTGCCCAACAACGATGGCCACTGCACCGGCGGCTATAAAGCGACCAGCCGCACCAAGGGTACGTGGAATATTTCATGCTCTAACGGCCTAGAGGCCGAGGGCACTTTCACTGCGTTTGGGGATGGTAAAGGGTCTGCGGGCGAAGGCGTAGATATACAGGGTCGCCGCGTTTCCTACACCGTAGGGGGGCGTGTTTAACCGCCGACTGATGCGCCTAAAAAGCCCCGAGCCGCAGCGCCATGTTCACAAGGAACATGGTAGACATGCCGCTGATTGCAAAAAAGATAACGCCGCCCAGGATAATGTACATCAACGCCGCGTCCTTGACCTTGGGCGCCCCCATCATCGAACCGATGTCTTGGGTGTGGGACTGTTGATGAGAATGGTCAACTTGGGACTCGATTATGTCGGCCTGGACCTCTTCCAAACGCGCACGCATCACGGCCACGGTTTCACTGTGCGCGCCATGTTTTTCGGTGAGAATTTCCACGGCTTGTTTAAGTTGGGTTTCGCGTATCGTAAGGTTCTTATCGACAGCGACCATGGGGCACTCCTTTTATGCGGTAGATCTAAATTTATCTGACATATCCTACGCATACATTATACGAACAAACACAGTAAAACTATTAACAATTTAGACACGTAAAATTAGAATCATTATGAAATCTAGCCCCCCTTTCCCAAACCGCTAGCCCGCGCCCGCAACCACTGGTATCCTCGCCGCAATTTAAGGAGGAGAAGCGGTCGCTCAAGCGGCCCCATCACATGCGCAACACCATTATCGGAATCATCATCGGCGTCGTCCTTGGCGTCATGGTCGGAGCGACCGTGATCGCACCCGGTTTGCAACAGGCGCGTCACCAGCCGCCGGGCAAGGCCAACAGCGGTGTGGAAAGTTTAAATGTCGGTGGAGACTCGCGTGCGACTGGCGCGGACCTACGCCGTCCGTCTGACGCCGACCGAACGGGGGACGGGCCACAGTTGCGCATTGTCAGCCTCTTTCCGGCCAAGATGCCTGTTCTTGGTGATATGGCACAGCGCCTGGAACACACTCTGACCGCCGCCAGCGGCGGGCGCGTGAACGTCACGCTCTATCCCCCGGATACGCTGGTTCCAGCGGCGGACACCTTCGACGCGGTTAAGTCCGGCACCGTAGAGGCGGCCTTTGCGGCCCCCGGCCAATGGGACGAGGACTCACTTGCGCTGCAACTGTTTACCGCCATTCCATTTGGCCCCGGCGCAAATGAGCATCTGGCGTGGTTTTATCACGGCGGTGGGCGCGAACTGTTCGAGGGCTTGTTCAAACGCCACGGCGTCCATGCGCTGTTGTGCGGGGCGATCCCGCCCGAAGGCTCAGGCTGGTACCGCCGCCCTGTGCGCGCCGTCGATGACTTTAAAGGTTTGAACGTGCGCGCCTTCGGCCTCAGCGCACGGGTGCTGGAAAAACTGGGGACCAACGTCGTCAACTTGGACGTCGGCGGAATTCTCTCTGCGTTCGAAAATGGGCGCTTGGACGGGGCGGAGTATTCTCTGCCCAGCGTAGATGCGCAGTTGGGCTTCAACCGATTCGCCCGCAATTACTATTTCCCCGGCTGGCAGCAGCCGATAACCCTCTTCGCCTTAGCCATCAACGCAGAGACATGGGAAGGTCTTGACCCCAGCGGGCGCGCGCTCATAGAAAGCACGTGCGGCGACAACGTGCGCCACACCCTCACCCGCGCCGACGCTACGCAGTTCGAAGCCCTAAAACAACTGGGTTTAGCGGGGGTGCAGGTGCGCCGTTGGCCGGACACGGTGTTGGCCGCGCTGGAACGTGCATGGGATGAAACCGCCCGTGAATTGGCGCTCAAGGACCCGGATTTCAATGCCGCATGGTCGTCGCTGCACCTGTTCCGCCGCGATTACGCCATTTGGCGGGACTTAAGCCGTCCGTAGCCGAAAACCACGAAAAAAACACATTTCTTTGCCTATCCTCTACATATTATATGTAAACCGTTTTTTGGCAAAGGTTGCCAAGAGAGACCGCATGCGTTATGAAAGCTGACCAAATTTGGGGATTTAGACTAAGAATTTAGGGAGAGAGTTAAACATGAAAACCACAAAAATCATGGCGTTTGCCATCGCCACCGCTATCGCCGTGACCAGCGGGTCCGCTATGGCAGCGTCCAAAAGCGAAAAGCTGTTCAAAAAGAAATGTGGCGCTTGCCACTCGATGGAACCGGGCAAGCATAAATTGGGCCCGTCGTTGGCTGGCATTATCGGTCGTAAGGCCGGTACGGCTGAAGGCTTCACCAAGTACAAAGCCATGAAGGGCGCATCCTTCACTTGGGACGAGGCCATGCTTGATTCCTGGATCACCAACCAGAAGGATTTCTTGAAGGCACACAAAGATATCGTTGGCGGCCAAAAAACCGCCATGAGCGCGAAAGTCAAAAAAGAAAAAGAACGCGCCACGATCATCAGCTACCTGAAGGGCGAAGAAGACTAAGTCTCAGCGCCTCTTTGACGATTAAGGAAGCCCCGCTATACTCTGGCGGGGCTTTTTCTTTCAGACGCTCATTAACCTCGGGGGGGATATGAACGCGCACGTTAAACCTTACATGTTCGCGGCCGCTGCCGTGGCTATCACCCTGTTGCTTGGTGCCTGCGATTCCCAACCCGCCGCCACGAGTGGCGCTGCGCTGTTTAAAAAAAAATGCAGTACCTGCCACTCGCTCGAGCCGGGCATACACAAGGTCGGCCCATCGCTAGCTGGCATTATGGGCCGCGAGGCCGGCTCCACCGACTTCCCCAAATACAGAGCGCTCAAGGATGCCGGTTTCATTTGGGATCAGGACAAGATTGCCGCGTGGATCAGCGATCCTAAGAAATTCATGGGCAAACCAACCGCCATGACCGTCAAAATTAAGAACGAAAAAGACCGCCATGCCATTATAAAATACCTAAGCGGCAATCACGACTAGGCCCTGACAAAAACCACACCTTATTACACCGTTAAAAGCTGATTTTTCCGCTTTGCCCAATCCGCCCGGCACGGTACCTTAGTGGGGTATAGCAAAGCTGGGTTTTACCGTCATCATCTGCCAACTCCACAGGAAGGAAAATGGTCATGAACATTTTACGAGTAGCCGCCGCAATCGCGTGTGTGGCCCTTTTGCCAAGCGTCGCTTCGGCTAAATCCGGCGAGGAGCTTTACAAAAAGAAATGTAAAATGTGCCATTCCCTCGCCGCTGGAAAACACGGTGCGGGTCCGTCGCTGGTCGGCATTATGGGGCAGACTGCGGGCACACAAGACGGTTTCACGAAGTACAATGGCCTCAGAGATTCCACCATCGTGTGGACCGATGAGACGATGGACGCCTGGCTTGCCAACCCCAAAAAATTCATCGGCAAAAAGACATCGATGATGTCGAGAGTCAAAACGTCTGAAGAACGCACCGCAATTATCGAATACTTAAAGACACAATAACCTGGCTTCGCCTGTCATTCCTCTTGGTGTCCGCCACTGGGAATACCAGACGTGAGTTAACGCGCGTGTTGTGTTCACACCTTTTATCAAATCGGGGCGAGGCGTAAGGTGACTTCAACCTAAACCGTTCCCACCAAATTTAACGAGGCCTGCTTACCCATGGACATCAAAGAATACATCCGCGGCATTCCCGACTTCCCCAAGCCCGGAATTTTGTTTTACGACATCTCCACCCTGCTCGCTCATGCCGACGCTTGGCAAGTGGCAATGGGCCGTATGGCGCGCATCGTGGGTGGTTATCAACCGGACGTTTTGGTGGGTATCGAATCGCGTGGCTTCTTAGTCGCCGCCCCCTTGGCGTTAAAGCTGGGGTGCGGGTTCGTGATGGCGCGCAAGCCCGGCAAACTGCCCGGTGGCAAGGTGTCCCACAACTATGAACTTGAGTACGGCACCGACACCCTAGAAATTCAAGACGACGCCATCCACCCCGGCCAACGTGTGGTGATATTGGACGATCTGCTGGCCACCGGCGGCACCCTGAACGCGGCTATCGAACTGTGCCAGAAGGTCGGCGGCAACGTGGTCGGCACGGCAGCCATTATCGAACTTTCATTCCTGGGTGCGCGCGATAAGCTAAAAGTGCCGTTTGAAGCCTTGATCTCTTACGACGAATAATACCAAGCCCCCGGAGCCCGCACCGTGCCTGATATGGAAATCCTTCAACAATTGGCCGACGACGTAGGCGCGGATACGGCGCTTATGCTGATGGGTATTTTCAAGGAAGACGCGAACACGCGCGTAGCGTTTGTGCGCACCTTTTCTGAATCCGGCGGCGATATAGAGGACCTGCGTATCCAGGCTCATTCGCTGAAAGGTCTGTGCCGGACCTACGGCGCGGCGGCGGGCGGCGATGCGGCGATGGCCTTACAGAACGCCTGCGACACCGGTGACGAGGCACTTATCAATGACAACGTGCGCGCGGCCCTGAACATCATCCCCGCAGACATAGACGCCGCCATAGACGCAATAACGAAATTGGCCGCCGACGCTTAAAGCCAATTACGCTTCCCAGCCTTGCCGCTTACGGTAAATGGTTGACGCGCTGATGCCCAAATGCGCGGCGGCCTTAGGCACGTTATCCTCACACAAGCCGATGGCGTGTTCGATAATGTCGCGCTCCATCTCTTCCAAGGACCGGAGGTCTTCGGGCCTTTGCGCCAACAACGGGCTAATACTCGCTGTGGATGGCCTGGCTGGCGACACATCACCCCTGCCGGGCAACGGTGCCACCGCCCCCACCAATGTGTCCAAGGGGGCCGGCAGCATATCGGCCGTCACCAATTCGCCATCGTTCAACACCACGATGTTGCGCACGACGTTTTGCAGTTGGCGCACGTTGCCCGGCCACGGGTAGGCGGCAAACACGCCGCGTACGTCGGCATCGAACCCTTTGAAGGCCTTGCCCTCTTCGTCCATATAATCCGCCAGCAGCTTTTCGGCAATCGCCAACACGTCCCCGTCCCGGTCATGCAACGCGGGCATCTGAATGGGAATGACGTGCAGGCGGTAATACAGGTCTTCGCGAAAGCGCCCTTCGGTCACTTCGAGCAACGGATCCTTGTTGGTGGCACAGACGAAGCGGATATCGACCTTTTCCAACTGAGATCCGCCGACCTTCTGAAAGGCGTTGGTCTGGATAAAGCGCAACAGCTTGGTTTGCAGGCTCAAATCCATTTCGCAGATTTCGTCGAGAAACAGCGTGCCGCCGTCGGCGCGCCGGGCCGCACCATCCCGGTCGGCCACGGCGCCGGTAAATGCCCCTTTGACGTGACCGAATATTTCGCTTTCCATCAAGTCCTTAGGGATGGCGCCACAGTTCAATGCGATGAAGGGGCCTTTGGCCTGGGGGCTTTGCTGATGGATGGCCTCGGCGCAGACCTCCTTACCGGTGCCGCTTTCGCCGGTGATGAACACCGTGGCCTTGGACTTAGCCACCGAATCGATGGTGCGATAAACGCCCTGCATCGCGAGCGAAGAGCCAATGAAGCCCTGGTACGCGTGACGGTCGATCTCATTGCGATAGGTCTCAACAATTTTGGTGAGCTGCTGGCGTTCCAGCGCATTGCTTAAAGTTACCTTCAAGCGATCAGCGGTGAACGGCTTCACCAAAAAATCCAAGGCCCCCAAACGCATCGCCTCAATGGCGGTGTTCAGCGACGCATTGGCGGTGATGACGATCACGGCAATGGGCAAGCTTTGGGTCGAGATGTGTTTGAGGATGCTCAGCCCGTCCATATCGGGCAACATCAGGTCCAACAGTACCACGCCCGGCATGTCCCCGGCTAACGCTGCCATGGCCTCGCCCCCGGTCTCGACGTGGGTGACCTCATAAGGTTCGTTTAACAGGTATGTCTCGTAGGTCCGCGCCAGCGGCACGGTGTCTTCAACCAGCAATACGCGTGTTTTCGCCACGTCTAAAACTCCTTCGGCTTGGCTATAACTATAAAAGACCGATGGATTGAAGGGGACTCATTTATTTCGCATTTTGAGACTCACCCCCATGACGGGCGTGATGTGCGACTTTCTTCATCAGACTCGGTAGGGCTTGGGCATCCACGTCACAAGGCTTTGTCCATAGCCCGTCAAATTCTGAGCCCTCATTGAGGCGCACGCGAATGACCCCCAACTCCAAATGAAAATGGGTAAATGTATGGGTGACCAGCCCCGGCACGGCGTCCCAGGTGTGCCGGTCATACGGTGCCGCCGCATCTTCGGCACTGCCTCCCCCCTCGCCCCAATCCGTGGTGGGCAGGCCCATCATGCCGCCCAGCAGGCCCCTAGGCGCGCGGCGCTCTAACAACACGTGGCCGTCCGGGCGCTCGACCCAAAAGGCCCAGCCACGCCGCGTGGGCTTTGGCTTTTTGGGTGCTTTTTTCGGGTATAGCGTTGCAGTACCCGCAACCCAGGCTTGGCACGCATCCCCCCACGGACACGCCGGGCAATCGGGATTTTTCGGCTTGCACACGCGTGAGCCTAAATCCATCAAGGCCTCGGCAAAGTCGCCACTTTGCCCTAAAGGCAGCAAAGCCTCGGCACGTACAGCGACCAGGGCCTTGTGCTTGGGCATTTCGGCATCAATGGCGTATAGACGGCTGAGCGTGCGGATCACATTGCCGTCCACCGGGGCTGCCGGGCCGTTAAAGGCGATGGCGGCAACGGCGGCGGCGGTATAGGGCCCCACGCCCGGAAGCCCGAGCAAGTCTTGTGGGGCGCTGGGGAACACGCCTTGGCACTCATCGGCGACAAAACGTGCGCACTTCAGCAGATTGCGCGCCCGCGCGTAATAGCCCAGTCCCGCCCACGCGCGCATCACGTCATCATCGGCGGCCTGAGCCAAGGCCTTCACATCCGGCCACTGCGCTAGAAATTTCAGGTAGTACGGCGTCACCGCAGCGACGGTGGTTTGTTGCAGCATAATTTCCGCCAGCCACACCCGGTAGGCGGCGCGCTCACCACACGGCGCATCACGCCACGCCAAGTCCCGCCGGGTGGCTTTGAACCACGTCAGCAGCTTTTCAGTTAATTCAGGGGCAGAAAATGACGCCATGGCCTCACGGGTGATTGTTTATAGGTGCGGCACACCATACCATAGGGCCATGGCTAAAAAATCCACTTCTAAACCAAAAGGCATAATCCCCAGCGATGTCCGTGGGCGCACCGTGCGCCCCTTGTCGCAAACCGTGGATAAGCTCACCAAATCCATGCTGGGTCGCCAAGGTTTCACCCACGGCGCCATCGTCACAAAATGGCCCGATATTGTGGGCGATACTATTGCCCGCCACACGGCGCCGGAGAAAATTGTCTTTTCACGCGACGGCGTCAGCGGTGGCACACTACATTTGCGCTGCTCATCCGGCGCACTGGCAACCCAGTTGATGCACCAAGAACCGCAAATTTTAGACCGTATCAACACCTTCTTCGGCTATCAGGCGGTGGTCCGCATCAAGCTGATTCAAGGTCCGGTACCCAGCCATAAGGAGACCGAAACCAAGGCCCCAAGACCATTGAGCGAGGCCGAGACCCGAGATCTAGCCAAAACCATCGCCACCGTGGATGACCCGGAACTGCGCGAGGCCCTGGAAAATCTAGGCAAGTCCGTTCTGGGACAAGATTCGGGCAAAACCTAGTCCAATTGGGCCAGCCCGTGCGCAAACCGGCGCAGTTATCCACAGCTTGTTGCTCTTTAGGGCTTTAGCGAAGCTTGAGAAGCGCAGGTCCGCACAGTATATTCATCAATATCTAGTGGTGCAGGAGTTACGAATGCCTATATATGCCAACCAACCTTGGGTCCGCCGTTTTCTGGCGTTTTTTGCCGTGCTCATGGGCACAGGCCTAGCTGGCCTAGCGCCCTTTGCCGCGCACGCCCAGATGGCGACCCCGGAACAGGCCATGAGCGAGATGTCCATGGGCAGTGTCGACGCGCCGGTGACGCTGAACGAATACGCATCGCTCACCTGTGGACACTGCGCCAACTTTCATAAAAACACCCTGCCGCAAATCAAAAAAGAATACGTCGACACCGGTAAGGTGCGCATCGTGTTTCACGATTTCCCCTTGGGCAACTTGGCCAAGGGTGCCGTAATGATCGCGCGCTGTGCGGGACCGGATCGCTTCGTCGATTTGACCGACATGTTGTTCCAGACCCAAAACAATTGGGCCATGTCTGACAACCCGCTGGGATCGCTGATTGCGCTCACGCGCTTTTACGGTTTGAACGGCGACGACGTGAATGCGTGCCTGAACAATCAAAGCCTGATGAAGTTCGTGGAAACGAACGCAGCCAACGCCAGCGCCCTCTATAACATTAAATCGACGCCGTCCTTCGTGATCGACGGCATGCTCATTGAAGGCGCACTAGACTTCGACGTGTTCCAAAAAGCGCTCGACGATGCATTGGCGGCCAAAGGTGTCGAATAGACACCGCCTAACGGGGGGAATTTAGGAACGTGCTGCGCTTTTCCAAGCTCAGGCTGACGGGGTTTAAATCCTTCGTCGATCCGACCGAGCTCATGATTGAGCCGGGCCTGACTGGCGTGGTCGGTCCCAACGGGTGTGGCAAGTCCAACCTGGTGGAAGCGCTTAAGTGGGTGATGGGCGAAACGTCAGCCAAACAGATGCGCGGCTCGGCCATGGACGACGTTATCTTCGGCGGATCAAGCACCCGGCCCGAGCGCAACTTGGCCGAGGTGGTGCTGCACCTAGACAACACCATGCGCATTGCACCGGCCATGTTCAACGACGCCGATGAACTGGAAGTCGTGCGCAAAATCGAACGCGAACGCGGCTCCAACTACAAGGTCAACGGCAAGGATGTCCGCGCCCGCGATGTGCAGTTGCTGTTCGCCGACGCCGCTTCCGGTTCGCGCTCTACCGCCATGGTCAGCCAGGGCAAAATCGGTGAAATCATTTCCTCCAAGCCAGCCGACCGGCGCATCTTGCTGGAAGAAGCCGCCGGCATCACCGGCTTGCACTCGCGCCGCCACGAAGCCGAACTACGCCTGCGCGGAGCGGAACACAACCTGTCCCGGTTGGACGACATCTTAATCACCTTGGAAGGCCAACTCGCCAGCTTGAAAAAGCAAGCCCGCCAGGCGACACGCTACAGAAACATATCCGACCATATCCGCAAGGCCGAGGCCTTGTTGTTCCACATCCGCTGGATCCAGGCTTTGGATGGCCTTGAGGGGGATCGCGACAATCTGAAAAAGGCCGAAAGCCTGGTTGCCGAGTTCACCGCCATCGTCACCGCCTGCACCACCCAGCAACTGGGTGCGGGCGAAGCCGTGCCCGGCCTGCGCCTGACCGAGACCGAAGCCGCGGCGGAGCTGCAACGCTTAACCCTGGAACGCGAAAACCTGGACAAAGAAGTCGGGCGTATCGAGACCTCGCGCCTGGACCGGGTTCACCGCCTCGAACAAGTCAGCCACGACATCGCCCGCGAACGCAATTTGGCCGAGGACGCCAGCCAAGCGTCCGAACGCCTCGCAGCCGAAAAGGGCGAAATTGAGACCGCGCGGGAAGGCGAACAGGCGACCATCGAAAAAGCCACCGCCGAGTTACAAGACTCGACCGCCGAAGTTGGCGAGTTGGAAGGCACCCACACGCGCCTGACCGAAAAGCTGGCCACCGATGAAGCCGAGCGCACCAGCCTTAGCCGCGCGGTACAAGACCTAGAATCCCGCATCGACAGATTGTCGCATCGGCTGCGCGAACTCAGCGCCCAGCATCGCCATCTCGACCGTGAGGCCGCCGAAGCCAGCGGCCTCAATGAAGCCGAAGCCGCATTAACCGCTGCCGAAGCCGCCGTTCAAGCCGCGCGCCAACACCTGGAACACACCGAGGTGCAAAGCGCCGCCACCCAGGACAGTTCCGAAGAAGCGCGTCATCACCTGCAAGAGGCCCGCCTCGGCCTGTCGCGCCTGGAAGCCGAAGAGCAGGCCCTGGCTAAGCTGTTGGAAACGGGCGAGCCGGAAATGTGGCCGCCGATGATCGACAAGGTCTCGGTCGAAGCCGGGTTCGAGGCCGCCTTAGGCGCCGCACTTGGGGAAGAACTGGACGCATCGTCGAACGAAAGCGCGCCGGTTCACTGGACGCTGTTGGACCCCATTGCGAACGCCCCGGCCCTGCCCGGCGGCGCGCGCCCCCTGTCCGACGTGACCGACGCCCCCGCGGCGTTAAACCGTCGGCTGAGCCAAATTGGCGTGGTCGACGACGCCATCCAAGGCGAACTGCTGGCCCGTGACTTACAACAGGGCCAACGCTTGGTCAGCCGCGACGGCGCCCTGTGGCGCTGGGATGGCTATACCATCAGCGAAGGTGCCAAGACCGCCGCCGCGGCGCGCCTGGAGCAACTGAACCGGCTTAAAGAGGTGCGTGCGGGTCTCGACGACAGCCAATCCACCTTAAACGCCGCCCAAGACGTCGCCGATCACGCCCGTGAAGCCGCGGAGACCGCGCGCGACACCGAACGCGCCGCCCGCCAGGCCCTGCGCGAGCGCGAAACCGAGCACTCCGCCGCGCGCGACCAAGTGGCTGCCATCCGCGCCAAAATCTCCGAGCATAATTCCAAATTGGAATCGGTGGGTGCGGCGGTGCAGACGGTCGAACACGACATCGCAGAAGCGCAGGCGCAAAAGGCCGAGGCAATCGAGCTACAGGCCGGGCTGCCCGACACCGATCTGGCCCGCGAAGAGGTCATGAAGGTGCGGGAACAATTGGCCTCGGTGCGCGCCGTGCACGTCGAACGCCAAGGCATCCACTCCAGCCTGAAACGCGCCGCCGAAGAACGCGCGCGGCGTCTCGGCGATATCGAAACCGAATTGACGTCGTGGGTGCACCGCAGCGACGGTGCCACCAAGCGCATCGAGGACTTAGAAACCCGCGTCGTGCAAATTCGCAAAGAACTGGGCGAACTGGCCCAGCGCCCCGACGAAATCAAACAAAAACGCGTGCAGCTTTTGGAGCTGATTGAGGCTGCCGAACAAAAACGCAAAACTGCCGCCGATCAGCTGGCCGTGGCCGAAAGCGCGCTCAGCGAAGCCGACCGTAACCTGCGCGACGCCGAAGGTGAACTGGGCAAAGCACGTGAACAACGCGTGCGCATCGAAGGTGCGGTCGAACAGGGCAAGCAGGCGTGCTCGTCCATTGCCGAGCGGGTCAAGGAAAAGCTCGACTGCGGCCCGGACGACTTGGCCACCGTTGCCGAACTGGACGCCGATGTAGACCTGCCCGACTTAGACGTGGTCGAGCGCAAGGTTGATCGCTTGGTGCGGGAACGCGACACCATGGGGCCGGTCAACCTGCGCGCCGAAGAAGAATCCCGCGAAATGGGCGAACAGATTGAAACCCTATCTTCCGAACGCGGCGACCTGATCGAAGCCATTGAAAAGCTGCGCCGGGGCATCAACGAGTTGAACCGCGAAGGCCGCGAACGGCTGTTGGCCTCGTTCAAGGAGGTCGACAAGCACTTCCAAGAACTGTTCGTGCGGCTGTTTGGTGGCGGTCAGGCGCACCTGAAATTGATCGAGGCCGAAGACCCCTTGGAATCGGGCCTGGAAATCATGGCCAGCCCGCCCGGCAAACGCATGCAGGTACTCTCCCTGCTGTCGGGCGGCGAACAGGCCCTCACCGCCACGGCGCTGCTGTTTGCGGTGTTTATGACCAACCCAGCGCCCATTTGCGTGCTCGACGAAGTCGACGCCCCGCTGGATGACGCCAACGTGGATCGATTCTGCACCCTGTTGGAAGAAATCTCGGCGTCGGGGAGCACGCGTTTCTTGGTGATCACCCACCACCGCATGACCATGGCCCGCATGGAACGCCTGTTTGGCGTCACCATGGCAGAGCGCGGCATATCACAATTGGTGAGCGTAAACCTTGAAGAAGCTGCGAAATTTAACGAGTAGCCCGAACGATACCAATATCCTCGGCGAGGCCCACCGTAATATCGCGTATTATCAGTCACTTATATTAGGCTTTCCTGACCTTGACAGGGGTCGGCATGCGGCTATTATGCCCCCGCTTCAGGCCAACGGCCCGGCAACCTCTGGGAGGGAGGATTCTTATGACGGAAAACGACCCCCATAGGCCATTTGACGACTTGGACGCGCGCTTGAAAAAAGCGCGCCAAGCCCAACCGGGTGCGCCCGGCAAGGGGCCGGTGTTGAAAAATGAGATGTCGGGCGTAGGCCAGGCGTTCCGCATCGGGGCCGAGTTGATCTCGAGCCTGATTGTGGGCACTGGCATAGGTTGGTTTTTGGACGACTGGCTCGGCACAAAGCCTTGGTTTATGATCATTTTCATTTTCCTCGGCGGCGCGGCGGGTATTTTGAACGTTTATCGCACGGCCATGCGTATGGTCGACGATGTGGAAAAAGAGCTGGCTGAAGACCGCCACAAGAGTGCTGATGAGGCTGCCAAAGCCGATTTAGCCGCCAAAGAGTCGGAAAAATGACGAAATCGCCATTTTTTACGCCTCAAGGCTTGCTCTAACCGCTCAAGACGTTTAGGAAAGGGGCGCATTTTCGGGAATCCTACACACCGTGTAAGATTCGAAATGCACAAAAGAAACCGGTTGAGTTAAGACCGTTAACGACACAACCAGACAGGCGAGAGCAAAACGTGGCCAACCCAATTGAACAGTTTGAGATCAAGACGCTTGTTCCCATCAATTTGGGCGGCGTGGACGCCTCACTCACCAATGCCGGCGCTTTTATGGTGTTGACGGTGATGAGCATCACGCTCTTTCTGGTCCTCGGCATGCGCGGACGCGCTTTGGTTCCCGGTCGCTGGCAATCAATGGCGGAATTGAGCTACGAATTCGTCGCGGGCCTCCTGCGCGACAACGTCGGCTCCGAAGGGCGCAAATACTTCCCCTTCGTCTTTTCCCTGTTCATGTTTATCTTCTTTGCCAATCTCCTTGGCCTCATGCCCTACGCCTTTACCTTCACCAGCCACATCATCGTCACCTTCGTGTTGGCGATGATCGTTTTTATTGGTGTGACGGTTATCGGTTTTGCCCGCCACGGTGCACATTTCTTATCTTTCTTTGTTCCTTCAGGCGTCCCCTCTGTTGTTCTGATATTGATGGTTCCGATCGAGATTATTTCTTATCTCTCGCGCCCCATCAGCCTCAGCGTTCGTCTGTTCGCAAACATGACCGCCGGCCACATTCTTATGAAGGTGTTCGCGGGCTTCATTATCCCACTCGGCGTGTTGGGCCTTGCTCCGTTCGTCGTTGACGTTGCCCTTGTGGGCTTCGAGCTTTTGGTCGCTTTTTTGCAGGCCTATGTCTTCGCCGTGTTGACATGTTTGTATCTAAACGACGCGATCCACCTGCACTAAGCAGGATTTCGAAACTTAGAATTTAACCACTGTTCAAGATGAGCAATTAAAGGAACTAAACCATGGAACTTGATGCCGCAAAAATGATTGGTGCTGGTCTGGCTGTTATCGGCCTGGGTGGCGTTGGCGCCGGTATCGGCAACATCTTTGCCTCGCTGATTAGCGCAATTGCACGCAACCCCGCTTCAGAAGGCAAAGTCTTTGGCCGCGCCATTCTGGGCTTCGCCCTGGTTGAAGCCGTTGCCCTGTACGCGCTCGTGATCGCATTCTTGATCTTGTTCGGATAAGTTTAGCTTCAGTGATACGCGGCGAGCTTTCCGGCTCGCCGCTATCGACTAAACGAGTGTGAACTTAAGTTGCAACAGTCTGGAGCCCGCACATGCGGATTCTCAACACGATCACAAAATTAGGCCTTGGGGCTGTGGCAAGCAGCGTAATCGCGTCTTCGCCAGCCGCTGCCGCGGGTCTACCGCAGTTGAACGTTTCCACCTTCTCTTCTCAGGTGGTGTGGCTGGTGATCACGTTCGTCGTACTTTACGTACTGATGAGCAAAGTCGCCCTGCCCCGCATCGGTGAGGTTTTAGAGGAACGTCAGAACAAGATCGACGACAACCTCGCCAAGGCTGAAGAGCTAAAGGCGCAGGCTGAAGCGGCTTCGAACGCGTACGAAACGTCCCTATCCGATGCGCGTGGAGAGGCTCAAGCCGCCATCCGCGACGTCAAGGACAAGGCCGCGACCGAGGCTGCTAGCCGTCAATCTGCACTGAACGAGAAGCTTCAGGCTCAAATCACCAGTTCCGAGACCGCCATCGCCAAAGCCCGTGACGAAGCCCTTTCCGGCATTAAGGATGTGGCGACCGATGTGGCGACCGACGTGTTTGATAAGCTGGTTGGCGAAGCGCCGAATGCCAAGTCCGTGGACGGGGCCATCCAAGACGCGCTCAAGGGCCGGGCGTAGGGGAAATTTGATATGTTAATCAGCCAAGCCCAAGCCGCCGAAGTAGCTGGCGAAGTTGCACATGGTGCGTTCTATGAAAGCACAACCTTCTTGGTTGCCGCTGCGTTCATTTTGTTTTTTGTCATCTTTGGCAAAAAAATGGGCGCTGCCATCGGTGGCATGCTTGACGAACGCTCACAAAAAATCAGCGACCAGCTTGATGAGGCCCGTCGCCTGCGTGAAGAAGCCCAGGAACTGCTCGCCTCTTTTGAAAAGAAGCAGCACGAAGCGTTGGAAGAAGCGAAAAGCATCGTTACCGCTGCCAAGGACGAGGCCGAACGCCTCGCCGCCGAAGCCGCAGCACAGCTAGAGCACAATCTTCAACGTTCCGAACAACTGGCAACCGACCGCATCAATCAGGCGCAGGCGCAGGCCGTTGCCGAGGTCAAAGACATGGCCGTCGAGATCGCCGTTGACGCCGCCAAGCGCATGTTGACCAGCGACGTGTCCGCCGCCAAGGCCGACGCCCTGATCGACGACGCCATCAAAGACCTAGACGGCAAGCTACACTAAGCCGCTTTCGCCTCAGAGATCAAAAAAGCCCCCGCTCAATGAGTGGGGGCTTTTTAATTGGCTGTTACCCACACCGCGCATCCGTAATCAAGCCTTCATCGTCCGTATAGACGTTAAGGCGCATGGGGTTGAAGTCCATGGTTACGACGCTGTTGGGGGCAAGGACGCGGTGTATCGCGAAGGAAACGGGCTCTCGCAAGTCCTGGCCCACCCGCGCTTTGTAATAGGCCGCCGCCGCTGCGCAATCGATGAATTTAGGCGGCGTTTCTGAGGCCATACTCGTGCAGCCCGCCAGCACAACACTGAAAAAGAAACACGCACATCCCTTCATATCTTTGCCCTCCTATCTCATACCAAGTATTACCCACGCTCCCTCACGCAAGACTTCCAGCCCCTATTTGCTGGCCCTTGCCCTCCCCCCGGAGGATAAGGCATTGATTCTCACCGTGATGCGTGGTATATATTCCCATCTTCATTTGCCGCGATCACAGGACTGAATTCTGGTGCGCAAGATGCGCGCGAAGCGGTCTTATTGTGTGGTAACGGAATACTACGCTCTTTGAAAACAAAAGATAAAATTGGGTTCGTTTTTCACTTTTTTTATGCGAAATGAACACAAGGCTGCGCCCGAAGGGGGCGTTTAACCGCCCACCAGCTTCACCCATTCGGCCTCGCTCAAGACCTCCAGGCCCAATTCGCGGGCTTTCTTTTCCTTGGACCCCGCCCCCGGGCCTGCGACGACGATGTCGGTTTTTTTGCTCACCGATCCGGACACCTTGGCGCCGAGGCTTTCGGCCTTGGCCTTAGCCTCGCCGCGGCTCATGGTCTCTAAGGTTCCGGTAAACACGACGGTTTTTCCGGCTACCGGGGAGCCGTCGGTCGACGGTGCGGTGAACGGCTCCACCGTGACGCTGGACAGCAGGTCGTCGAGGACTTCTATGTTATGAGGCTCGGCGAAAAACTCCACCAGATCGTCGGCCATGGCTTTACCGATGCCGTCAATGCTGAGCAACTCTTCCAGCGCGTCCGAGCCGATCACTTTGGCATCACCCATGGCGCGGCGCAGGTGGTCCATATCACCGTATTGCTTCGCCAACAATCGCGCGGTGGCTTGGCCCACATGGCGAATGCCTAGGGCAAAGACGAAGCGCGGCATGTCGATGGAGCGTTTGGCTTGGATGGCGGCCAGCAGGTTGACGATGGACTTGTCTTTCCAGCCTTCGCGGCCTTCCAGCATATTGGCCGAGATGCGAAAAATGTCGCCCGGAGTCTTGATCAGGCCGTCGTCGAAGAACGCGACCACGTGCTTGCCGCCCAGCCCTTCGATATCAAAGGCGTTTCTGGAGACGAAGTGCTTGAGCCGTTCATGGGCCTGGGCCGCACACACCAGTCCGCCGGTGCAGCGCGTCGCCGCCTCGCCCTCTTCCCGCATGGCATGGCTGTCGCACACCGGACATTGTGTCGGGAACACGTAAGGCTCACGCCCCGCTCGCGATCCATCGTCCACCACTTCGATCACTTGGGGAATGACGTCGCCCGCGCGTTGGATGCGCACCCGGTCGCCGACGCGGATGTCTTTCTCGGCGATGTAGTCGGCGTTGTGCAAGGTGGCACGGCTCACCACCACACCGCCGACCGTGATGGGTTCCAGTTCGGCCACCGGTGTCAGCACCCCCGTGCGCCCGACCTGAATGGAAATGGCGTTGAGGATCGTCTCGGCCTTTTCGGCGGGAAATTTGTGGGCAATGGCCCAGCGCGGCGCACGCGACACGAAGCCTAAGCGCGCCTGCCAGTCCAGGCGGTTGACCTTGTAGACCACGCCGTCGATGTCGTAATCCAGGTGCGCGCGTTGCTCTTGGATATGGTCGTAGTGCGCCAAGACTTGGGCCACGCCGTCGCACAGCTGGGTCAGCGGGTTGACGCGAAAGCCCCAGTCTTTCAGGCGTTGGATGAAGTCTGAGTGGGTGGGCCAGTCTTCGGCGCTCACCTCACCCCAAGCGTAGGCGAAAAAACTCAACGGGCGCTTGGCGGTGATGGCGCTGTCCAATTGGCGCAGCGATCCGGCGGCGGCGTTGCGCGGATTGGCGAAGGGTTTATCGCCCCGCGCCTCTTGGCGTTCATTGAGGGCGAAGAAGTCGGCGCGAGACATATAAACTTCGCCGCGCACTTCCAACACCTCCGGGACGCCGGGAACGCCCGGGACGCCCACGGGCAGGCTGTGGGGGACGCCCGCCACGGTGCGGGCGTTGGCGGTGACGTCCTCGCCCACCACCCCGTCGCCGCGCGTGGCGGCTTGCACCAACTGTCCGCGTTCATAGCGCAACGATATGGACAGGCCATCGATCTTAGGTTCGGCCACCAGATCCAGCTTTAAGTCCGGGTCTTTTTCAAAGTCCTTTAAGAACCGCTTGATGCCGTCCACGAAGTCCTGCAATTCGTCTTCGGAAAAGACATTGCCCAACGACAGCATGGGCTTGGCGTGCCGCACTTTACGAAAGCCTGCGGCGGCGGGCGCGCCGACCTTGTGGGTGGGACTATCGGGGCGCACCGAAAGGGGGAAACGCTGTTCAATGGCCGTATTGCGTTGCCGCAGCGCGTCGTACTCAGCGTCTGAAATGGTGGGGGCGTCTTGGCCGTGATAGCGCTCGTCGTGTTCGTGGATATCTTTAGCCAGGGCGGCCAGTTCGGCGTCGGCTTCGGTGGAGGTTAACTCACCAACCGGAATATCGCGCAGCTTCATTCCGCCGCTCCGGCCAGCAGGCTTTGGGCGGCCGCGCGGGCTTCGGATGTGACGCTTTCCCCGGCCAGCATGCGGGCAATCTCGTCGGCACGCTGGGTATCACTCAGTTGGGATACCTGGGTGCGCACCTGTCCGCCCTCTTCCGCCTTGGAGACCTGCCAATGTGCCGCACCGCGCGCGGCGACTTGGGGGCTGTGGGTGACGACCAGGACCTGCACGTCACGGCCCAGAGAGGCTAAGCGCTGCCCCACCGCGTCGGCCACGGCTCCGCCGATGCCGCTGTCGACTTCGTCAAACACCAACGTCGGCACCGGATCGGATTGCGCCAGCACCACCTTAAGCGCCAACATGAAGCGCGACAATTCGCCACCCGACGCGATTTTGTTCAATGGCCCGGCGGGGGCACCGACGTTGGTGGCGACTTCAAACGCCACCCGGTCCCAACCGCCGCTGCCCCAGTTGTCTTCTTCGGGGATGGCGGCGACGCGGGTGCAAAAATCGGCGGCACCAAGGCGCAACGGCTCCAATTCATGGGCCACGGCCTTGTCCAGGCCGCCAGCGGCTTCCTTGCGGGCTTGGCTCAGCCCGGTTGCGGCTTCGGCATAGGCACCCCGGGCCTGGGCCTCAACCCGGGCGCAGGCGTCCAGGCGCTGGCCGCCGTCGTCGATGCCGTCCAACTGGCGGCTTAAGGTGGCGAATAGCCCGGCCAGTGCCGTGACGTCCACGTTGTGCTTGCGCGAGAGGGCGCGCAAGGCAAACAGGCGTTCTTCCACCTGTTCCAGGTGGCGCGGGTCTAAGTCGACGCGGTTGGCGGCGTTAGAGAGTTCCTGTATCCCCTGGGCCACGAATTCGCCCGCTTGATCAAAGGCCTTCATGGATGCATCCAAGATGCCGTCGGCCTTTTCCATCACCGGTTCCAGGGCGCGGATGGCGTCGCGCAACATGCGTTCCACGCCCGCCCCTTTTTCCAGGGATTTGGATGCTGCGTTCATGGCGTCGATCAGTTTCTCACCGTGCATCAGAACCTGGCGTTCCTGGGCTAGGCTCTCTTCTTCGCCCTCTTGCGGATTGAGTTTGCGCAGTTCTTCGACCGCATGGCGCAGGAAGTCTTCGTCCTGGCGGGCCGCTTGCAACTCGTCTTCGGCCCGTTGGCGTTCAGCCACCGCTTCGCGCCACGATTTAAAGGCTTGAGCTACGGCTTTGAGCAGCGCAGCGTGGCCGCCGTGGGCGTCCAACAGCCCCATATGGGTGGACGGGTTCAACAGCCGTTGATTATCGAACTGGCCGTGAACTTCCACCAACTCACCGCCGATTTGGCGCAGCAGACCGATGCTCACGGACTGATCATTGATAAACGCACGAGAGCGGCCATCGGCGGCCAATTGCCGACGTAGCATCAACGGTTCGCCGTCAAGCTCAAGACCGTGCTCGGTCAACACGTCATAGGCCGGGTGACCCAAGGGCAAGTCGAATTCAGCGGTAACGGTGGCTTGGTTCGCCCCATGACGCACCAACCGCGCCTCGGCCCGCGCCCCGAGTGCGAGCCCTAAACTGTCGAGCAAAATGGATTTGCCCGCCCCGGTCTCGCCGGTGAGCACGCCAAGGCCGGCGGAAAAATCGAGCTCTAACTTCTCGATCAGCACCACATCGCGTATGGATAGGCGGCTCAGCATGTCCCGATGGTCCCTTGGCCGTTACCAGAGTTTATACCAGGCCCCGCCCGTCGGTTCCTTAATGGTCGGATCCTCAAGAAGCGCATAGGTTTCCAGATACCACTTGCTGGACGGAAAATTATGCCCCAGGACGGCGGCGGATTTTTTCGCTTCCGCGCGCATGCCCATGGCCACATAGCTTTCCACCATGCGGTGCAGGGCTTCGGGTACGTGGGTGGTGGTTTCAAACTTATTCACCACTTGGCCAAAGCGATTGATTGCCGCCAGCCACTGGCCGCGCGATTGGTAATAGCGCCCGACTTTCATTTCCTTGCCAGCTAAGTGATCATAAGTGAGGTCAATCTTCAGCTTGGCGTCGCGGGCATAATCGCTTTTGGGGAAACGGGTGATCAATTCGTTCAGCGTCGACAGTGCCAATTGGGTCATCATCTGATCCCGGCCCACGTCGGAAATCTGCTCGTAATAGCAAAGGCCCTTCAGGTAATAAGCGTAGTCGGCATCCTTGTTGTTGGGATGCAGCTGAATGAAACGATCCAGCGCCACCACGGCTTCGTCGTACTTGTTCGCCATGTACAGGCTGTACGCCGCCATCACCTGCGCCTTGACCGCCCAACTGGAATACGGGTGCTGACGCTCGACCTCATCGAATTTGGTCGAGGCCGTCTCATAGAGCCCCTTTTCCAGGTCATCAACAGCAATATTATAGAGCCCTTCAACTGGCTCTTCGGTGATCACCGCAGTTGGCCCCGCCCCCCCGCCGGAACACGCGCCAAGCCCAAGGGCTGCCGCTAGGGTTAACGTTGTCAGATAAGAATGTGTGCGAAAGGCCATGTTCTGTCCGGTTTCCAAGGGCTTAGAATTTGGGTTGCGCGGATTATATCACGGGGCTTGAGCGCTCAAACACCTTATCTCAAATCTGCAAAACCGTGCAATTGCAGGCCTCTCGCCCACGCTTGAGGGCACTCCGGTCTGTATGCGGAACGCGTATTGAACGAATCGGAATACATCATTGAGCGAAGAAGGGGATTTAAGCGCTGGCCGGGCTGGCGGCAACGGTGACTTTCGACCAAGATGCGGCACCGCTGGCAACCGGGAGCAGAGCCTCGGCGGTCATATCAACGAGTTCATAGTTTGCCGGGTCTGCGAACAGGGCGCGCAGCAATTGGTTGTTCAGGGCATGGCCGCAACGCACACCACTGTAGTGACCCAAGATGGGGTTTCCGGCCAGATAAAGGTCGCCCACCGCGTCGAGAACCTTGTGACGTACAAATTCGTCGTCAAAGCGTAGGCCATCTTCGTTCATGACCTTGTCACCGCTGACCACCACCGCGTTGTCGAGCGAGCCACCCTTAGCCAGACCGGCGGCCCACAAGGCTTCGACCTCGTGCATGAAGCCAAAGGTGCGTGCCCGTGCGAGTTCGTTTTTAAACACGCCGTCGCCCAAACCGATGGAAAGCTCTTGGCTGGCCACGGCGGGGCTGGCAAAATCAATGGCGAAATCAATGGCGAACCCCGAAGCGGGTTCCAGGGTCGCGGAGCTGTCACCGTCGCTGATTGTAACGCTCTTCAACACGCGAATGGCTTTGCGCGTGGCAGCCTGTTCGGTCACCCCGGCGCAATCAATGAGAAACAAGAACGGTGCAGCACTGCCATCCATGATGGGAACTTCCGCGCCGCCAACCTCAATGGTGACGTTGTCGATGCCTGCGCCGGCAAGGGCGGCCATCAGATGTTCCACGGTGCCGATGAGCTTGCCGTCTTCGCTGCCGACGGTTGTGCACAGGCGGGTGTCACGGACTTGATCGAAAGCGGCTTTGATCTCGGCGCCCTCACCCGCAACATCGGTGCGGCGAAAGGTGATACCAGCGTCCACATCGGCGGGCAGTAAGGTCATGCAGACCTTTTCCCCTGAATGCAAGCCAATACCGGTACAGCTGATGGCGCTTTTCAGGGTCTTTTGCTTAACGACGGTGGTGTGGACGGCCCCCATATGACGATCTCGCTTTCGTATATTTTTTTTTCGTACACCCTATAAAGAAAGAGCGCTTCAGGTATGGGTTTAGCACCCTGGCCTGAAGCGCTCAAATCAAACTGTGTTACCTTTTGTTACAGCTTTTCAGGGCGTTACCACTCCTTAGTTGGCTTGGCGGCGCAAAAACGCCGGAATATCCAAAAGGTCGTCTTCCGCGTGGCTGGACTGCAAGCGTTCTTCAGGCTCTAACCCGCCTAATATGGGCTCAACAGCAACCGAACCCTGGCTGCGCATGGCAGGTGCAGGAGGGGACGAGGCATAGACGGGCGTGGGCTGTGCAGCCACCGCTTCATCGGCAGTGTCGGTCTTTGCCTGACCAAACATGGATACTTTATCCCGCGCCCCACTGGTCACGCGCTCAAACAGGCTCGGACCTTTGGGCTTGTCCGGGGCAGCATCAGCAGCACCGTTTAACATGGCGGCTTCAGCCATAGGGTCAATTTCAGGCGCTTCGGCTGAGTGCTCGTCCATCGGCACGGGCGGAATGAAAGCGTCTTCACTTAAGGCGCTGGGCATTCCTACGGGAGTGGACAAACCGTTTGGCACGCGCGCGGGTTCCGGTGCGCCCATGTCCTCGACATCGCCCTCGACCTCTACAACGTCTGCAGCTTCGGCGGCTTTGGCAATGGGCGCAAGATCAAAGCCCAAAGCTTCTTCAACAAGGTCGTCAGCAGCCAGTTCCGGGGTCGCCATAACGGGCAAATCCACTGGCTCTTCTGCGGGTACAGCGGGTTCGACACTCAGGACCTCAGCAACAGTCTGTTCAAAAGCAGCTTGCGGAGCAGGTTCAGGGGCTTGCGTTATGGCGTCTGTGTGCACGGGCAAAATCGCTGGCTTCACGCGAACGGCGCTTTCACTATCGATGCCCGTCGCCACCACGGACACACGCATTTTACCGTTCAGAGTTTCGTCGAAGGTGGAGCCAAAGATGATGTAAGCCTCGTCGTCCACCTCGGAGCGGATGCGGTTGGCGGCTTCGTCGACCTCGAACAAGGTCATATCGGTGCCACCCGTGATATTGATCAACACACCATTGGCACCCGCCATAGAACTATCGTCTAGCAGCGGATTGGAAATAGCAGCTTCGGCGGCGTCTAGCGCACGGCGTTCGCCGTCGGCTTCGCCGGTCCCCATCATAGCCTTGCCCATCTCACTCATGACGGAACGCACGTCGGCGAAGTCCAAGTTGATCAGGCCGGGCATAACCATCAGGTCGGTCACTCCGCGCACGCCGGAATACAGCACATCGTCTGCCATTCTGAAGGCATCTGCAAAGGTTGTTTTTTCGTTGGCAACGCGGAACAGGTTTTGGTTGGGAATGATGATCAAGGTGTCGACGTACTGTTCAAGTTCCTCGATGCCTTTATCGGCGAGGCGCTGGCGATGCATGCCTTCAAACTGAAAGGGTTTGGTCACCACACCAACCGTAAGCACGCCTAAGTCTCGCGCGGCGCGGGCGATGACCGGGGCAGCCCCGGTACCGGTGCCGCCGCCCATGCCCGCGGCGATAAACACCATGTGCGAGCCTTTGATCTGATCGTTGATTTCTTCGATGGTTTCCTCAGCCGCCGCGCGTCCGATTTCCGGCTTGGAGCCGGCGCCGAGGCCTTGGGTCAGGCTGGTACCCAACTGGATACGTCGTTCGGTGTGGGAAAATGTCAGCGCTTGCGCGTCGGTGTTAGCGACAACGAACTCGACCCCTTCGAGTTCGGCGCTGATCATATTGTTGACGGCATTACCGCCCGCGCCGCCGACGCCCACCACGGTGATCCGCGGCTTCAGTTCAACAGTCTCGTTCTTCGGTACGCTTAGGTTGATGCTCATCGTAGGATCCTCACTTCGCCCATTTGTATACTTGTCACCCGAAAACCATTAAAATTTAGTAACTTTTCCCGATTCGTTGCCAATTCGTTTTACCGAGTCCTATCTGAGTCCTTGATCGTTTCTGACTCGTTTATTGACTCAATACTTCATCTTCAGAAATTTTCTCGCAACCATTGTCCGAAGCGACCGAGGCGAGTCCCAGGCTGGGCTTTCGGGCGATACGTGCGCCCGGTGAATCGTTGTGGAGATTCAAAGGCGTGGCTAATGAGGCCTGCACAGGTCGCGAATTGTGGGCCGCTGGCGGCTTCCGCCATGCCTTCCAAGTAACGGGGTTTGGCCATGCGCACCTGAGCCTTGCCCAGAACCTCACCCGCCAATTCGCGCACGCCGGGCAATTGGCTCGCCCCGCCGGTCAGCACCACACGTGGTCCGGCCAGCTTTTCAAACCCGGCGGCATTCATGCGCTCGCGCACCATCTCGAATGTTTCCTCAATGCGCGGACGAATAATCCCCACCAACATGGAGCGCGGCACCGGATTGGTTTCGCCGCTTTGCTCTTCGCCAATCAGCGGCACCTTGATCACTTCGCGGTCGTCGCTTGGAGATGGCATGCAGCTTCCGTACAACGTTTTCATGCGCTCGGCGTGCTGCACAGGCGTGGACAGACCGCGCGCAATATCGTTGGTAACGTTAATGCCGCCGACCGGCACACAGTCCGCGTGCATCAATTCACCGTCAAAAAAGACTGCAATGTTAGTCGATCCGCCGCCCATATCGATCAGCGTCACGCCGAGCTTCATTTCGTCTTCCACCAGCGCTGACAGGGCCGACGCATAGGGAGCCACGACGCGGCCTTCGACTTCTAAGTGGCACCGATTGACGCAGGTTTCGACATTGCGCATGGCGTTTACCCCTGCCGTCACCACGTGCAGGTTGACCCCCAAACGGTCACCGAACATGCCACGGGGATCACGCACACCGCGATTGCCGTCGATGGAATAGCCGACCGGAATAGAATGAACGATGTCCTGATCGTCGGGCAGCTCATTGCGGAGACGGCTGGCGTCCAAAATTTTGCGCAGATCATGATCGCCGATTTCGTGACCGGAAATGCCGATGTCATAAGCCACCAAGCGCGATTTGAAATGTGCACCGGACAACGCCACGGTGACGCCGCTGACATTGACGCCGGCCATTTCTTCGGCCCCGCCGACGGCGGCGCGCATGGCGGCTTCAGCCAGATCCATATCAACGATTGCGCCATTACGCACCCCGCCTGAAATATGATGGCCAATGCCAATGATGCGGGGCGGGCGCGTACCTTCTTGACGCGCAATCAAACACGTGACCTTGGTGGTGCCGATGTCCAGGGCGGCGACCAGTCCATTTTTTGGCTTCGCCTGGTTGGTATCACGATGCATCTTTTAAGCCCCCTTTCTGGGCGCTTCACTTACGGTATTTTACGTTTGTTGACCCGGCTTCGGTTGCACCTTGTGCACGACACCTGCCTTGCGGCGTACAATGACACGATCAGGGACGCGCAGGTCCAACACCTTTACATCTCGGCCCAACACGCCGCTTTCACTTTCAAATTCAGCCAGCCTCGCCAGGGCTTGGGGCGCGCCATCTTCGGGCAGGCGTACATCCACGCCCCCGGCCAGCGACAGATCCCACCGCCGCCCACCGACGCGCACCGCGGCGCGCACCTGGGCTTTTAATTCAGGCTGGGTTTCCAGCAATTCCAGCAAGCCGCCGACACGGTTTGGTGCGTCAGCGCCAACCACTTGAATCAAATCAGAATAGCGCCCGAGGTGTTCACGCGTGATCACCTGTCCATCTTCGTCGATCAGGGCAAAATCACCCTGGTTTTGCCACAACGCGATGGGTCGGCGTTCGATCAAGTGTACCACCAAAGTGTCGGGCAACAGGCGTTCGATGCGCACATGAAGCACCCACGGCAGGCTTTCGACCCGCGCCTTGGCACCTTGAAAATCATAAGCCAAGATCGGCGCGCCGCGGGCGATACTCAACGCCGCCAGCAACTCATCACGACCGCTTTTATCTCGCCCCGTGACCAGAACATCCTCAACGGTGAAGCCAATGTCGGTGGACGTTTTGATCAAGGTCCATTTTGCACTCACTAAAGTGTCTGCAATCAATCCAGATTTAACCGCCCATGCCCCTGCGCTGCTGATCAAAACCAAACCAAGGCTAACGCCCAACGCGACAATTTGTGGTCGACGCCAGACGGGCACCACGGATTTACGTTTTGGCGTGTCGAGAATTCCATCCACACCGTTTTCATCCGCGCTCATTTTCACTGAATCCTTCATGCATCACACTCCGCGCTGTCGACCATCCAGCTCACCAAGTCCTCAAAACTTATGCCCACATGCGCCGCCTGTTCCGGCACCAGCGAGGTCGGCGTCATACCGGGCTGAGTATTCAGCTCCAAGATGTACATCGTCTCGCCGTCGTACCTGAAATCTGCGCGGCTCACCCCCCGACATCCCAGCGTGTCATGGGCCAAGGCTGCCAAGCGCATGGCTTCGTCGCTGACGGCCTGGGGCAGGTCGGCCGGGACAACATGCGAAGAGCCACCGTTTACATATTTTGCATCAAAATCGTAAAAATCTCGTTCCGTCATAATTTCGGTCACGGCCAAGGCCTTACCGCCCATGACCGCAACGGTGAATTCGCGCCCGGGGATATACGTTTCGACCATCACCTCATCGCCATAGGGCCAGCTTTCATGCGCGAAGGGCAAATCGTTATCGCCTTCGTGAATGATATGCACGCCGACGCTTGATCCTTCGTTCAGGGGCTTGACCACATAAGGCGGTTTCATCACGTCGCCCGCCAAAACTTGGTCACGGGTTGCGATCACGTCCTCGGCCACCGGAATGCCTGCGTCTTTGAACAGGCGCTTGGCCATTGGTTTGTCCATGGCGACGGCCGACGCGGTGAGACCCGAATGGGTGTAGGGAATTTCCAAGATATCCAAAAAACCCTGGATGCAGCCGTCTTCGCCCCAGCGGCCATGCAGGGCGTTAAACACCACGTCGGGATGCGGATACAATCGGCTGAGCAAACCGCCAACGTCGCGCTGCACGTCAATGGCGGTGACCGAATAACCCGCGTTTTGCAGCGCCTTCGCACACGCAGCCCCCGACACCAACGACACATCGCGTTCCGCCGACCACCCGCCCATGAGAACGGCTACCTGCTTGGTCATGATAAACCTCCTTCGACGCCGATGCGGCGGATTTCCCACGCGAGCTCCACACCCGAATGTTCCTTGACCCGGTGCCGCACCTCTTCACCCAGATTTTCAATGTCGGCGGCCGTTGCCGTTCCGTCGTTAATCAAAAAGTTGCAATGCTTTTCGGATACCTGTGCACCACCGATTCTCATGCCCCGGCAACCGGCATCGTCAATCAGCTTCCAGGCCTTAAGCCCCTCTGGGTTCTTAAATGTCGAGCCGCCAGTTTTACTGCGCAGCGGCTGGGTGTCTTCGCGGGCATTCTTGATGTTGTCCATGCGTGCCTGAATGTCGGTGGCATTTCCCGCGCGGCCTTTAAGCTGCGCTTCAACGAATATCCAATCGGCGGGTACGGCACATGTACGATAACCAAAGCTCAAATCTTCTATATTTAGATCGTGTCGCTTGCCCCCACCGTCTAAGGCTGTGGCGCTGACGACGACGTCTTTCATCTCGGCCCCGTATGCGCCCGCGTTCATCCGCAGCGCGCCGCCGATGGTGCCGGGTACGCCGCATAAAAATTCTAGACCGGTAAGTCCCGCGACTTGTGCCGCGCGCGCCACGCTACCGTCCAACGCCCCCGCACCGCACATTACGTCGGTGTTGATGATATGAACCTTGGCAAATTCACGCCCCAAACGCACGGTCACGCCGGGGATGCCGCCGTCGCGCACCAACAGGTTCGAGCCGACACCGAGCATAGTGAGCGGCACATCCTCGGGCTTGTCTCGAAGAAACGCCGCCAAGTCACCTAAGTCGGCGGGCTTGAATAAAACTTCCGCCGGCCCGCCCACGCCGAACCATGTCACCCGGCTCAGGTCCGCGTCCGCGCTCAACCGTCCGCGCACGGCGGGCAGGCGGTCCATCAGAGAACGGGTCCGGGCGGCGGCAGACATCATGCGGCACCACCCGTCCCGCCCGCGCGCAGTTTGCGCAAGCCTTCGGGCAAAGCAGCCGCCCATTGGGTAATGCTTCCCGCGCCGGCACAAATCACCATATCGCCGTCGCGGATTAAATTATTGATCATTTTCGCCAGATCGTCTGAGCTTTCCAATGCCAACACCATGCGGTGTCCGTGTTCACGCAAGCCCGCCACCAGATGTTCTCTGTCATAACCTTCCAAGGGCGTCTCGCCCGCTTCATACACATCGGCCACCAAAACAACGTCGGCGTCGTTAAAGCAGGTGCAGAAATCTTCAAACAAATCGCGCAGCCGGGTGTAGCGGTGCGGCTGGACCACGGCGATAACTTGGCCCTTGCCTACGGCCCCGCGTGCGGCATTCAACACTGCGGCGATCTCAACCGGGTGATGGGCGTAATCATCAATGATGGCAACACCATCAACGACACCAACTTTGGTAAAGCGACGCTTCACCCCTTCAAAGCTATCAAACCCGGTAGCCAGTGTTTGCACCTCGACACCCATTTCGCGCGCGATGGCGACCGCAGCCAGGGCGTTTTGCACGTTGTGCTCGCCGTACATGGGCAGCGTCACATCCGCTACGCTTTCGCCCGCTGCGGCACCATAGCCGCTGAAGGTAATGTCGAAGGTCATGCCGTCTGGCCCGGGGCGCACGTTGGTGCCGCGCACCATGGCCTGCGGACTGAAACCATACGTGATGATGCGCCTATCCGACACGCGCGGAATCAAGGCCTGGACTTCGGCATGGTCGATGCACAAGGCGGCGAAGCCATAGAACGGAATGTTTTCGACGAACTGCGCGAACGCTTTGCGTAAGGTGTCGAAGTCGCCGTAGTGGTCTAAGTGTTCAGGGTCGATGTTGGTGACCACGGCAATGGTTGCGGGCAGCTTCAAGAACGTGCCGTCGCTTTCATCCGCTTCGGCCACCATCCAATCGCCGCCGCCCAAACGTGCGTTCGAGCCCCACGCATTGATGATGCCGCCATTGATGACGGTCGGGTCTTGGCCTGCGGCGACCAGCAACTGAGCGATCAGCGACGTGGTGGTGGTCTTACCATGGGTGCCGCCCACCGCGATGGACCATTTCAAACGCATCAACTCGCCCAGCATTTCTGCACGGCGCACGACTGGTAACAGGCGCTTACGCGCGCCGACCACTTCCGCATTGTCCGCTTTTACGGCGCTTGAAATCACCACCACACCGGCATCGCCAACGTTGTCTTCTGAATGGCCGACAAACACCTTGATACCAAGCTCGCGCAAGCGTTCCACATTGGGGCCTTCGGCCTGGTCTGATCCTTGCACCGAATAGCCTAAGTTATGCAGCACCTCGGCGATACCGCTCATACCGATGCCGCCGATGCCGACGAAATGAATGGTGCCGATGGAAAGTGGCAAAGCCCTCATGATGCGGATCTTTCTTGTGTGGTTATCATTTGCGTCACCATATCGGCCAAGCGCTTCGCTGCGTCAGCGCGGCCCAATCCGGCGGCGCACTTTGCGGCCTTGCCCATGACGGCGGGCAGGCCCAGCAAGCTGTCTAAGCGCGCGGCTAAGGCGTCTGCGGTGAAGGTATCTTGGGGCATGATCCAGCCCGCGCCCGCCGCGTCCACGGCCCGCGCGTTGCTGGTCTGGTGATCGTCGGCGGCGTACGGGTACGGCACTAAAATAGACGGCCGCCCGACCACCAAGGTTTCCGCCACAGTGGATGCCCCAGCGCGAGAAATCATCAGGTGTGCGTTCCCCAATCGGTCCGGCACGTCGCCAATAAAGGTCGCTAGGTGCGCACGGATGCCGCTGCCTTGATAAGCGGCCTTGACGCGCGCCAAGTCTTCTTCGCGGCACTGTTGGGTCACGTCGAGGCGGGCCTTGATTGAGTCGGGCAACTTAGCCAGCGCTGCGGGCACCACGTCACTGAGAACCCGAGCGCCTTGCGACCCGCCCAGCACCAGAACGCCTAAGGTGGCGTCGCCTTCTGCATTTGGATAGGGCGCGTTGGCTTTGTCGGCGATGGGCGCGCGCACCGGCATGCCGGTTAACTGCACCTTGCCCTGGGACGCATCGTTTAAGCCTTGGGTGTCTGCGAACGAGGTGGCGATGGCGTCAACGCGGCCCGCCAACAAGCGGTTGGCACGGCCCAGCAAAGCGTTTTGTTCATGGATGGCCGTGGGTATTGACGTCAGGGTCGCTGCCATCATGGTCGGCACCGAAGCATAGCCGCCAAAGCCCACGACGGCATCGGGTGATAAGCGTTTGACCAACCGCCAGGCTTGTACCGTTCCCAGACCCAGCTCAAAAACGCTTTTGATGCGTGCAGCCGTGCTTTTTCCAGCAATGCCGCCCGCGAGAATATGATGAGTTTCCAATTCGCCCAGCGCACCGCCATACGCTTGGCCGCGCTTGTCGGTGACCAGACCGAGACGATAGCCCCGGTCCATTAATTCAGTCGCCAAGGCTTCGGCAGGGAACACATGGCCGCCGGTGCCGCCTGCGGCGAGAAGAACGTGGGGCATCGTCATTGACTGCCCCCTGTCCTGGTTACCGCACCCGGCCGCACACGTGTCAGCGCCAGAACCATACCCATACCAAATGCCAACGCCAGGGTGCTGGACCCGCCATAACTGATGAACGGCAGGGTCATCCCTTTGGGCGGAATTAAGTTGGTGGTGGACGCAATATTGATTATGGCCTGCAACGCGAACTGGGTCAGCAACCCGGTCGCGGCGACCATGACAAAGAAGTCCGTACCCTTGAACACACGCGAGAACCCGCGCAGGACCACAAAGGCAAATAAGGCAACAATCAACAAGCATAAAAGCAGACCAAACTCTTCCCCCGCGACGGCCAGAATGAAATCGGTGTGCGCATCGGGCAGGACTTCCTTGACCCGGCCCTCGCCCGGTCCACGGCCCAGCAACCCACCGTTGACGAACGCGTCCAGCGACCGTTCCACCTGATAGCCCTTGCCCCCCACCGGATCGAGAAAGCGATCGATGCGGATGCTCACGTGATCAAACGTCATATACGCGCCAAAAGCGCCCAAGATAAACAGCAGCGCTACCGCGCCCACCAAGACCAGCGGCAATCCGGCGATAAAAAACTGCACCGCCCAGACGCACGCCACCACCACCGACATGCCGAAATCGGGTTGCAGCAACAACAACCCCACCACCAGCACGAACAGGCCGATGGCGATGGCGTAACCGGGGACGTCCTCGTCCAATTTTTGAGCCGAGAACATCCATGCCGCGACGACGGCAAAACTCGGCTTGATAAATTCAGATGGCTGCAAGGAAAACCCGCCGATGGACAGCCACCGCGTGGCCCCCTTGGTCTCGGCCCCAAAAAACAGCACCAAAATCATCGCGGCGATTGATCCCGCAAAAACGAGCAGCGCCACCCGACGCACCGCGCGCGGGGTCAGCAGCGAGATACTCACCATGAGCATCATCGCCACCGGCAGGAACACAAAGTGTCGGCGCACGAAGTGAAAGCTGTCCAAGCCGATACGTTCTGCCACGGCGGGGGATGCGGCCAAAACCAAAATCGCGCCCAATGCCGCGATCAGCGTTATCGCCAGCAAGGTCCAACGATCAATTGTCCACCACCAGCGGCTAACGACGGACGTATCGGTGCGGGTAAAGGTGCTCATGAGTTTGCTCCGCTTGCCGTTTGCGGAGGATGCATATGCCCACCCGATTGTTCGGAGCGCAAAGTATCTACACAGGCGCGAAACGCATCGCCGCGCTCTTCAAAATTTGCAAATTGATCAAACGACGCACACGCGGGTGACAGTAATACGACAGCACCGGGCAAGCCGTCGGCGACGGCGGCCGCAAAGGCGGCGCGGGTGGCGCTGTGCAAATCACCACACATGTCATATGTCACTTTTCCATCCAACTGCGTGGCGAAATCCTGCGCAGCTTCGCCGATGAGAAAGGCCCGGCGCACATGTGGATACTGGGCGTCCAATCCTTGAAGCCCCGTTTCTTTGGCGCGCCCACCGACGATCCAATAGACGTTGTCATAGCAAACCAATGCCTTGCCCGTGGCCTCGGCGTTGGTGGCTTTGCTGTCATTAACAAAGGTAACACCGCCGAAGTATTCGATGATTTCCTGGCGATGCTCCAGCCCCGGAAAGGTGCTGATTGCTTCGACAATGTGCTCAATATCCAACCCCAACATACGCGCAGCGGCATACGCGGCTGCGATGTTCTGGGCGTTGTGGATTCCCGGCAAGTTGACCAAGTTGCCTAAACTCATCACTTCGCGGGCTTTCCCGTCTAGGTCATCGATCAGTTTGCGGTCCACCACATAGACGCCGCCGGGCGCGGTGGTCTCGGACGCTATGGGCAAGACCGTGCGCCCGTTGCGCAATTTTTGTTCTGTGAAGATCGCGGCCATTTCGGGTGTATCCACGCCAATGATCGCCGTATCCCCGGCCCTTTGGTTGCGAAAAATGTTCTTCTTGGCGTGCACGTATCCGTCCATGTCGCCGTGACGGTCCAAGTGATCGGGCGAGATATTAAGCAACACTGCCACCTTGAATCGCGCCGATGGACAGAGTTCCAACTGATACGACGACAGCTCCAACACATAGAGGCCATCGTTTTCCATCATCGCCATTTCGCCGATGGGCGGACCTAAGTTGCCGCCGACCTCAAAGTCGCGCCCGGCCTGTTCGACGATGTGGGCCAGAAGTGCTGTGGTGGTGGACTTGCCATTGGTGCCGGTGATGGCGACCATATGTGCGCTGGCCCCAGACGCTGCCAGCAGTTCTACATCACCAATAATGGGCACGCCCGCATGCTTGGCCAGGCGCGCGGCAATATGGGGTTCGGGGTAGCTGTGCGGGATGCCGGGGCTGATCACCAAGGCGTCCACGCTGGCCCAATTCACCCGTTCGGGATCGCGGGTGCGCATGCCTTCGGCCTGTGCCGCATCGCGTCTGTCTTGTGCATCGTCCCAGGTCAGCACGCGGGCGCCGCTGCGACACAGCGCACGCGCCGCCGCCAGCCCGGACTTACCCAGCCCTAAGACGACGACGTGTTTTGCAGCGAACCCTTCGCACGAAATCATGCGTTTTCTACCTCAACTTCAAGGTTGATAAACCGATCAGCGCCAAGATGGTGGCGATAATCCAAAAGCGAATAACGATGGTTGGCTCTGCCCAGCCCTTCTTTTCAAAGTGATGGTGGAGCGGTGCCATGGCGAACACGCGCTTGCCGGTGAGCTTGAACGAAATCACCTGTACGATGACTGAGACCGTTTCCAGTACGAACAACCCACCGACGATGGCCAGCACCAATTCGTGCTTGGTCATGACACTGACCGTACCCAGTGCGCCGCCCAATGCCAGCGATCCGGTATCGCCCATAAACACGCGAGCGGGTGGTGCGTTAAACCATAAGAAGCCTAAGCCCCCGCCCACCAGTGCGCCTAAAAACACCGCCAATTCGCCGGTGCCGGGCACGTAGTATAATTGCAGGTAGTCCGCGAACACGGCGTTACCAACCAGGTATGAAATCAGCATAAACACGCCAGCCGCGATCATCACCGGAACGATTGCCAGCCCGTCTAAGCCGTCGGTTAAGTTTACCGCGTTCGAAGACCCCACCATCACCAACATGGCAAACACCGGAAAGAACCAGCCGAGTTGGAGCAGCAAATCTTTGAAGAACGGCACGGCCAGAGAGGTGGTGAATGCGTCGGGCATCAAGCGCATGATCCACAACACTGCGGCCAGCGCGAACGCCGCCTGCATGATCAGCTTGGCCTTGCCCGGCAATCCTTTGTGATTGCGTCGACTGACCTTCAAATAATCGTCCAAAAATCCGATCACGCCGTAAGACACGGTGACACCCAGCGCTACCCAGACAAATCCGTTGGCCAAATCGATCCACAACACCGTGGACAAGACCATCGCGATCAAGATCATCAGGCCACCCATCGTCGGCGTGCCTTGCTTGGTTAGCAGGTGGCCTTCGGGTCCGTCGTCGCGGATCGGCTGCCCCCCCTTTTGGCGAACGTGCAGCACGCGGATCAAGGTGGGACCAATCAAAAAGCTGATGACCAGCGCCGTCATCACCGCGCCGCCGGTGCGAAACGTCAGATAACGAAACACGTTAAACACCGGGAACTGATCCGCCATCGGAAATAACAGGTGATACAGCATGCCTTAAGCCTCTTCTTTCTGGCGTTTAACATCCATCGCCATGAGCGTTGCGACAACATGTCCCATGCGTGCACCGGCAGACCCTTTGACCATCACCACGTCGCCCGGACGCACGGCACTTTTGACCACTTCGGCCAACAGGTCCGCAGTCGCCGAGCGATGCCCATGCAGGTGCTGCGGCAGAGCATTCCACAAATGGGCGACGGCTTCGCCCGCCACAAATACGCTGTCGATGGGGTGCTCTACAATTACGTCGGCCAATTCAGCGTGCAGCTGCGGGGTGTCTTCGCCCAGCTCCAACATGTCGCCCAACACCGCAATGCGCCGTGCGCCGTTTGCTACGGGCTGAGCAGCCAAAACCGCCAGCGCCGCGCGCGTGGCGGCGGGTGACGCGTTATAGCTTTCGTCAATCAAGGTGAAGGTGCCGCCCTTTATGGCAATTTCAAACCGGGCACCGCGGCCTTTGGGCGGTGATAGCTCGGCCAAAGTCTCGGCGGCCCGTGCCACGTCCCCGCCCGCCGCATGCACGGCGGCCAACACGCTTAAGGAGTTCACTACCCAGTGACGGCCCGGCGAGACTATGGAGTAGTCCACCCGTCCCACCGGGGTTACGGCGGTCACAACGGAGCCTTGAGGTGACAGTTTATAGGCGATGACGCGAAAATCTGCATCAATGCTTTCGCCAAAGGTTATGACGCTGCCAGCCCCGGCGGTAAGGGCGGCAGCGGACAAGCGATCAAACTCGGCAATGTCCGCATTCAACACCGCCGTCCAGCCCGGCTCAGCACCTTGAAAAATTTCCGCCTTGGCGTCGGCGATCTGCTCGGTGCTGTCGAAAAATTCCGTGTGTGCGGCCTGCACGGTGGTGATCAAGCACACGTGGGGGCGCGCCATCTTTGATAACGGCGTCAGTTCGCCCGGATGGTTCATCCCCATTTCCAAAATCGCAAAATCCGCCCCCGCTGGGACGCGAGCCAAACTCAGCGGCAGACCCCAGTGATTGTTGAGACTGCCTTCGCTCGCCGACGTTTCACCCTGGGCAGAGAGCACCAGCTTCAGCGCGTCCTTGACGCCGGTTTTACCCACCGACCCGGTAACGGCAATGACCTTGGCGGTTGTCCGTGCGCGGGCCGCAATGGCTAAACTTTCCAAGGCGCACATGGTGTCATCCACCACCAAGTTAGGTGTGTCTGAATCGAGCACGGGCGGACGGTGCGCCACGCATGCCGCCACGGCACCCTTTTCAACCGCATCGGCCACGTAGTCATGGCCGTCCACATTGGGGCCTTGCAGGGCAACAAACAGGTCGCCGGGTTTGAGGGTGCGGGTGTTGATGGACACGCCCGAGGCCGCCCATTCGAAGTTGGTCGCACCGCCGGTAGCGGTTTCGGCATCTTCAGCGGTCCAAAGCGGGGTGATAGTTTTCATCATGTTCACGTCTTCACCTCCCGTATCGCCGCCTTGAGCTGCGCAACATCGTCAAAGGGCAGAATTTCATCACCAACGTACTGACCCTGTTCATGGCCCTTACCCGTCACCACCAACACATCCCCATCACGCAAAGCCTGTACCGCTTCGACAATGGCTTGATGACGGTCATCGGTTTCAACGGCACCGGGGGCGCCGGCCACAATTTGCGCGCGAATTTCGACCGCGTCTTCGTATCTGGGGTTGTCGTCGGTCACCGTAACCCGGTCCGCCAACTCAGACGCAATGGCACCCATTTGCGGGCGCTTGCCTTGATCCCGGTCGCCGCCGCAACCAAATACCACATGTAACTGGCCCCGGGTGTGCGGGCGCAGAGCCTTCAACACATTTTCCAAGGCGTCGGGGGTGTGGGCGTAGTCCACGTATACGTCGGCACCGTTCACCGTATCCACGACTTGCATGCGTCCGGGAACGCCTTGCAGTTGGCCCAGCGCCGCGACAGCACCGTCCGCATTGGCACCAAGTGCCAAAGCTAGACCCAACGCGCACAGCGCATTGTCTGCTTGAAATTTGCCCGCCAACGGCAACACGAAATCATAGCTTTTGCCGTCCACCATCAACATCAAGTGCTGACCCTCGCCGACAGCTTTGTTATACAACACGTGAATATCGTCGCCGCCCCGGCCATAGGTGATGACATCCAGGCCACGCTCCGTGGCGACATCGATAACGTCTTGGGCTTCGGGTATGTCGGCGTTGACAACCGCCGCCCCGCCCTCTTCGGTCAAATCGCTAAACAGACGCAGCTTGGCAGCCAAGTACTCAGGCATGGTGCCGTGGTAATCTAAGTGGTCGCGGGAAATGTTGGTAAAGCCCGCGACACTGATGCGAACGCCGTCCAGGCGGCATTGTTCCAAACCGTGGCTGGACGCTTCCAACGCCAAATGATCGACGCCAGCATCAACCAGACGTTTTAAGGTTTCGTGCAGCCTGACCGGATCGGGAGTGGTCAGAGTTCCCGGTTCGTCAAAGCCCGATCCGTGAACGCCGATGGTACCGAGGCTGGCCCCGTGAACATTTAAATGTTCCCAGATTTGGCGCAGGAACGACGCGGTAGACGTCTTGCCGTTGGTGCCGGTTATGGCGGCGATATTTTGCGGCTGATCGCGATAAAAATTGGCTGCCATCTGGGCAAAGCACCGACGCGGGTTATCGTCTTGCAACACCGGCACTGAAGCCTCAGTACCCTTGGGACCAAGAACGCACACCGCACCGTTTTGCACGGCAGAAGAAATATAGTCTCGTCCGTCCACGTGCGCGCCGGGCAGGGCTGCGAACAGGTAACCCGGCGCAACGGCGCGGCTATCGCAGGTCAGGCCTGCAATATCCATATCGCCGTCTACGCTTAAACCATCCAACACGTGTTCAAAGCCTTTCAACATATCAATAAGCCGCATGGGTCACGCCTCTTGGCAGCATCGCCGTGCGTCCCGGAGCCTTGGCATCGGGCAGGTACATGGGGTTGCCGACCTGGGTCTCGCTGTCGCTTGCCGACGGATCGGGGGTCAGGCCAAACAGCGGGCCTAACTGTTCAATAACCCGGCCCACCGCAGGGGCCGCAACCCAGCCGCCGGTGGCATAGCCATACGTAGCCTCAACGCCCTGGGGTTCGTCGAGCACCACCAACACAACAAAGCGCGGTTCGGTCATGGGAAACACGCCGACGAAGCTGGAAATCAAAGCGCTCTTGTCATAGGAGCCGCCGACCTGTTTTTCCGCCGTGCCGGTCTTGCCGCCCACCAAATAGCCTTTGATGTCGGCGCTGCCCCCGGTGCCGTCGCGCACCACTTTGCGCATCAAGGCGCGCATGGCGGTGGAGGTTTTTTCTTTAAGCACACGGTGACCGCGCGCAGGCTGAGACTCGCTCACTTTCATCAACGTCGGCGGGATCATAACGCCACCGTTGACCAGCGCCGATATTCCCACCGCCATTTGCAACGGGCTGACCGCGATGCCGTGGCCGTAAGAAATTGTCATGGTGGAAACGTCGCTCCAGCGCGCGGGGTACAGGGGGGACCCAACCTCGGGCAACTCGACCTCTGGGGTGCTTAAAAGCCCAAAGCGAGCGAGGTATTCCTTCTGCTTTTCACCACCAACGTCAAGCGCCATTTTGGCGGTGCCAATATTACTGGAATAGGTGAGAATTTCGGGCACGTTCAACCACCGTTTCTTGGCGTGGTAGTCGGAAATGGTAAAGCGCGCGACACGTATAGGGTCGGTCGCGTCATAGCCGTCGGTGAGTTTCACCGTGCCTGAATCCAACGCCATAGCGGTGGTGAATAACTTAAACGTGGAACCCATTTCATACACGCCCTTGGTGGCCCGGTTGAACCCCTGCAAGCCCATCGACTGTTGCGGTTGGTTGGGATCAAAATCGGGCAGCGACGCAAGGCCAAGAATTTCGCCGGAGTTAACGTCCATTACTACGCCAGCCGCACCTTGGGCACTAAACGTATCGCGCGCCTTGGAGAGCTCGTTGTGCAAAATCGCCTGCACCCGCAGATCAATGGAAAGCTCAAGTGAATCGCCCTGGGTGCCAAGCACGTGCTCGAACTCACGCTCGACACCTGCAATACCCTGCCCATCCACATCGGTATAGCCCAGAATATGGGCGAAAGTAGGACCGTACGGGTAGACCCGGCGCTCTTCCTTGCGAAAGCCAAAACCGGGCAGGCCCAGACGGTTCACCGCCCACACTTGATCAGGGGTTAAGTTGCGCGCCAACCACACAAAACGTCCAGAACCATCAATTTTTTCAATCAGTTGCATACGATCCAAATCCGGCAACACCGTCAGCAGCCGGTCCGCCGCCGCCGCACCGTTCAGCGCCTTTTTGGCCTCGGCGGGGTCCACATACAAAGACTGGGTGGGCAGCGAGGTGGCGAGAATGTGGCCGTTTCGATCAAAAATACCGCCCCGTGTCACCACATGCTCGGCGCTTTTGGCTGCGGCCAGGGTGCGCCATTTGGACGCACCGTCCTTGCCGTGCTGAGTCAAGTCCACCAACCGCGCGCCCAGAACGCTAAAGGCTAAGGCGAACATAACGCCGGTCACCAAGAGGCGCGTACGCCCTTGCTCCAACGCCTGTTTGCGCGCGCCTTCCATGTGAATGCGTTTTGGGTCCAGGGCCTCAAAGGGAATTTCTTGCTGGTTGGGGGAGTTGCGCTTCACTGCATGTCCTCCCCATCGACTATGGCGTCGATTTCGCGCTCAGGAATAGCCCGCACGCCGTCCATGCTCACAACCTGTGCGGGGCGCGTGACGGTCATGCCCAAGTGCAGATCGGCCAGTTCCCGGATACGCGCAGGGTCGTTCAAGTTCGCCCATTCGGCGTGCAGCACGTGGAGGGAGCGGCGCTCTTCGTCCAATTCCCCCACTAGGCGCTCTTGTTCGGCTTGCAACTCGTGGACCTGATATTTGACCGAGAACAACACCATAGACAGGCCGCCGGCCAACACCAAAAACAGCGCCGTGGTATGGCGCAATAACGTAGAGCGTGTGGGCGGGCTGCTCATCAAGGCTTTACTCATGCGCCCCTCCCTCGCTTTGAACCCATGCGGATGCCGTGGTGCGTTCGGCCACGCGCAGACGCGAAGACCGCGCCCGCGGGTTGGCCTTGCATTCATCGGCACCCGGCTTGATGGTGCCTTTTTTGATCAGCGCAAACGTCGGTGCGGGCCCGTGGGTTGCCACATCGGGCAGGTGGCGAGATGGATTGGGCAGGTTGCCGGAGCGTTCGTTTAAAAACGCCTTTACCCGCTTGTCTTCTAGTGAATGAAACGACACCACCGCCAAGCGTCCGCCCGGTGCGAGTAATTGTTCCGCCCCGGCCAAGCCCCGGTCGACCTCGCCCAGTTCGTCGTTCACATAGATACGCAAGCCCTGGAAGGTGCGGGTGGACGGATCAATACCGTCTTTGGACTTCTTCACCACGCGGCGCACGATCTCGGCCAGTTGGCGGGTGCGGGTGATGGGTTTTTCGGCCCGAGCCTCGACGATGGCGTGGGCGACCCAGCGCGATTTCCGTTCTTCGCCGTACTGATAAATAATGTTGGCCAGCTCTTCTTCACCAAAATTGTTGACCACGTCCTGAGCGCTGTCGCCCGATTCCTCCATACGCATATCCAGCGGCCCGTCTTTTTGAAACGAAAATCCGCGTTCGGCCTGATCGATTTGCATAGATGACACGCCGAGATCCAACGCCACGCCGTCAACCTGGGCAACGCCGTGGGCGCTTAACAATTCGGCCATATCGCCAAAGCGGCCTTGGACGACCTTGAGCCTTCCACCGAATTCGGTTTCCATATCCTTGGCTTTGGCGATGACGTTTGGGTCTCTGTCGATGCCCCACACGGTGCAGTCGGCGGCCCCTAAAATAGCGCGTGCATAGCCGCCCGCCCCAAAGGTTCCGTCGACGTAAATGCCGCCATCACGAGGACTTAGTGCATGTAAAACCTCATTGAGAAGGACGGGGATATGAGGTCTGGACATCGGCTAGCCTTCCCGGTCCGGACCCGAGGGTCCTTTGTTGGGAGACAGGGTCAACGTCACTCCTTTGGCTTTGGCACGGTCCAGTTGTTCGGCACTGTGTGCGGCGTAAGCCTCTGGTGCCCAAATGCGAAACCGCGATCCGCGCCCAACGAACAAAGCTTCCCCCATCAGTCCCGCGTGCGCGCGCAATTCGGGCGGCAAGCTAACGCGACCTTCGGGATCGAACGCCAACTGGTGGGTGCTTTCCAAAGTGATGGACGCTAGGTCTTCTTGTTTTTCGGAAAATAGGTCGAGGTTGTCTTCAAGGCTGTCGGTGAGGCGTTGCATGAAGGCTTCGCCCGCCCCTTCCAAGGCCGGTGATTGGAAATAGGGGAAGATGTAAATACCCGCAAAGCCTTGATCGATCATGGCCGCACGAAAGGGCTTGGGTACAGAGACCCGCCCTTTTTTATCAATCTTATTGAGGTGACGGCCAACGAGCAGCGCCATGTCTCCCCCCCGGAGTTAGATGCATCAACTGAGGTCCGTTCGGGCCCCGTCCCAAGCTCAAATCCAGCAGCCTTACCCCCGTGGCAAAGCCAAAACCGGACCCGAATTCCGCACGGACTGGGGGAAACCACTCCGATACGGGTACACATGGGATACTATGGGATACCATGGGGTACTATGGGGGTCAATGGGAGTGAATGGTTTTAATTGGGTTTTACTTGAACGTTTCTAGCCGCACCAACACCATAAAAGATACAAAAAAAGCCGCAAATGCGGCGGTAATACTTTGAATTTGCTTAACTTTGTGAGGCTGGCGAAACACCACGGACCGATGTTCTTTATTCGTTCTTTACTTCGCCGTTTCTCCGTCCCCGCTTGTAATGAGGAATCGTATCATCCAGCACGATTCCCGGCTGGGCGCTTTCGGTGAAGATATCGAATTGGGGGGGAAAGGCAGCGGGGTCGGTAAACAGTTCCACCGCCAAGTCCACTTCATCGCTGCCGCTGAAGCGGAAGCCCACCGCAGCCCCGCATTTAGGGCACACGCTACGTTCGGCCTTGGCGCTCGATGCTTGCCACTGAGGCTCCGTTCCGGCCCAGTCCACTTGGCTGCTGGAAAACTCCGCCCAGTTAACGAACGGCGCCCCCGCCGCATTTTGACACATGTAACAGTGGCAGTTGCCGACCGAGCTAGGCGGACCCGTCACCCGGAACCGCACTTGACCACACGAGCAGCCCCCCTCGACGATGGTGTGTTTGTCTTGGTTCATGTCTTAGCCCCCATGTGCAATACCGGCATCAGTTCGAAATACGGTCGGATAACCGGGGATGTGGATTTGGCGAAGTCTTGGAACGGGCCATCGAAAAACACCTGCCCCTCATGGAGCATTACGGTGCGGGGTTCCAAGCGATTGAGCAAGTCTTTGTCGTGGGTGATGATGAAGGTGGTGCGTGGCCGCCCCGCGTTTTGCGCCTCCTCGTGGGTTTTGAGGATCAGGTCTTGGATTTGGCCTGCACTGGTGGGGTCAAGGCCGGTGGTCGGCTCGTCGTAGAAAATAACGCTGGGGTCCATGCTCAACGCGCGCGCCACCGCTAGGCGCTTGGACATGCCCCCGGACAACTCGTTCACATCCATGTTTAGAAATTCTTCGTCGGTGCGCAGCGCCACCGCCGCCAGCACGCGCCTGGCGATGGTTTGGATTTCTGCGTCGCCTAGGTGCTTAATCTCGTCCAGCCACACATGAATGTTATCCAGCACCGTGCCGGAAAACAGCGCGTTCATCTGAAACACCACCCCCCAGTGGGTGTGCAGGGCGTCTATCTCGGCGGTATTCAAGCGGGTCAGGTCGACCAGGACTGCCACCCCATTTTCGTCTAAGCGACCGTGATCGGCCACCTGGACACGGCCCTGATCCGCGTCCATCTGCCCCAATATATGATTGAGTAAAACCGTCTTGCCACAGCCCGAGCCCCCCACCACCGCCACCAACTCACCCTGGCGAATGTCGAGGTCCACGCCGCGCAACACTTGGTTGGCGCCGAACGCCTTGAACAGACCTTCGATCAAAAACTCCGCCGCGTTGCTTGTGTTCGTTCCCATGCTTTGAGAGTACACGCGTCGACACGGATTTAAAAATAAAATGGATCAGATGGCCTGTAAGCCGGGTTCTGTCCGCCCCGCGCTTGCGCGCAAGGGCTGGATGACCATTCATCTAGGACGCCTGTTGCCAGACGCCTCATGCGATACACCCGGACGGCGGCGCACAAGCCCGCTTGAAGCCCGAAGCTCCTGGCCATCCTTCTCGATCTTGCACCCGGTGGGGTTTACCGTGCCGTCCCTGTCGCCAGCGACGCGGTGCGCTCTTACCGCACCCTTTCACCCTTACCTAAGCGAACTCAGGCGGTTTGCTTTCTGTGGCACTTTCCCTAGGGTCGCCCCCGCCGGCCGTTAGCCGGCACCGTGCTTGCGTGGTGCCCGGACTTTCCTCCCCCGTCCGAAGACGGGCACGGTCATCCAGCCATCTGATCCGCGGGCAAAATAGGCTTTTAGATGTGATCTAGCAAGGCCTTCAGAACGCCCAGTGTCTCACCGTCGGCGACGCCGTCAATGCGGGCGGGGCGATAGTGGCGTTGAAATGCTGAGATGGTGGCGGTTAAGTCTTCCACCTCATAGCCGAACGCCCCCAACATGGCGCGGGTTTGATCGTCCGCCAGAGTAACCTTTGAGGCTTGATCCACCCACAAGCCCACACCGTTTGCGGCCAAGCGACGCCAATCAAACAGTTCACCTGGGTCTTGTTTACGCCGCGGGGCCACGTCTGAATGGCCCACCACGTTGCGCGCCGGGATCGGATGGCGCGTCAAGATGGACTTGGCCAAATTGGTCAGCGCCACCATTTGCGCGTCGGGAAAAGGTTGGTAGCCAAATTCATGCCCCGGGTTCACCAATTCAATACCGACCGAGCGACCGTTGACGTCCATGCCCCCGCGCCACCACGCCACGCCGGCGTGCCAGGCGCGCTTATCCTCATCCACCAAGCGGTGTACCGTGCCGTCTTCCTCTATCAGGTAGTGTGCGCTCACCGCCGAAGCATCGTCGCACAGCCGCGCCAAGGCCTCGGCACAAGTTTTCATACCGGTGTAGTGCACCACCAACATATCAATGGGCAAAATCGCTGGGCGGTCGTTGAAGTTGGGGGAAACTTTGAGCGAACCCGTCACGTGAAGCCCCGTTCCTTCTTCACCGCATCATACGCCGCGTTGATGGATGCCATTTTTTCATTGGCAAGGTCAATAAATTCTTGGGGTAGGCCTTGGGCCATCAATTTGTCGGGATGATTTTCGTGGATCAACTTACGATAGGCCGACTTAATTTGAGTATCACTGCCGTCTCTGGTCACACCCAAGACCTCATAGGGGTCGGCATCGCCGGGGGCGGCGCAGGTCGCAGTGATGCGCTCAAAGTTATGCTGATCGAAGCCAAAGATCTGCGCCACATTCCACAGGTAATCCAACTCCCTCGGGTGGATCACCCCGTCGGCCTTAGCAATAAGGAACAACCCGCCCAACAGTTCTTCCAGAACATATGGTTCATGCGGGAACAGGTTGGCGACTTGCTGAGCGTACATTTCATACCCGGCGGTAGACGTCTTGGCGCGGTCAAAAACTTTCGCTACGTTGGCGGCTTCGTCGGGCGGAATTTTAAACAGCGTCTTAAAGGCGTCAACCTCGTCGCGGGTGACCTTACCGTCGGCCTTGGCCATTTTTGCCCCCAAGGCGATCACAGCCAGGGTAAAGGCCACTTGGCGTTCTTCGGCACGCGCACCACCCCCGCCATGGTGCGTCACCTGCCCGTCGGCCTTCATTTTATCCACCGCATGGCCCGCGACGGCACCCAACAGCGCGCCCAGCGGACCGCCCATGGCAAACCCAGCCACACCGCCGATAACCTTACCCCAAATGCTCATATGTGCCGCCATCCTACGTTCTAAGTGCCAACTGTAAGTGCCAATGGTCGCACAAAGGGTAGTCAAAAAAAGAATTCTGGCAAGGGTGTGATCGCCGTCATACCCGCCTTAGGCCGAAAATCGTACTGTTGGGTTAACGTTTAATGGTTTGAAGAAATAAAGGTTTGTCGCCATGTCCACCAAGATCGCCATGTCCATCAAGTCCGCTTTACACATTGCCAGAAGCTTTACCGATAACTTTGCTGCAGCTGCCATCGTCTTAGGCCTGGCACTCGTCATCACGGCAACGGCTTCTGCTTCGGTACAGGCCGCAGACGCAACCCCCGTCGCCATCGAGACCCGGACATCTTCCGCCGAAGAAGTCGCCCATTTGCGTCAATTACTCAGCCAGCCGCACCTGACGGTAGACGATCAGCGCCTGTTGGATCGCACCTTGGAAGACGTGTCCGAGGAAATGGCCGATGCCTCCGAACAGGTGGAACAGCCCAAGAGCTTTGTCGAAACGGTCAATGACCTGCTGGGCGTGAAGCGGACAAAGGCCACCGCCCAAGGTTAAGACTTAAGGAAGCCGCACCTGACGAAACGCCCGTCCATAATGGCCGGGCGTATTTTTGTGCCCGCAGTGCAGGTGACGACTAGCGGTTCAACACCGCCAAACGTTCGCGCAAAATATCCAATACCTGCCCGTCCAACGGACCTGCGCCCAAGTCCCTGTCCAGACGAAACGCGGTGATAGCAGCCTCGGTGCGATCACCGGCAATGCCATCAGGAAGGCCTGCATCGAAGCCTAAACGACCCAGCGCGTACTGAGCAAAACGTACAGTGGCGCGGGCTTCGGCGTCACCTGCGGGCTCATTGGTCCAAGCCATGGCACGTTCCACAGCCTGATCAATGGCGGTTTGCGACAGGCGCGCTTTCAAGGCGCTGATCACCGGGGCCGCATGGGCGTACTTATTTTGCTCAGCGATCAACAGCCATA
>Ga0316204_10001537_pt1 | contig 60985 bp, 43 predicted proteins | sample 6monrhotite_MG_2_FD_205661 | JGI IMG/M metagenome (GOLD analysis project Ga0316204, IMG submission 205661) | Microbial mat bacterial communities from mineral coupon in-situ incubated in ocean water Damariscotta River, Maine, United States -... | ecosystem: Environmental > Aquatic > Marine >...
GGAACCATCGCCTGGTACATTACCCGAATTCAGGTTTACTCTGAAGTAGGTATCAATGCTTCCAGACAAGGAAAATGGACTTTCTTCTGTCTCTTCTTCTTGGGCAAAAGCCGTGTTAAGTGTGCATATGCATATCAATAATGATAGTAGGTATTTGATGTTTTTCATTTTAATTTCGATCAGGTTAAAGATGATTTAACTAGGAAACCCTTTGTGGTCTGGACAGGAGGTAGGAGTCCTGTTCAGGCCGGGTTTCTAAATCAGCGGCAGCTATTAAATGGCTGCCGCTGGTATTTTTAATAGGTTTTACTCATCATACACGATGGTGTAACCACGAATGCCATGTTCGTGACTGTCGAGGCCTTCAACCTCATGTTGCTCAGATACTCGGATGCCAAATGTCTTTTTCAGCACATAGAAGATTACAAATCCACCGGTAAATGCTGCGGCTCCACAAATGGCCACACCTTGCAATTGGATTAGGAAAGTGTGCTCTGGATTGGTAGAGAAAATGCCTACCGCCAGCGTGCCCCAAACACCACAGAACAAGTGTACCGGAATGGCTCCCACTACATCGTCCAGTTTGAGTTTGACTAAGGCTAAGGCTCCGAATACTACCAGTATACCGGCTACAAAACCTACTAGCAGGGCAGGGGCCGGGTTGATTACATCGGCTCCAGCCGTAATGCCTACAAGGCCAGCCAGAATACCGTTGAGTACCATACCCAGGTCTAGTTTTTTATTTAGTAAGAAAGCAGTGATGCCTCCGCCCAGTCCACCGGCACAAGCTGCCAGAGAAGTAGTGAGCAGTACAAAAGAAGTAGCGCCAGGATCGCCTGAAAGCACAGAGCCTCCATTGAACCCAAACCATCCAAGCCAAAGTAAGAACACGCCAATTACAGCCAGTGATACGTTTGAGCCTGGAAGATCGTTAGGCTTTCCTTTGATGAATTTGCCTTTTCTAGGTCCCAGCAGAATGATGCCCGCCAAAGCAGCCCAGCCACCTACTGAGTGTACCAGTGTAGAACCGGCAAAGTCGTAGAAGCCCCATTCGTCAAGCACGCCACCGCCCCATTTCCAGCTACCCACAATAGGGTATACAAGGCCTACGAAGATCAAGGTGAACACCAGGTAAGAGGTGATCTTGATTCTTTCTGCCACTGCGCCAGATACAATGGTTGCAGCCGTAGCAGCAAACATGGCCTGGAATAAGAAATCGGTCCAGTAAGTATAACCGCCATCGGCATAGCCTATCGAGGTGCCGTTTTCCGGTAGGCTTAGAAACCAACCTCCGAAAGCAAACCAGCCTGGTGTTTCAAAACCAGGATACATCAGGCCAAAGCCACAGATGAAAAAAGTAAGAATTCCGATGATGGGGGTGAGGGTGTTTTTGAACAATATGTTTACTGTATTCTTAGCTTGTCCAAACCCAGCTTCCACACCAGCAAAACCAAGGTGCATAATAAATACCAAGGCAGTGGCCATCATCATCCAGACGTTATTCGCGGTGAATAAGCCAGTTGCCATGGCTTGTTCCTCTTCGCTGGAGGGTGTTGCTGCCTTGATCACTTCATTTGTTGCCGTACCTACTTCTGAAATAGGATCGGCCAAAGCCATATAAGCTTCGTTAATAAATGAATAAGCCATAATTAAGTTCTGTTGTTAGTATCGATTCTTTAGATAAATTTTGAAGCGCTCGATACAAATCAAGGGCAGGAATGTTTTAAATAAAAATCAGATAGGGTAAAAAACGAACTCATTTGATGGTGAAATACGTGAAAACGTTTTCATAAGGGTTTGAAAATGCCTCTAAAACTTAATTTTTACGTAATGCAAACGATTACAAGGTGGTGATGAGTTTTGTTGGTGAGAAAGAACTTCAATAAACTCTTTTTAGTTTTTACAACTATTTATGCTCACTTGGCATCCTTAAAACGTAACTAATTATGGAGTACAAAGTGTACTTAATGTGTAATGCGAACAGCGAATGTTCGTAATAGTATAAGGGTCCGGTTGGTAGAGTGTTGGTTGAGGTGTGTCCGGAATCACAAAAAACGTTAAAGCATAAGGGATTATGCCGCTAATAAACTAGTTTTATAGTTACTCAAAATCGTCAAAACAACTACCTCAAATCATGAAAAAGAGAAATGTAATGATCATTGCAGGCGTCTTTGTCGCCCTGATCATTTTCTTCATCACCCAGGTCAACCGAGGTTCATCAGAGAACCGAGAGATCACTGTTTCAGTCCAAAAAGGAGTTTTTAAATCAGAAGTAACCGCTTCTGGTGAACTGTTTGCCAAGAAATCTGTAAAGATAATGGGGCCTGAAGGCATGCGCCAGGCCAACGTCTGGGAAACTACCATTAGCCACATCATTGATGAAGGCACAGTGGTAAGCAAAGGAGACTATGTAGCTCGGCTCGATCAGTCAGAGATCGGTCAGAAGATCGAGCAAAAAAAGAACGACTTGAAAATCAGTTCCGCTGAATTTGAAGAAGCTAAGCTGGATACAGCCATGGAGCTACGCAAGGCGCGCGATGAAATGGACAACATGCAGTATGAGATGGAAAAGCAGAAGCTTGTGCTGGCCAACTCTGAGTTTGAGCCACCTGCAGTGGTCAAAGAAAAGCAAATGGACTTGGCCAGGGCCAAAAAGAAATACTTAAAAACCCAAGAGAACTATCAACTACAGGTAGATAAGGCAAAAGCCAAAATGCAGGCGGCTGAAGCCAAAAAACAGGAAGATGAGAACAGGCTTAGTTTCCTTGCCAAGGTGAGCGGTCAGTTTACCATTACAGCACCAGAAGCAGGCATGCTTATCTATAAGCGAGACTGGAGGGGTAATAAAATAGCCCAGGGTGGCCGTGTAGCAGGCTGGGACCCAACCGTAGCTACCTTGCCAGACCTAACCCAAATGGTTTCTAAAACCTTTATCAATGAAGTAGATATCAACACCGTTCAGCAGGGCCAGATTGTAGACATTGGCTTCGATGCCTTCCCTGACAAACATTTGACAGGAACTGTATTGGAAGTAGCCAATATGGGCCAGCAAAGGCCTAATTCAGATGCTAAGGTGTTTGAGATTCTGATAGAAATTAATGAGTCCGATACCACGCTTAGGCCGGGCATGACCACCAGCAACAACATTGTAGCTGATGTGGTGGATGATGTGCTTTTTGTGCCAGTAGAGGGCGTACACAGTCAGGGCGATTCTATCACCTATGTGGTGAGAAAAGACGGATTGAGCATGGTGAAACAAGAAGTGCTTTTAGGAAAATCCAACTCTGATGAAGTGATTGTTTTGGCAGGTCTGAAAGAAGGTGAGTCTATTTTCCTCTCTGACCCGGAAGGCCTCGAAAACGATAAAATCGAATTACTAGCAACGGATATCAAGTCACAGGCGCTCGCCAAAAAGGACTGATATGCTTAATAAGATATTAACGAATTTCTCCATTGCCACCGAGGCAGTGTTTGCCAATAAGGTGCGTTCATTGCTCACCGCATTAGGAATCATCTTTGGTGTAGCGGCTGTCATTGCCATGCTGGCGATTGGCTCAGGTGCGCAGCAGGAAATCCTCAATGAGATTAAGCTGGTGGGTGTGAATAACATCGTGATCAAACCTGTGGTGGAACAGACTGAAGGAGATGTCTCTGAAGAACAGGCAGCAGCTGTAGGTGATGCCCAAGGCAAGAAGAATCTCTCGCTTGGCCTGAGTGTACTTGATGTGAATAGCATTAAAAAAATCATTCCAGGCATTGAGGCCATTAGCCCTGAGATCATTCTGGAAACAGATGCGTCTCGAAATGGCTTTCGAAGGTCGGCCAAACTGGTGGGGGTGGAAAACACCTATTTCGAGATCTCAGGCTTTGAATTGGACGAAGGCAGCTTCTTTAACGATCAACATCTTGAGTTGGGCAAACCGGTTTGTGTGATTGGCAAGTCGATCAAAGCCAAGTTCTTTAGTTCTGAAGAACCCATTGGTAAGTACCTCAAAGTCGGTAGACACTGGCTCAAGGTAATTGGTGTGTTGGAAACCCGGATGATTTCAGAAAAAAGTATGACCAACCTGGGCATTCGCGATTATAACATGGACATCTATACGCCTTTTAGCACAGCGCTCATTCGCTATGAAAACAGGGCCATGGTGACCAATGCACTGATCCAGGAAGCGAGAAGGAACAGGAATAATACAAATGGTGCCCTGAACTATCATCAACTCGACCGCCTGGTTATCAAAGTGGCTGATACCGAGCAAATGTCTGCTGTAGCTGAAGTGCTGTCCAAAATGTTGAAGCGCAAGCATTCTCAGGTCATAGACTATGAAATAGAAATCCCGGAGATGCTTCTGAAACAGCGGCAGCGCACCAAGAATATCTTCAATTATGTATTAGGCGGAATTGCCGGCATTTCATTACTGGTTGGTGGCATTGGCATTATGAATATCATGCTTGCTTCTGTACTGGAGCGCATCAAAGAGATAGGCCTCAGGCTTTCTTTGGGTGCTACTAAAAAAGACATTATTTACCAGTTTTTGATGGAGGCCATCATGATCAGCTTTTCCGGTGGTATGGTCGGAGTATTGCTTGGTTTGGGTATTGCTATTGCCATTGCTCAATTGGCTGATATTCCCACCATTGTCAGTTTCTATTCCATTCTGTTGTCCTTCGGAGTAGCAGTGTTGGTAGGAGTTATCTTCGGTATAACCCCGGCCAAAAGAGCGGCCAGTCAAGATCCTATTACCTCTTTGCGCTACGAATAATCACGGTTAATGTAGCCCAAACTCAACCTGAGAAATGTATAAAGTCGCGGTGCTTACAAAGTGCCGCGACTTTTTTTGTGAATACTAAATCGGGCATAATCCTTGTTACTAAAGAGAGGGATGGCCACAAGGGCTTATCGAAGAGGAATATTAACCAGATTGAATTATGAGGAAGTATTGGATGATGTTGGCTGCGGTGATACTCATAGCTAGCACGGCTGTAAGCCAGGAAGAAAAAATAGTAGAAAAAGTAAGTAAGAAGGAGGCGCGAAAAGCGAAGCGCGCAGAGAACAAGCGTGTTTATGAAATTGAAAAAGCCTATGGTATCAACTTGATTGATAACAAAGACTTTGTGTTGCAGGCAGATCGGATTAGCAGCAGAAACAACATACCCGTGGTAGTAGATAGAAATGTAAACTTTGTCAAGATAGACGGAGATGTGATGGTCATTCAGTTTGGACTGAACCAGCGCGTAGGCCTGAATGGCCTTGGAGGCACCACCTTTGAAGGTAGGATACAGGACATAGACACCAAAGACAATGGTGAGGGCAGAGGCTATTCTGTAAGAATACAGTTTTACACCCCAATACTCAATGGTACAGCAACGGTGAGTATCAATGTGCTCGGGAATCAGGCCAGGGCATCGCTGTGGAGCAATGGCCGTGTAATCAACTTTGAAGGGCCCTATGGTTCGGGTGACGAAACGCTGGTGGCACAGTCGGTAAACAACCGCGTAATATTGGCCAACTAGGCTGATATATTAAGAATTGCAGAAAGGGCGACTGATGGTCGTCTTTTTTTATGGACTATAAATTGGGTAATTTAAACCCGGTTATATTTCTCAGAGAGAAAGGGTAATGCTATGAAGAGATTTTTGTTAATGCTGCTTTTGTTGGTCTTTACGACATCAATAGCCACGGCACAATACTACGACAAGAAAGAAGGAGAGAAGCTGAGCAGGAAGGAGCAGAGGCGCTTGAAGAAGGAGGAGGCCAGAAGAGCCTACGAGATCAATAAGGCTTTGGGTATGAACCTGATGGAAAAGCGAGACTTTGTTTTGATGGCAGATCGCATCAGTAGTAAAAGAAGTGCAATAGTGCCGGTATCCAGAAATGTGAACTTCATATTGATTGATGGCGAAGACCTGATAGTACAGTACGGATTGAACAATGCTCAGCTTGGCCAGAATGGTGTGGGGGGTGCTACTTTCGAAGGGAAGATCAAAAAGTTTGATGCTGAAAACCGAGGGGAAGGAAAGCCTTTTATGGTGTCTATCCAGTTTCAAACCCCTTATCTGAATGGTGTGGCCACTTTGCAGATCAATGTCAAAGGCAATCAGGCTGATGCTACAATGTGGACCAATGGACGACAGCTTAACTTCTTTGGGGTATATGCTACCCAAGAGAACAGTGGGGTGATTCAGGCCAAGGCCAGGGGTGCTTTTAATTAAATATTAAGAAATTTCCCAAGGACACCTTCCTTTTAAAGGAAGGTGTCCTTGGGGTATAGGGAATAAAAAAGCCTCTGCAATATTCATTGCAGAGGCTTTTTCGAATGTTTTGTAAACCTTAGTCGGCATCTACTTCTGTGATGGCCTCTTCAGCTTCGTCTACCACAATCTCGTGCACTGTGTTTTCAGTACGTGTATCAATAGCCGTATCATCTTCTGAACCATGTCCACCCAAAATAGGGGCGATCACCAGACCTACAAGGCAAGTCAGTTTGATCAGGATGTTCATAGAAGGACCTGAAGTATCTTTGAAGGGATCACCTACAGTATCACCAGTTACGGCTGCTTTGTGAGCTTCAGAACCTTTGTAAGTCATTTCTCCGTCAATCTCTACACCAGCTTCAAAAGACTTCTTAGCGTTGTCCCATGCGCCACCAGCATTGTTTTGGAAGATGGCCCAAAGTACACCCGAAACAGCTACACCAGCCATGTAAGCACCGAGAGGCTCAGGGCCCATAACAAAACCGATGATGATTGGGAATACGATAGTAATCGCGCCAGGAAGCATCATTTCGCGAATGGCTGCTTTAGTAGAAATGTCTACACACTTGCCATACTCTGGCGTAGCAGTGCCTTCCATGATGCCAGGAATTTCTTTGAATTGTCTTCTCACTTCTTTCACCATTTCCATGGCTGCTTTACCTACTGACTCCATGGCCAGGGCAGAGAAGATAACTGGTACCATACCGCCTATGAACAGGGCAGCCAATACGTCAGCTTTAAAGATGTTGATACCGTCAATGCCAGTGAAAGTTACATAAGCAGCGAACAGTGCCAGGGCAGTCAAGGCTGCAGAAGCAATGGCAAAGCCTTTACCAATGGCAGCAGTGGTGTTACCTACTGAATCAAGAATGTCAGTTCTCTCACGAACCTCGTCAGGGCAATCACTCATTTCGGCAATACCACCAGCATTATCGGCAATAGGACCGAAGGCGTCAATGGCCAGCTGCATGGCAGTAGTAGCCATCATGGCTGAAGCGGCAATACCTACACCGTAGAATCCGGCTAGCTCATATGCACCCCAGATAGCACCTGCAAAGAGGAGGATAGGAGCAAAAGTAGACTTCATACCTGTAGCCAAACCAGCAATGATGTTGGTGGCAGCACCAGTAGAAGAGTTCTGAATGATAGCCATTACGGGTTTCTTACCAATGGCGGTGTAGTATTCTGTGAAGTAAGAGATAGCTCCTCCAACTACAAGGCCTACCAGAACAGCACCAAATACTCTCAATGAAGTAATTTTAACTGCACCTTCTCCAAACAACTCCATGGTCATTTCGGCAGGCAATAATATGTCGATAAGGAAGTAACAAGCAATGGCTGTCAGGATGATTGATCCCCAGTTTCCTTTGTTAAGAGCAGCTTGTACCTCCGCTTCTTTGGCATTGTTGTCTTTAATTTTGATCAGCATCATTCCTCCAAGAGAAAACAGGATGCCTGTACCTGCAATTACTAAAGGCAAGAGAATGGGGCCAATTCCACCATATGCATCTCCTTCAAACTGAGCACCCATGTCTCTGATGACATAGTTACCAAGAACCATAGAGGCCAGTACAGTGGCTACATAAGAACCGAAAAGGTCGGCACCCATTCCTGCAACATCACCTACATTATCACCTACGTTATCAGCAATGGTTGCAGGGTTACGAGGATCATCTTCGGGAATACCCGCTTCAACTTTACCCACAAGGTCAGCTCCTACATCGGCAGCTTTGGTATAAATACCACCACCTACACGGGCAAAAAGGGCAATTGACTCGGCACCTAATGAGAAACCAGCAAGGGCTTCGAGCACTACAGTCATTTTATCAACTCCACCATTGGCAAAATCGCCACCCATGAAGAATTGAAACAAGAGAATAAATAGTATGCTTAGTCCGAATACGGCCAAACCTGCTACACCAAGTCCCATAACAGAACCGGCTGTAAAAGATACTTTCAGAGCATCTGGAAGGCTGGTACGTGCCGCTTGGGTGGTTCTTACATTGGCTGCAGTGGCTATGCGCATGCCAATGTTACCTGCCAGAGCAGAGAAGAAGGCACCTATTACAAAGGCTACAACAATAAACCAGTGTGTGGTTTCTACTAAAGTCGAGATAACTCCGAGTAAAATTCCGGCAACGACAACGAAGATGGCAAGTACTCTATATTCAGCACTTAGGAAGGCCAATGCACCCTCGCGTATGTAATTTGCGAGGCTTTGCATTTTTTCATCTCCCGCGTTTTGCTTGTTTACCCACTTTGCTTTCACAATCATGACTAACAAGCCGATAAGTCCCAGAACTGGAACTGCGTAAATCAGATTAGACATATTTCTATTTATCGGTTTTTAAAAATGACGTGCAAAGATAAGAGAAGCGTCTAAAAAAACGAAGGATCATTGAGGCTAATAATCAGTAAAGAATACAAAGGTTTGCAGAGGGTAATGTGCTGAAAATCAAGAGACTGCAATGGGATTTTGTTCGTCTGTGCTGCGGTTGGGCAATTCTCCTTCATAAAGGGTGTGAACTTCGCGTGCATTTAAGCCCTGTTCGCAGAGCCATTTGCTGTAAATTGCTGTATATCCGTGGGTAACATAAATGTTTTCAGCACCGGTGCCTGCCACTGCCTCATTCAAGCCATTCCAGTCGGCATGATCAGACAAGACAAAGCCCCGGTCGGCTGGTCTGCGCCTCTTGGCTCCGCGGATCATCATCCAGCCCGAACAGGCTCCGGTGGCATATGGCTCGAATTTTTTAATCCAGTCACTGCTTAGCGCATTCGGAGGAGTTACTAACAGGCAACCTTTCAATCTACCTTTGGGAATGTCATTGGTTGCCTTCTCCAATGATGGGAGTGGAGCCCCATCCCGAATCAAGGCCTCATTGGTTTTCTTAATGGCCTCATGAAGGAAAACTTCACCAATGCTCAGGTCCAGGTTGTCGATAATGCGCTGCGCCTTGCCCAATGAATAGCCAAACAAGACCGTGTTGAGCCCTTTGGATTGATTATCTCGCCACCATTGGTTGATCTCATCAAAGACCTCCTTTTGATTCCGCCATTGATACACCGGCATAGCGAAAGTAGACTCTGTAACGAAGTGCTGGCATGGCACAGGTTCAAAAGCAGGGCAGAAGCCATCGTCTTCCGTTTTATAATCTCCAGAAACCACCCAAACTTCCCCCTTGTATTCCACACGTACCTGGGCCGACCCGTAAATATGACCAGCCGGATGCAAGCTGAACTGAACACCATTGATATGAATGGGGTCACCATAACCAATAGTTTCCAGTAAGATACCTTGTCCCAGACGTAACTTTAATACTTCAGCCGAGCCATGGTGGGCCAGATAAGATGTCATACCAGGACGGGCGTGATCTGCATGGGCATGGGTAATGATGGCCTTCTTTTGAGATTTCCCCGGGTCGATGAATATATCGGCCCTGGGGCAGTAAATGCCTTCTTTGTGAAATTCAATGAGCTTCTCTTTGGCCATGCTTTACTAACATAGCCAAAAGCAATTAGTTTTTTGAGTCGTTAAGCAATTGGGCAAGAGAAATGCGGGTAGCCGCTGCTATCTTAAATGTCGATTTGTCTTGAGTGTACAGGATCAGGCTGCTCTTTATAAGGTTCAGGTCATCGGGGATGGAAATGCTAAGCCTGTTGTTTTGTTTGAACGCTTCCTGTTTGAAGTTGCGAACTACATTGTCATGTTCGAGTAACCGGCCTCGGTTTTCTCCACGTTTGACTTCGGTAGCAATGCCCCGCTCTACCAAAGCTATGTTTATCCAGTTGCCTTGATTCAATGCTTCACTATGGTATTGAAAAGTCAATTGACCATCATCCAGGTTGAGAGACTTTAGCTCAAGAGCACCAGATGGCGTCTTCTTTCTGGCAATTTCAACCTCTCTGGTTGCTTGTCTTTTGTCTGAGCCCACAAATTCTGCCTGGCCATTCACCACCATCTGTGGTGTGTAGACACCTCGTTTCCCCATTTGTCTGGCATAAGCATACTGCCTTTCCGTATAAGCCTTTTCACTATAGGGGTCTTTCCAGCCCAGCCTGTTCCAATAGTCTACATGAAAAGAAAGCCCATAAACCGGCAAACTTTCGTTTTCAGCTTCATCAATGAGCTGACTCAGCAAGCGGTCGGCTGATGGGCAACTTGAGCAACCTTGTGAAGTGAATAACTCTATGACAGCAATACCTTCTTGTTCTGGTAATTCATCGGTGTGACCAGGTAAAAGGGTGAATAGAAAAGTGACTCCGAAAAGGAAAAGGGCAACGGTACTTACTTTGACGTACATGGCTTTTTTCCATGTCTTACGAAGGGAGGGACGGATAGATTGGCCAGGTTGATGAGTAAAGTCTGCTTGGGGACTTTGATAGAGGAATGATGTAATTATTGTGATCTGAGGGTGATCTTCTCACTATCAATCATTTAATATTTAACTCCGGTTAAGAGTTGAAGTTGTAAAATTGTATCCAAGTGGATACATTTACGTATGTATTCTATTAAGAAGACAGCTGAGTTTGATAAGTGGTTGAGGAAACTCAAGGACCAAAGAGCAAAAGCCAAAATTCTATTTAGGATCCAGAGAATTGAAGAGCAGGGGAATTTTGGAGATTGTCAACCGGTTGGTCAAGGAATCAGCGAACTTAGAATACATTACGCTGCTGGTTACAGGGTCTATCTAAAGGAATACAAAGGGACAATCGTACTTCTTTTGAATGGAGGCACTAAACCAACACAGCAAAAGGACATTGAATTGGCCAAAGCGCTTTGGTCTGAATACAAGGAGGAGCTAGAAGATGAATAATAAAGAAATCACAAAGTTTGACATCGCTGAATATTTAGAAGACGATGCCATGGTAGCCGAATATTTAAATGCAGTGCTGGAAGATGGCGACTCAGGAGATATTATAACTGCCCTTGGTCATGTGGCAAAGGCGAGAGGTATGTCGAAAATTGCAGAAGAAACCGGGTTAAGCAGACCTAGCTTATACAAGGCGTTGTCTCAAGGTGCAAAACCTCAATTCGATACAATTCTAAAGGTGTTAAGGGTTCTTGGTGGTAATTTGAATATACAAACTACCCAACAGCCGAGTACAGAATCATTATGAGAAGTATTTGTCCCAAGCTCAAGATTAATCCTCAAGTAACTTCGGCATCTCATCAGGCTTGGCATAGCTCAATCGGCCGATGCTCTCGGTTTTATGGTATTTATCCAATCCAGAAATAGTGAGAGAGCCTGCCTTTTCCAGGTCGATAGTGCCATCTTCTGTTACTACAGCATCATCAACAATGATTTCAAGCACTTTGCCAACTACTAAGGTGGTTTGGTTGGTCTGAATGGTGTGCCTTTCGGTAAACTCCAGAAGCGTTTTGATAGGGCTTTCTTTTACAAACGGAGCCTCATAGCCTGCCAGGTATTCTGGCCTAAGGCCGACAGCGTCAAACTCATTTTCATCCCAACGAGCACTGGCCCAATGCGCTTGCTTGTAAAATGACTCATGTACATGGTTGAGTGTGAATTGGCGGGTTTCGTAGATGTTTTCCAGCGTGTGCCTAGGCACCACTATCGGTCTGAACAATACTCCTTGTAATGGCGGATTTGCCCCAACATGAATTACCTGGCTGAATAATCCAAGGTTGGGTATGCCGTCACGATTAACAGTACCAATGAGATTGAGGCTTTTAAAACCAGACAGGCAATTGATCAGGTTGGTGCGATAGCGCTTTTCAAAACCCAATATTTCATCAAGGCTGATACGCATGCTACGGTTTTAGATTGCCCACACCACCATCGATGCCAATCACTTGTCCGGTGATCCAGCTGCCTTGGTCGGAGAGTAGTAGCATGCACATGTGCGCCAAATCTTCCGGTTGGCCAAATCGACCTATGGGATGTCTCTTGTTAGAGGCTTCCTGCTTTTCCGGAGTGGCCAGTAATCGATCAGCCAGGGGTGTTTGGGTGAGTGAAGGGGAGAGCATGTTTACACGAATGCCATGTACTGACCATTCTGCAGCCAGTGACTTACCCAGTCCTTCAATGGCGCCCTTAGAAGTGGCGATGGAGCTGTGAAAGTTCATGCCCAATTTGGCCGCTACGGTACTAAATAGCACTACAGAAGCATCACCTGCCGCTTTCAGCTGCTTAAAAGCTGCTTGCAAAACTTTAATGGCACCCAATACATTGATTTCCAGATCGGACTGAAAAGTATCGAGGGACAACCTGTGAAAAGGCTTTAAGTTGATGGTGCCTGGTGCATACACCACACCATGCAATTGGTCGGGCAATGTGCTGAGGTCAACATCGCCAGTCACATCCAATGGCAGAAAGGTGGTGCCGGGTATGTCTGGGTTGTTGCGAGAAGCAGTAATCACTTTAGCTCCTTGCTCCACACACATTTCGGCAACAGATCTGCCAATGCCCGAACTTGCTCCTATGATCAGGATGTTTTTCCCGGCTACCGACATCAGGCCTTAGTAGCTATGTATTGCAGGAATTCTCTCCTGGTAGCTTCTTCTTTGAATTTTCCGTCAAACTGAGCCGTGACTGTGCTGCTGTTTACATCCTGAATACCTCTTGACGATACGCACAGGTGTTCTGCATCAATGACTACTGCCACATCTTCCGTTTCCAGCATTTCTTTCAGCTCATTGGCAATTTGCACGGTCAGTCTTTCCTGTACCTGTGGGCGCCTGGCATAGTAGTCCACTATGCGGTTGATCTTCGACAGACCAATCACCTTACCACTGGATATATAGGCTACATGCGCCTTGCCAATGATGGGTACAAAGTGATGTTCGCAGTTTGAGTAAAAGGTGATGTCCTTCTCCACCAGCATTTCATTGTACTGATACTTGTTCTCAAACAGCGCCACTTTGGGCTTGTTGGCAGGGTTCAGCCCACTAAATATTTCTTTGATATACATTTTGGCCACTCGGTGTGGAGTGCCGCTAAGGCTGTCGTCAGTTAAGTCAAGCCCCATGATTTCCATGATATCGCGAAACTTATCTTCGATCAGCTTTACCTTCAGTTCATCATCCATATCAAAGGCATCAGCCTTCATAGGAGTGTCATAAGACGTACCTACATGCTCATCTCCAATCTCCTCAATGCTGTATTTCTTAAGCGGGGTACTCAACAAAGTTTCGTTCTGTCTCATAAAGTCTGATTTTCAGATCCAGCGCTGCATCAATTTGCTCACGCAGAATGTTATAAGTCACCACGGCAATGTTCTCGGCCGATGGATTTAAGTCTTTAAATTCCTCAACATCCATGTTAAGGTTTTTGTGGTCGAAACGGTCTGTTATGTGCTGCTTAATCAGGTCACTGAGTACCTTCATATCACATACATAACCCGTATCGGGGTCGGGCTCACCGGTCACCTGCACGATCAACTCATAGTTATGTCCGTGGTAAGAGGGATTATTACACTTACCAAAAACCTTTGTGTTTTTTTCGTCAGACCAAGCAGGGTTATGAAGTCGGTGAGCAGCGTTAAAATGTTCTTTTCTAAATACTGCTACTTTCATTCCAATTCTTGTTCAAGCTTGAGTAAAAAGGTTGTTTACTACTTTTTTCTTGCAACGACTATCGAACATCTGGTTGGATATTTTTGTTCATGAATTCGAAAAAAATGTTGTTACCTATATCAGCTAAGGTACATTGGACAATTCGAAATTTGACGTTTTAGTAATAGGAACAGGTATGGGGAGCCTTACTGCAGCTGCTTTGTTGGTGCGGAAAGGTCTTAAAGTCAGGCTGTTGGAGCAAAATTGGCAGCCGGGTGGTTGCACCAGTGCCTATTGGCGAAAAGGATTTGTGTTTGAAGCTGGCGCTACCACACTGGTAGGCATGGGCAAGGGCATGCCTTTGCAATATGTGCTGGACAAAACGGGAATTGCACTTTCTCCGAGACAACTTGAGTTGCCTATGCAGGTGCACTTGTCCAATAGTCAGGTGATCAACCGCTATGAATCCTTACCCAAATGGATTGCAGAAGCCGAACGTGTTTTTGGGCCTAAAGGCCAAAGAAGTTTTTGGCAAGAAGCGTATCGGGTCAGTGAGTTTGTTTGGCAAAGCTCCTTAAAGCAAACCAGTTTTCCACCTACCAATCTGAAAGACTTAACGAATGCAGCAGCCAATGCTTCCATTTCACAGATGAAGCATTTGCCTTATGCCTTTATGAGCACTGAAAAACTGCTCAAAAAACATGGACTTGACAAGCATGCGCTTTTCCGGTCTTTTGTGAATGAGCAGTTGTTGATTACCGCTCAGAACCACATGGAGGAAGTGAATGCGCTGTTTGGAGCCACGGCCCTGTGCTATACCAATTACCCCAATTACTATCTGGATGGAGGCTTATTGAGCCTGGTAAAGCCTTTCATCGAATATATTGAGGAAAGGGGTGGTGAAGTGATACTACGAGAAGGTGTCAAAAATGTGGAAAGGGAAGGAGATGGTTATCGGGTTCATTCTAGCAAAGGCGAGGTTTATGATGCTGATTATGTCATTTCGGGCATCCCTATTAATAATACACTGGAAGTGTTTTCCTCTAATGACATAGGCCCCAAGTTAAATGGCAAAGTGATGGAGTCTGAAAAGCTCAATTCTGCTTTTCAGATGGGCATTGGTTTTAAACCACATCGAACCTTTGAAACCATCCACAACCAGATTCACCTGGAGCAACCACTGCCCGATACTGGTTCAGACAGCATCTTTATCAGCCTTAGTCACCCCGAAGATCAAACACGCACCGATGAACCTGGTTTGGCGGTAATGTCGGTGAGTACGCACATTCCCGACCCTGCCATGCGGGTAGTGGACAACAACAAAGTTGAAGCTGCAGTCATTCGCGTATTGGCCGAAAGAGATTTCCTGATACCTGAAAATGTAATCTATCAACACTCTTCCACACCAAAGTCCTGGGCCAAGTGGACAGGAAGGAAGTGGGGCTTTGTAGGAGGCTACCCTCAATACAAATCCATCAAGCCCTGGCAAATGCTTGATGCACGGCTCGATGGGCACAAAGCCTATATGGTGGGCGATACAGTCTATCCAGGGCAGGGCATACCCGGAGTTACACTTTCTGGCATTATAGCCGTAGAGAAAATGACCCGTGATTGGGGCCTTTGATTTTAAAAAGAGGTTGTCCCAAAAGTTAGTATGATGCCCAGAAGAACGATATCACTTCACTTCATTCGTGATGGCGTTTAATTTTACTTTTAAGACAACCTCTAAAAGATCTAGTTATTGGTAGCCCAAATGTCAGTTAGTATTCCATCGTTATTGCTTCCACCACTTATCCAGAGTCTATTATTGAATATGAAGATTCCAATTTGATCGCGGACGTCAAAAATCGGACTGGAGGTTTGCTGTGTCCAGGTAGCACCATCTGGTGAAGTCCAAACATCATTGAAGCGGGCACTAGTATTGTCATCTCCACCAATTACCCAGAGTAAATTTTTATGAACAATCGCCCCGTGAATCCACCGTTCTAAAAACTGATTGCCTGTTACCGATACTTCCGTCCAGGTGATTCCATCAGAACTGGTCCAGATGTCGTTTCTTTGTCTTAACAGCTGTTGACCATCCAGGTCGGCTCCGGCTATCAGGTACATTTGACCATTAAATACAGTCAGGCTGTGTGCTTGTCTGGCAGAGAATAGGCTGCCGCTGATGGTCTCTTCAGTCCAATTAATGCCATCACTACTGCTCCATACATCGTTTTTCATAGTGCCATCTGAGCCACCCACTACATAAATCTTATTATTAAACACTACAGCAGCGTGGTCGGCCCTGGGGCTAAAAAGGGCAGAGGTAGTCTCCAATGTCCAGGTGGCACCATCGCTTGACGACCAAACCTCACTACTTCGACCACCATCAGTAAAGCCACCAATCACCCACATTTTATTGTTGAATACCACTACCTGATGCCCATTTCGAGCCGTGAATATATTTCCCACGGTAGACACCTGTGTCCAGGTACTGCCATTTGCACTGGCCCATACTTCGTTGATGCGGTTAACATCTCTTATGCCTCCAATCATGATCAACGCACCGTTGAAATTGACAATTCTGTGACCATAAACACCACCAAATGCAGCATTCATGTTTTCTTCTGTCCATGAAATTTCAAGTAGGTCATTCAGATTAACCGTGATAAGGGCCGTTTCAGAAATGCTGCCATTGACAACATTGACTGTGGCCATCAGGCTGGTGTTTTGTTCGTAATCGAAGAGAGCGGCATCACCCACGGTCAACTCACCGCTAGAGGCGTCCAGGCTAAAGGCACCTGTTGCGCTTTCGCTAGCCAAAGAGAAAGTGACAGAGCCCATATCTGTGGTTCCTGTCACGGTTACTATGGCCCGTCCGGAGGCGGGGTTCTCATCAATAGTTACAGTCTCATCCTGGGTTACTACTTCTTCCAGTACATTATTGAGATTCACCGTGATTGTGCCATCGTCTGAAGCAGTACCATTAGTGGCGGTTACAACAACAGTAAGGGTAGGGCTGGTCTCAAAATCGATTAAGGTGGCATCTAATACAGTCAGTTCTCCGCTGGTTGCGTCTAAGGCAAATGCACCTGCAGGTGTCTGTGAGCTGATGGAATAGCTGGCTGTGCCACTGTCTACCGTAGCGGTCAGGGTGGATATAATTTGTGCATTGCTGGGGTTTTCATCCATGCTAATGGTTTCGTCTGCCAAGGTTACGGCATCTCCCATATTGTTCAGGTTGATAGTGACGTTTGCAGTCTCACTTACTGCGCCATTGGCTACGGTAACCGTTGCGGTAATGGATGGGTTGGTCTCAAAATCGAATTGAGTGGCATCGGCTACCGTTAATTCACCAGTTGAACTGTCGATGGCTATAGCACCAACAGGTGCTTGAGAGGCAATGGAAAAAGTAACGGAACCTTGATTGGTAGTGCCCGTCACGGTGCCTAGTATTTGAGCATTAGAAGGGTTTTCATCTACCGTAATGGTTAAATCGGCAGTAGATACCGTAACGGGATCTTCGTTATTGTCGCACGACAAAGCAGCTATCAAACCTATGACAGCGATGAAATAAGTGAATCTTTTAAAAGACATGTCCTAACAGATTGGGTTGAAAAAATTCTGCGTTGAACTGATATTGAGGAGAGAATCAGTGGATGAAAATGAGTGTTTTTTCTTTCAATTACAAACAACATACCTTTTGCTGACAGTCTACCCATACCTCACCATTTGATAATTTGAATGCCCTTGAATAGGCTTTTTGATACTTGAATTATGATTCTGTAATCGATTAGGGTAAACCTTCGTCCGCACTTTCGTACCTCTATCTAAATTCCATGACAAACTTTTTTTATGATCACGATAAATATAAATGGTCAGGCGCGCCAGCTTGATGATGATCCGCAAACCCCACTGCTTTGGGTACTGCGTGACAGCCTCGATCTTACAGGAACTAAATATGGTTGCGGTATTGCTCAGTGTGGAGCCTGTACCGTAATGCTCGATGGTGAGGCAGTGCGTTCCTGCTCCCTGCCCATTGCTGCCCTTAGTGGCAAGCAAATCACCACCATTGAAGGCCTTTCTAACAATGGCACCTTGAGTAAGGTGCAGCAAGCCTGGCTAGAAGAGGATGTACCCCAATGCGGCTACTGTCAGTCAGGGCAGATAATGAGCGCAACGGCCTTGCTTAGGAAAAAGCCCTCACCCAATACTGAAGACATAGACCAGGCCATGAGCGGCAACATTTGTCGCTGTGGTACCTACCCAAGAATTAAGAAAGCCATTCAAAGAGCTGCTAAATCCTAACCATGAAACGAAGAGACTTCATAAAGATAAGCAGCACTGCGGCAGGAGGTTTGGCCATTGCTATGTCTATGCCGCTGGCCGGAAAAGAGCTACTGACCGAAATGAGCTTTACTGCCAATGTGCTCACAGAGATTTTGCCCGATGGTAGTGTCACCTTCATGCTCACCAAACATGAAATGGGACAGGGTACAGGAACAGGCGTACCCATGATCTTCTGCGATGAGCTGGGGGCCGACTGGAATAAATTCAATGTGGTTCAAGCCGATTTTGATGATTCCAAGTATGGTCGCCTGCAAGGCAATACCGGGGGTAGTAGTGGAGTGAGGCTCATGTGGCAGCCTTTGCGCCAAATGGCCGCAGCTACCAGGGAAGTGCTCATTCAGGCTGCTGCCAAGAAGTGGAATACTTCCACCACTGACCTACATACTGAATTAGGTTTTGTAGTCAATAGTAGTGGTGACAAGTTCCATTTCGGAGAGCTGATCAGCGAAGCCCAAAACATAAAGGCGCCAGACCTTAAAACTGTAAAGCTGAAAGACGCTAGTGAGTTTAAGCTCATTGGTACTCATGTAACCAACCGCATCACACCAAAGATTGTCCGGGGTGAAAAGTACTTCGCATTGGACCTGAGCAGGCCGGGAATGGTTTATGCGAGCATAGAACGCAGCCCTGTGTATCGGGGCAAATTGAAATCTTTTGATGACACTGCGGTCCGTAAGGTTAAAGGAGTGATTGATGTGATCAAAGTACCAGAGATCTTCGAAGACAAGGATTTTATTGTACGAGAGGGAGTAGCCGTTATTGCCAATTCTACCTGGGCAGCCATGCAAGGTAGAAAGGCCCTGAAAGTTGACTGGGACAGTGGCATGAATGGCAAGGCCAATAATCAGAGATTAGATAAAGAGATGCAGGCCCTTGCCGAAACTCCCGGTGAGAGAGTACATGAGTACTATGGCAACTTTGGTGATGTGGAACCCGCCATTGCTGAGGCCGATGAAGTAATGACGGCCACCTATATCAATCCTTATCATGCCCATGCCTGCATGGAACCTATGAATGGCATAGCAGAGGTGAAAGATGGAGATATTGAAGTTTGGGCAACGATGCAAAATCCTAATGGTGCTAGCCAGAAGATAGTCGATTTTGTGGGTATACCTGCTGCCAATCAGACCATTCATATGTTGCCGGCAGGCGGAAGTTTTGGTCGTAAGTTCTACCCGGAGCATGTCACAGAAGTGGCCTGGCTGGCCAAAGCAGTTGGTAAACCGGTAAAGCTTACCTGGACCAGGGAAGATGACATTCAATGCGACTATCATAGTGCCTGCCAACAGGACAACCACAGAGTAGCTTTAAAAGATGGTGAGATTACCGCCTGGCATACCAATGTGATTTCTACCAATGACTGGTCACCTGAGCCTTGGTTTCCCTACATCGTGCCAAATAAACTGGGAGAGAAGCACATAGTGAACTCACCGCTTACGCGTGGAGCCTGGAGATCGGTAGGGCCACACAGGGCAGCCTTTGCTATGGAGGGCATGATGGATGAGCTGGCACACAAGCTGGGCAAAGACCCATTGCAGTTTCGACTTGATATGCTTGACAGAAAGGTTGAACTGGTAGCTGATGCGCAAAAGCATTATGATCAACCCTACTCTAAGGATGCATTGAGCAAGAGCAGGCAAGTGCTGGAACTGGTGGCCGAAAAAGGCAATTGGGGCAAGCAGATGCCCAAGGGCTCAGGGCAGGGGATAGCAGTCTATCGTTTTGCCAGAAGCTTCTGCGCACACATTGTGGAGGTGAGCATAAACGATGGTCGCTTGAAGGTAGACAAGGTCACTGCCGCACTGTATTGCGGTACGGCTGTCAACCCGCATATGGTGAAAGGGCAAATAGAGGGTGCCATCATCTGGGCATTGACTTCAGCACTGTATGGAGGCATGGACTTTGAAAACGGCCAGGTAAAACAAAGCAACTTCCATGATTATAAAATGCTGCGAATGAATGAAACGCCAGTCATTGATGTGCACATTGTGCCCAGCACTGATCCTGCCATGGGCGTAGGTGAACCCGGAGTGCCACCATTTACGCCAGCATTAATGAATGCAATATTTGCCGCGACTGGCAAGAGAATAAGGAAAACACCAATAGACCCGGCCGAATTGGTATAAAATTGCCTGGTTTTTCATGGTAACCCTGGTTCTGAGAAGAGCTGGGGTTCTTTTTTTACCGTGTTTTTCAGCATTGACCGCACTTTTTGGCCTATCTGCGACATGTTTACACCCTTTGTGACATTTTGTGACATTCCTTTACCCAACCATGACAAACTCTCCTCAAAAGCCCCGTTAATTCACTCAACAAGTCGCACAAACGGTCAGAAGCGACAGACTTAATGAAGAACTCAAAAACAACAAAACAATGAAAACTCAAATCACAAAAATCTTGGCAGCTGCTTTAATGATCACTGCCACCTTTGGAGCTCAGGCTACCACCAACAACACAGAAAGAAATTTGAAAGTATCGGCCAAGAGCCAAAAATCAGTAGTACTGCAACTGGCCAACTTGAATTCAGATGCAGAAATTACTTTGACAGATCAAGATGGAAAACTTTTGTACCACAGCTATGTAGATAGCGACCAATATGCCAAGACTTTCGACCTCAATGCAGTTGAGGAAGGCGAAGTGTACCTGCAGATCGAAACTGAAGACAGATTGGAGATACTGCCAATTGAAATAACGGCTAACAAAGCACAGATCAAGCGTTCGGCTGAAATGGTTATCGAAAAAGCGATCGTGAAAACGAAAGGCGATATGGCCAAGGTTTTCTTCGGAGACAACGACAGCGAAATCAAAGTAACCCTTTTTGACGCCAGCGATGACATCGCCTTCAGAGACAAAGTAGAAGAAGGTACTTCACACAGAACTTACGACATGTCAAAACTGTCTGATGGCACCTACAAAATGCAGATCAGATCAAATGGAAGAAGCTTTTATCATACAATCATCCTGAAATAAGAGTGCAATCGAAATGGAGGATGTAGAGGCCACCCGTAAGGGGTGGCCTTCTTTTGTTTATATCTGCCAAGGACACCTTCCCTCGTAGGGAAGGTGTCCTTTTTTGGTTTTCAAATACATGAATCAAGGAAGGTGGCCTTTTTTTGGTTTTTAAATACACCTTCCTTCTATCTGGTAAGCCCCCATTCCTTTCACACGAACCAAGGAAGCTGTCCTCTTATTTCGCATAATTTCGGGCAAACTGTCCGGGTAACCCTCTGTTTTTACATCCCTTTTTTGAGAATTCCGCCTTGGTATTAAGTTTTGTCAAGCAAATAGCCCGTTTGAGTAGCGGTTCTGCCCGATTCATTTGGCAGTTGTATCAGTATGCGAACAGTGGTGTACGATATTGCACATATTTTATGTTAAAGTACTGTTAAAATATTTGTAAGTACCTGATATATAGATAGTTGATATTTTTGGCACAACCGTTGCCATTAAAAGGGCAGGTCAGCTGCTTTGGTCAGCAGCTTTTTTTAAAAAGGTCTCGGGTGGTTCCGGGAAGAATATCAAAATATAAAACAACAAAAGGTCATGGACTCAATCATTAACAACAACATCGACAGCTACAAAAGAAGACTGATCCTCGTGATTGGCGTTTTAGTAGGCATTAGTACAATAGTACTTGCAGGCCCTGTAAAAGAGGCCGATAAGTTAACAGCAGGAGAGGCGAACGAACTGATCCTGAAGGTCAAAAGTGAACTCAATATTGAAGAAGTAGAGACTCCGGTACTCGAGTTTGATGATGAAGGTAATATCATTAACACTCCGATCAACACCATCAAGATCTACGATAAAAATAACGTTCTGCTGTTAGAAGCTCCTATCCAGAAAGTGGAGGAGATGAAAAACGAACATTTGAATAAACTGATCAACGCCAGTGATTTTCTTATCGAAAACCACAATGTGAAATACTACAGGCTTGATTTGAAATAAAAAACTCAACACTCAACACAAACCAACGAAAGGGAATTGATTTTATCAGTTCCCTTTTTTTATTGAAGAAACCCTTAAACGGGTTGGGCAAATACAAAAAGGAAGAGGCTGTCTCAAAAGTATCACGTGTTTGCGAACGTAGTGAGCCAATCACCTACACAAATATTTTAAGGTTCGTTAGAAAAATAAGAGCTGGGCAGGCGGCCAAAGCGTTCTTTGTACATTTTTGAAAAGTAGGGTACAGAAGAGAAACCTACCGCTTTGGATACATCTTTCACTTGCAAATAGGCCTTTTCTTCAAGATAGTTTCTGGCCATTTGCAATCTTACCTCCTTCACGAATGTGACAGGGCTCATACCAATCTGGGCCTTGAGCTTCCTTTGCAATTGCCTTTCACTCAAACCTGCTTCACGGGCTACATTGGCAATATTAAAGTCATTTTTGTGAACTCCTTCCTGGGTCAGTCGCTCAATTGATTTCAACAACTCCTGATCTTGCGCTATGTGTGGCTGCATTTTTGAAGGCTCTTCCTCTTGAGTATCCAGCCTTATTTTTGCGTTTCTCAACAGGTTTTTGAGCCGTGCTTTGAGCTCTTCTACAGAAAAAGGCTTGATTAGGTAATCATCTACCCCTAATGAAAAAGCCTCCAGCTTGTCTTTTTCTGCCGACCTTGCAGTTAGCATTAGCAAGGGTATCTGACCTGTGTCAGAAGCAGATCTTACCTCTTTTAAAAATGCCATCCCATCCATAACAGGCATCATCAGATCAGAAATAATGAGGTCTGGTTTCAGGCCTTCCTTGAGCATTACCAGGGCTTCTGCTCCATTTCCTGCTTCTGCTATACTTGCAAACTCGCGCAGTTCTGACTTGATAAAATCCCGCATATCTGCATTGTCTTCAACCAACAACAATTTTGATTGTCCAAATACCAGCTCACTTTCCTGCAGTTCTTCAGCTTCAACATCAGCGGGTATCTCTTCTAACAATTTGAACTCACCTTGATAAACGGTTTTGGGTAAACGCAAGCTAAAGGTGCTGCCCTGATTCAGTGTACTGGTTACTTTCAAATCCCCATCCATCAACTCGGCAAGTTCACGGGAAATAGCCAGGCCAATACCGCTGCCACCCTGCACGGGTTTTTCTGTCTCTTTGGTTTGAAAATACCGATCGAATATATGGGGCAGATCTTTGTCTGAGATGCCAACACCCGAATCAGTTACCTCTACTAACAAATCCTGACTGGTCGAATTTACTTTCAGTGAAATGGCCTTTCCATCATTGGTAAACTTAAATGCATTGCTGAGCAGATTACTGACTATTCTGTTTACCAGGCGTTGATCAAGCATCAGCGTCAGGCCTTTTTCGCCTTCGTAGTGATACTGGTAGGCAATGTCCTTGTAGTTGGCCTGTGAAAGAAAATTGGTGAAAATAACCTCAAAATATTCTTCGACAGCCGTGAACCGGGGGCTCACCTCCAATTCTTTAGCATCCAGTTTTGAGAGGTCTAGGATTTCCTCCACCAGGTTAGACATGCTCTGTCCATTTCTTAAAACACGTTTCAATGATTCCTCTCCTTTTTCATTGAGCTCTTCGTTTTCCAACATACTGGCCACAGGGCCGAGAATAAGTGTAAGTGGTGTTCGCAGTTCGTGAGAAACATTGGCAAAGAAGCGCGACTTGAGCTTATCCATTTTTTTAAGCTCTTCAGCCTGCTCCCTGATCTGTTCTGTTCGCTCTGCTACCTGTATTTCGAGCCTGAGCTGGACCTTTTTGAGGTTGGCAATTCTCCGTTTGATGAATAGAAGCACTATGGCTGCCAGCATAATGGTTAGCGACATCAGAAACCACCATCGCAAATAAACCGGTTTGGCAATGTGAAGTGTGACGCTTCGGGCATCGGTCCAGTAGCCTGAGGCTCTCTGGCCTTTTACTTTCAATTGATAGCTGCCATAAGGCAGGGCATTTATGTGCACAGAAGGCTCGCTGATGTAATTCCAATCGGCATCCAGACCTTCTATCATATAGGCAAAACTACCCTGTACCTGGCTGAAATAGTTGAGCAGCGTGAAGTCGAGAATAAAACCTAATTCTGAGGGGTTTATAGTAATCCGGTTCTGATCAAAAATACCATCTCTGCTACTATGATAAATACCATCGCTTCTGGATTGTTTCTGTAAACCGGTCCAATGAACAGCTTGCACAGTACCTGCTTGTTCAACAAAATCTTTGGGTTTGAAACAAGACACCCCATCAATACTTCCGAAGCAGATACGACCGTCCTCGGACTGGTAGTAAGAAGTAGTGTTAAATTCATCGTGAATCAGACCCTGTGCCTTTTTAAAGACCGATACACTCATGTCTGCCAGTCTTATGCGCATGACACCCTGGTTGCTGGAAGCCCATAGAAAACCAAAATCATCTTCAAATGTGGCATAGACCACGTTGTCCACCAGGCCCTGGTCTGTGGTCCATTGCTGGTATGAGCTACGGTCTGGGCTGAGTTTGATAATGCCTCCACCGCGAGAGGCCAGCCACAAGGCTCCTGTTTCGTCTTCCCTGATATGTACTATCTGGTTGGCAGGCAAAGAAGAGCTGTTCTGGTCGTGATAGAAACGCCTGATAATTTTGTCCTTTTTCATCAGGTAAAGGCCCGTAGTAGCAGCAATCCATAGCCCTTCATTGTTTTCATGGAAGGCAAAGACAGAGGCCTGTTCAAGCTCTTCAAAACCTCCATAATTCCGGTAAGATTGAAGGTGACTGCTGTCTTTTTTTAGATAAGCCATCCCATGTCTTCTACCTAGCCATAAGGTATTGTGGCGGTCCATATGAGCCGACCAGTGCACCTGTATGTCTCGTCCTTGTCTGGCCGCTGAGTCTCTAATGTGTCTGGGGTAAGTATAGTCCCTGAACGGACCAGTACCCTGGTATTGAACGGCCACTCTTACAGACTCATCTGTATACCATAAGTCTCCATTTTGGTCACGGTGCATGACCAGCCTTTTAAGCAATGCCTGGTCGCCACCACCTCCCCGGTAAAAATCACCAGAGGGGCCAAACTCTCTTCTTTCACCAGTATTCAGATTGATTTTGTAGGAAGGTCCCAGTCCATTTGTAAGCAGGCTATCACCCTCTATGCGCAGCCCACGGGCGCCATATCCAGTTTGCCCAAATACATTCATACCACTCAGGTAATTGCTGAATTTTTTAGGCTTGGCCCTCACCATGAGCACCCCGCCACTGCGACTGAGCCAACCAATGCCCTTGCTATTAAATTTTATATAGTTTGGCCTGGAGTAAAGGATTAAACCGGGGTGGAATTGCATGACTTCATTGAGCTCTGAGTTGAATAACCTGACCAGTCCGCCAATAGAATCCCGAGTCCAAATCAGGCCATTGTAGGCATCCATGCCCAGTAATCTTCTGCCGTTCATGAAATTTTTCTCCTGTTGGTAAAGGAGTTTTCCGTCCAGGTATAGATACTGGTCTGTAGAGCTGCCTTGCCTGGGAACTGGTGAAGCGAGATTGTAAAACAACTCGTTGTTTTGGCCTATGTCTGATGGCCCTACAACTGCAAAATTGTTGAAAGGCAGCGTGTCTGAATCAAGGAGGCCATTGACACGAATCATCTGTCTGACATCCGAGAGCCAGACAGATTCTTTTCCATAGTGGATGGTTCTGGGCACCTTCTGAATTTCTTCTGCCGATTTCTTCCTGAACAGAGTGAACTGGTGGTTGCTGTACTGGTAGATGGCGCTATTTTTCAGCAGTATAAAAAGGACAGGTGAGTCGATGTGGCTACCCAGACCAATGACTTCACTTTCAGCGAATGGAGCGGTGACATCCAGGTATTCCTGCAAGTTTTTAGCCTTGCCCAATAATGGATCAAAAACCTGGATGATAGTTCTGGAGGCAATAGGGTCTTTGCTCAAAATCCAAAATTGTCCCTGATCGTCCTCAGCCATGCGGTCAATGGCATTAGACAGCAAACCATTATCCGTTGTGAATTGAGTAAGCCTGTTTCCATCATACCTGTTTAGGCCCGCTTTTGAGCCAAACCACATAAAGCCCCGGCTGTCTTCAAAAAAGATATCGATGGTTCTGCTTACGAGCCCTTCCTCAAACTCAATCCGCTTGGTTTCGAGTTGGTACTTCTGACCTTCCGCAGGCAGACAGAGCAAATTGCCAATACATATAAGTATGGCAAACAGACCAAAAGTACAGGTCTTCCGCATTCAGTTTGTGTGATAGGAATCAATGCATTTTGACGATACAATAATACGTCATCAGGCAGAATAGTTTTGGTTCAATATAGTAGTCAATGAGCAATATGGCGCATTCTGGTGTCGGAATTTTCACATATACATGTCGGATTCTTGTCATATGGTACCTATACGGCTTGGGTGGTCTTATATCTAAATTTGATAATAACCAAAGGATTAGGCCATCCCGCAACAAGCCGGATTTTCCACCAAAACACTTAAAGTATGAAATGCTTAACCAAAAGCACTCAGACGTTTATTCTGCTTGCCCTATTTTTTTTACCAAGCCTGATTCAAGCCCAATCACAACTCGGGCTGGGTTTGACGCTAGGAGGAGACCCTGAAACCTTTAACGAATGGAACAAGGAAAATCAGTACTGGCGAATCAACTATGACCAGTGCAAAGGCAGGATTGATTTTGCTTTTTTGATGTTCATTGATGGCGATGCAGACGATTTATTTTCACTCGATTTCAAGATTAAGGTAGATGGGGTAACTGAAATACCTTTTAGGTACCGGTTTTCCTGGCCAAACGATAGCGATTTTAATCAAGAAAAAACGGTCAGTGATGACAATGTCTATTTCACAAGAGATCTAAGCATTTCTAACCGGTTGTTGTATCAGGTAAGCGGAGGCGAAGGTGATTATCAGGTAGTGGAATTTTCTTATAATCTGTCAGCTGACGAGTTTGGCAAAGACGTGGAGGCTATTATTGATATGGTAGTTTCAGATGGAGGATTTGGAGCACCTACTTATACTTCCGGACAGGTGAGACGTACCCTGACCACCGATAAAATCATGCCCCCGGTAATTGAACCATTGGTTTCAAGGCTTCCTAACAATACGGGTTTCACAGTGCAGTGGGACTCAAGAAGTACCTGTGACGGTGAAACTGAAAATGACAAGGGGGCATTTCTGGAAATCGTACGTTTTGATGGCACCAACGAGGTAGTAATAGGGACCAGGAAATTTGATGACGATTCACCTTACCAGGATGTATATGATGAGACTAATAACCCTATTGATGAGTGTACTGACTACGAATATGCCTTACGAACAAAGCTTATTAATGATCTGAATACTTATACGTTTGACACTTCGCCTAAGTCATCTGCCCTTAGTTATACTGATGTTTTGCCGGCTCCAGATGTATTGTCAGCTTCCAATAACTCTTGTGATGGAACCATCACCCTTAGTTGGGAGTGGACCGAGGCCAATCCGGAAGCCTTTGTGATCTACCGAAAATTAGCTGGTGAAAGCGGGTTTACGCAAGTAACTGAAGTGGCAGGAGGGGTTGCGATGTACATGGACCCTATTCCGCTGGCCAACCATAATCAGAATGTGGAATACCGAATCGCCACCAAAAATGTATGTGGTGAGACTTTGGCAGATGATCAGGCCACCGCTACTGGTGTAGCCCCTGAAGCATTGGAAACACCTTCTGAAGTGAAGATAAGCACCATAGAAAACGGCCCGGCCAAAGCTGTAAGGCTTACCTGGAATGATAACTCCGATTCAGAGTCAAAGTATATTATCAGCCGTCAGTTCAAATCAGGAGGGGGCCTTGTAAACATTGAGCTACCTGCCAACAGCACCTCCTATGACGACCAGAATGTGTCGAATTGTGTCGCATATCTCTACACCGTAAAAGTAGCCAATGACTGTGCCCCTACTGGAAGAAATGACCCGGAGGAGGTGGTGAGTATCACCATCGATACAGACATTTCAGAAGTAATCGAGGCCGATGCCCTGGTGGCTTCAAGAGGCTATTTTAAAGATAGAGTAGTGCTCGATTGGACGGTAGGGGGTGAATCGCAGGCCATCAGCCGTTATCGGATTTTCGGTAGACCACTTGGCTCCAACGACCTACCTGTGCTCATAGGTACGGTTGATGGTCAGGAAAGAACTTTTGAAGACACAAAAGTGGAGGCGGGTGAAGTGCTGGAGTACTTTCTTACCGCAGAAGCTGATTGTGGCGAAAGTGTGCTGAAGACCAATGACAGCAATCAGGTTCAGCTGTCCACCACCGGAGTAGCCACGGCAATAGGCTTCAGGTCTCCGGAAGGCGTGATCAATGGTAACATTGCCTATACTGGTGGCAATGGCGTAAAAGAGGTGAAGGTAATTGTAGAGAGTGCCAATGGTAGCCTGGGCAATTCTCTCGATTTTGACGGTAGCGACCTTGTGAGAATTGCGGATGCAGAGGGCAGGCTGTCTCCTGATGCTGATGAATTAAGTCTGTCAGTTTTTATTAAACCAGACTTCACCAATTTTTCACAGGCCTCGGCCACACTGCTTAGCAAGGATGAGAACTACCGGCTGCTTATTGGAAATGACGGTCTCGTTACTTTCAGTATTTTCCAGGCAGGTGACTGGCAATCGCTGCAAAGTCCTACCGACCTCACCATCAGGGAAGATGAATTTACCAACATTAATGCCACTTATGATGGTGCCCAAATGCAGCTCTACTTCAACGGAGAGCCAGTGGCAGAGAAAGCACTGGTGGGCGAGTTGGCAGATGACAACACCAACGACCTGCAGCTGGGAGAAAACTACAGTGGTTTGCTGGATGAGCTGTCTGTCTGGAACCTTGCCCGTACTGCTAATAATATTGCCAGAGATTATGCCCGCCTGCTAAATCAGGAAGAATCAGGCATGCTGGGTTACTGGCCCATTAACCTGGGACAGGCCAATACCCTTTATGATGCCTCCAAAACCGGCAACAAATTTAATGGGGCAGATGGACAGATTTTGGGTGCTGAGTGGTCCACTGTAATACCCTCTACAGAGCAATTAAGCACCATTGGTTATACCGATGAAAAAGGTAACTATACCATCAATGGCATTCGCTACAATGGAGCCGGAGAAAACTTTAATGTCACCCCGATATTTGGCGTTCATCATTTCTCTCCAGAGCAGCAGGTGATCTTTATAGGAGATGGCAACCTGGTGCAGAATGGGGTAGATTTTGAAGACATCAGCTCATTTACCGTCACCGGGCAGGTGGTATTTGAATTTGCCGATAACAGTGCAGGTTCTGAAGGTGTCAGAGTGCTGGTTGATGGTCAACCGGTGGTCTCTACCTCAGGGCAGGTGGTTACCACTGATGCCAATGGCCAATTTGAAATTCAGGTACCCATTGGCGAACACTATATTTCCGTAGAAAAAGACGACCATGAGTTCAAAGAGGGAGGTCGTTTTCCAGTCGATCCCGATGGCCTTTCTGATTTCAACGAACCACTCACTGGCCTCGAATTTCTGGATGTAACCAAACGGAAACTAGTAGGGAGAGTAGTAGGGGGCACCCGTGAGGGAGACAAACCTGTGGGTTTTGAAAGGTCTGTTAACAACATTGGCCAGGCAAAATTCCTGTTGAGGTCAACTGATCAGAAGATCAGTATAGAAGTGGAAACCGATGCCACTACGGGAGAATACGAAGTGTCATTGCCTCCTAAAATCTATCAGGTAGTCGACCCCATCTTAGAGGAGGTCGGAAAAATCAGAATCATACAAGAAAACATAACCATACCAGCACCTGTATCGCAAGTTGATCTTTTCAGCGAATTTGATCCGGGTACCGACACCGATACAGTGGTGATTGCTGATAATGTACCACTTCCATCCGATGTGATTCGAATCGATACCGTAGACAATAACACCCGTGAAGTACGGGAGTTTACCTACGATGCCAAGGTGAATTTTGTACACCGTACTGTCCCGCAAGTATTTGTATACGATGGTAGGTATACCAGCCCTCAGAGCCGCTTTCTTGGCGAAAAGTCGATTGACCTGGCTACTGATGAAGGTGGATTGCAGGAGTTACCCATGGTCAATGAAGACCTGGTGGGGCAATCTGATGCGACTGACGATGAGTTATTTGTACTGGGTTTTCCTACACTTCTATCCGACAGCGATTATAAGCTGATTGTAGCAGTCAATGAGATTTACACCAATAAGGACTCGGGCAGCCCGGTGGAAGATAAAGTGCCGGTTACGGATGCTGAGATTACCATTGACAATGATATGATGTTGCCGTTTTATCTCGATGCGGCTGGCAGGGCACAAAGCTTTTCAAGTAATCCTGAGCTAACCAAGCTGTCTCTGAATAGTACCGATGGAGATACGCTCATCATGTTCAAGGCGCTGACACCTGAGTTCAATGACAATGCTAACCCTGAAACCAGCTTTACACGTGAGTTTAAAATATCCGTAAATGCCGGTGGCAACACGGTTAGTTGGCCCAATACTGCCGATGCCAATGAAGTGCAGCGGGTGTATGTCTTTGGCAATCAAAGAAGTGACAACAGTAGTTTCATCACCTCGGGACCAGATGTAGTCGAATTCATCATTCGTGACCCCTATGGAGGCGAAAGCTTCACCTACCTGGAGAAAGGGCAGACGATTGCCGTATCCAAAACTTATAACAACGCCAGTGCAGAGGCCCTGGGAATTAATGGGAAAGTCTCCTATGGTACAGATAATAATAATGTTGGCGTTACAGCAGGCTTTCAAACAGAAACCTCACTCGATTCAGCAGGAAGTGTCAATACTGAAATTACAACTACCGAGAAGTATGAAACACGTTCAGATGCACAAGAAGTAGGGGCTGGTGGAGATATTTATATCAGCAGTGCCGCTAACTTTCAGGCGGGCATCTCCCAGGTATTGGGCCTGGTAGACGAGTCGGTCTGCTCTGTAGATGGCATTATCAATTGCCTGCCCTCCTCTAAGGCCATTGTAAAAGACGGCAAGACCTATCGGCTGGGCCGAACCTTCGGCACGTTCATTACCCCCGATTCGCTGAAGACCTATTTCGCTTTTACGCAAAACCACATTGTGAATGTGCTCATTCCGGACCTTATTAATACCCGCAACACGCTTTTGCTTACCAATGACAAATATGAGAGCCACCTGGCAGCCAGTCATGAGTTTTTTGGTAGTAATAATGACGCCATTCACTGGGGAGTGATAGGCAATGACCCTAACAAATACGATACCCCGAGGGATTGTAAGGGCTGTACAGAGCCACAGCCCGATGACCGAACTGGCGCCAGTTATACTTTTACCACCGATGACAACAGCGAGATTGACAGTGTAGGATGGATCAACCAACAGATAAGACTTTGGGAAGAAGCCATTAAGCGAAATGAAAGAGAAAAACTGGAGGCGATAGCGGACGGGGGAGCTGAGAACTTCTCAATCTCCGGGGGAGCGCGCCTGTCCAGAGAGAGCAGCACTACAAAAAGTACAAGTTCTGAGGTGACCTATAGTACCTCAAGCTCTTTCAGTTTAGGCTTTGAATCTAAAGTAACCTTGGGTATCTCATTGGAACTTGCCGGCAACCTGGACTTCACCGAATCGTCAAGCGCGGGAATTGTACGCGATACTACCAAAACCACCACCTATGGCTATGAGCTTTATGATCCCGATGTGGGAGATTTTATGTCTATGGATGTATATCCGGGAAAAAATGGCAGCAGTCCCATATTTATTCTTCAAGGTGGCGAAACCTCATGCCCTCATGAAGAGGCCATTACCACCCTTTATCTCAATCCTGGTACAGCAATTGGCGCCTCTACTTTGCAAAGGGATAAGCCCAGGCTCGATGTAGAAGTGTCAGAACTATTCAATGTACCGGCCGATGGTCAGGCGGCCTTCCGCTTCACCCTCTTCAATGACAGTGAAAGCCAGGATGATTTCTTCTATTCGCTTCATGTCATTGATGCATCAAATCCTGATGGGGCAGTGATAAGCATGGACGGTGAGTTTTTCGATGCAAGAAGAGAGCTGCTGGTGCCAGGCAGCAGCGCCATAAATAAAGTAATCACAGTAGAAAGAGGGCCATTTGCCTATGATTATGAAGACATCAAAGTAGTCATGGCTTCCGTGTGCCAGTCCGACCCAACGGATTTTGAGCGAATCATAGCCGATACGGTGTCGATTTCGGCATTCTTTCTGCCCATTTGTACGACACCACAGATTCAATCGCCAGATGATAACTGGACACTGAATAACCGTTTTGACGATAAAATGGCCGTTCAGATTGGAGACTTTGATATCAACTTTCCAGGCTTTGAGTATATCGAATTACAATACAAGTCATCTGAATCGTCTGCCTGGATTCCTATTCAGCAGTTCTATCGCGACCTGGCTGCTTCCGGAGATCCAGCGGGGGGGATTCAGATTCCCCGTACAGGCTCTTCATTTGGCTATGAGTGGGATGTATCACAAATACTCGATGGTAATTACGACTTGCGGGTGATTTCAGACTGCGAGGTACTGGCCACGGGTGGAAGGGTAGAAGCTGATTCGGACATAAAATCAGGAATTATAGACCGCATTAACCCCCATGTCTTTGGCAGTCCACAACCAGCCGATGGCATACTTTCACCGGGAGATGAAATTTCCGTACAGTTCAACGAACCCATCAATACCGCCTTACTAACACCCGCCAACTTCAGCATCAAAGGGGTGCTCAATGGCGGAGACATTGCTCATAATGTATCGGTTGGTTTTGATGGCACAGGCAATGAGCGCATTGAAATTGCCAATCCACCCAACCTGAGGCGGAGAAGTTTCACCATAGATTTTTGGGCCCGCAGAAGCAGTACTGGTGCCGAGGTTATTCTGCATCAGGGCGCTACTGCTCAGCGCCTGCTTCAGCTTGGGTTCAATGCTCAGAACGAAGTGTATTTTGACATGAATGGGCAACGCTTTACCTCAGATATTGTGGTGACGGGCACTGTCTGGACCCATTATGCCTTTGTTTACGATTATGATAACAGTGAAGTAGAAATAACCATTGCCAGCGCGGCCAGTACACAAACCGATAAACTCACAGGCTTCGATCAGGATTTTGAAGTTGATGAACCTCTGATTATCGGGCAAAGCACTGTAGGAGATCAAAACCCCTTTGAGGGTAACCTCCATGAATTGCGAATTTGGTCTCGTTTGCTTGGTGAAACTGATTTGGCCGTTTTGAGAAATCAGAGATTGAGCAGCAGTACCTCGGGTCTCCTGGCCAACTGGCAGTTTGAGGAGGGAGTGGGGGCATTAAGCCTCGACCTGGTCAAAGTACGGCAGGCAGTGATCAAAGCTGGCTGGTCGCTTGAACCCTCAGGCAAATCAGTGAGCTTTAACGGTACCACCCAATATTTGCAGAGCAATGGCATTGGCGCCTTCGATACCACCCGGAATTTCACCATAGAAATGTGGTTCAAAACTGCGTCAGCCTCAGATATGACCTTGTTTAGCAATGGAAAAGGCGATGATTCTGATGATAATGAGCAGGACTGGACCATAGGACTTTCTGCAGGAAAACTTTCCATTCACAATAATGGCCAGATCGTACCCTTGGATGCTAATGTCGCAGACGGCACATGGCATCACCTGGCCTTAACGGTCAACCGTTCTACCAACCTCCAGATATTTGTAGATGGTGAGCTGAGTAAATCAGTGAGTAGTGAAGACTTTGGAAGCTTTGGAAATGACCTGTTCTGGTACGGTCGAAGAAGTTGGAAGGTGAATGATAGCGAGCAGTCAGACCAGTATTTTGAGGGTTTGATTGATGAATTCAGACTTTGGAGTACGGTGCGTTCACAGGATGAAATCCTGTACAATCGATACAATAATCTTACTGACGATGAGCTGGGTCTGGTGCTCTATTATCCCTTTGAAGCTTATCAGGAACAGTCTGGTGTTCTGGTGTCGACCACATCAAATGCCAGTGGATTGACGGGTGCAGGTACAGAAGCCGCCTTTACACAGCAGGCAGCCTATGCCAATGATGTGCCACCCATCAGGTTGCCGCGCCCATTGCAGGCTGTCAGCTTTAATTATTCAGCCAATGACGATGAAATAATTCTTACCACCAATGAAGACAATGCCCGTCTTGAAAATGTGGTCTTACAAATTGGCGTAGATAAGGTACGCGACCTCAATGGTAACCTGCTTTCGGCTCCCATCACCTGGACAGCCTTTGTAGATCGCAATGATGTGGTTTGGCAAGAAGATGACCTGAACTTTGAAAAGCCCGTTGATGAAGGCTTTAGTTTTACCACCGAGATAATCAATACCGGAGGGCAAATCAGAAACTTTGAAATTACCAACCTGCCCTTCTGGCTATCGGCAAGCCCTGCGAGTGGCCAGATTGAGCCAACCAGGAATGAGACGATCACTTTCACTGTCAATTCCGGAATAAACATTGGCAGCTATAACGAGCTGATCCATCTGAGTACTGAGTTTGGTTTTGATGAAAAACTGAACCTGGAGTTGGACGTATTTAAAGCTCCTCCGGCCAATTGGCAGGTAAATTCTGAAGATTTCCAGTCTTCTATGAGTGTGGTTGGGCAGCTTAAGATTTCAGACATCTTTTCCAGAGATGAAAACGATCTACTTGCCGCTTTTGTCAATGACGAATGCCGCGGTTTGGCCTCCTTAGGTCATATCGAAGCTTTCAATAACTACCAGGTTTTCCTTTCCATCTTCACCGATATATCTGAAGAAGAAGACATCGTTTATAAAATCTGGGACGCCAGTGAAGGTAAGGTATACACAGGTCTTGAAGTATCAGAACCGGAGGTATCAAAACTGAGCCCCGATGGCTATTTTGGAGATCCGGCCGTCCCAATCATCTTTGAAGCAGGCAATTTCATTGAACAAAGCATAGCGGTAAAACCTGGCTGGCAATGGCTCTCATTCAACCTTGCATCTGAAGATCTGAGTGATGTGAATACCGTCTTGAAAGAATTTGAAGCCTCAGAAAATGATCAGCTCAAAGGCATTGCTCTCTTCGATCAATACGACCCTGTGAATGGGTGGATTGGCACACTTTCTGCCAATGGTGGCATTAAGAACGAGCGCATGTACAAGCTCAATGCGGCCAATGCCGGTCTGATATCTTATGCAGGGAGCCTGGTAGATGCCCCAAGTAACCCCATTGCGCTGGCACAAGGCTGGAACTGGCTGGGTTTCTACGGACAACAAAATCAGGATATCAATGAAGCTTTGAGCAACATTAGCAACCTTGCGGTAGGCGACAGGATCAAAGGACAGTTGGACTTTGCAGTATATGCCGGCCAGGGCATTGGCTGGGTGGGTAGCCTCGAAAACCTGAGTCCGGGCCAGGGCTATATGTATTTATCACAAAATGCCAGCACCCTTACTTATCCTGAAATCACCGGCCGCCTGGTCCAGGAAGGCATTTCTTCTAGCTCTTATGGAGGAACTGACGCCTTGAGTCGATTTGATTTCGGGGTGAATTCTCGTCTTTACGAAAGCAATATGAATTTCATTATTGCCCTGGACAATGAGCCTTCGAAATCTTCTGAAAGACACATTTTGGTCACCTCAGAAGGTAAAGCCATAGGCTGGGGCAGTCGCCTGAAAGCACAGGATAAAGTGCTGTTTTTCGTAACCGTCTATGGCAATGGAGGAGAGGCGCTGGAATTTAGCCTGGTTTCAGCAGACGAAATGCTGCCTTTGGAACCTCAGAGCCAATTGAGTTATGAGTTCGCTGGCAATCAGTATCAAGGGTCAATCGAAAGCCCTGAGCGATTTGCCTTGCCGGAAGAGGAAGTGACAGCCACAATATCTTACCCCAACCCATTCACCGATGAGTTGACGGTAGCCTGGTCCAGGGCAGATTCGCCTATAGCCATCACCTTGTTGACCCTGGAAGGTAAATCGCTTGTGACTGTTGAAAAACCACCCGGGCATCAACATGTATTTAACACCAAACTCCTGGATGGAGGGCTTTATCTGGTCCGGATACGCTTCGCAGAGCGCGTGGAATTGTTGAAGGTGATTAAATACTAAGGGCAATGCGATATTTGAACAGATATAAGATGCTGATCGCCTTGCTACTACTCATTGGTAAGCAACTAAGTGCGCAGAATGACCCTGATTGGTCGGTGAACCCAGGTGATTTTCAATACTCCATGACCATGGTAGCTACATTAAGGCTGGACAATGTGCTTTCATCTGATAGTAAAGATCGTATTGGTGTTTTTGTAGGGACAGAGCTCAGAGGTACGGGTTACCTCAATATCAATGTGCCTTCTACCAATCAAAAAGTGGCTTTTATCCAGATTTACAGCAATCAAGTGAGTGGTGAAACCTTGTCTTTTAAAGTTTATGATGATAGTGAAGATGCGCTTATTGACCTGATAAATGAAGAGGATTTTGTAGACGCTAAAAAGCTGGGAGAAAACCTTGAGCCCTATGAGTTAACTGATAATCACCTGATAACTGACATCTCACTTTCAATCAGTTCAGTGGACGAGAATGCCGCTGCTGGTACCATCATCGCCAACCTAAGCCATAACGATGCAGATCAGGATCAAACACACATTTTTGCGTTGGTCACAGGGGAAGGAGATACAAACAATTCGGATTTTTCCGTTTCAGGCAGTCAACTGACTCTAAATGCGGTATATGATTTCGAAGCCCTTGCAGCACTCAGCATTCGCTTGAAAGTGACCGATAGCAAAAATGCAGCTTTTGAAGAAACTATTAGCCTTTCGGTAAATGATTTGAACGACAGCCCAACAGCCATGGAACTGTCAAATTCGGATTTTGCCGAAGACATCACCATCAACGAGATAATAGGCAGCTTATCTACTACCGACCAGGATGCCGGAGATACACACACCTACAGCCTGGTAGCAGGAGAGGGTGATGCTCACAATGCCCTATTTAGCATCAGCGGCAGTGACTTGCTCGCTGCATCTTCATTCGATTTTGAGTCTTTGCCAACACTAAATATCAGGCTGAGGTCTACCGATGAGGCAGGAGCTACTTTTGATCAATCCTTCCAACTCAGCCTTGTGGATGTGAATGACGCACCTACAACACTTGAATTGAGCAGTATGAGCATTGCCGAAAATGCAGGAAGCAATGCCTTGATAGGTACACTCTCTACTCAGGACCCTGATGCCACCGATTCGCACAGTTATGATTTTGTAACAGGTGATGGATCAGCTGACAATGCGAGCTTTGCCATAAGAAATGGCGATGAATTGTATAGCACAGCATCTTTCGATTTTGAAAACAAAGCACTATATACGGTGCGGTTAAGCGCTACTGATGTAGCCGGTGAGTCGATTGATAAGGCCTTTGAAATTAGCATTACAGATGCAAACGACAGCCCGGAAGCCTTGAGTTTATCGGCCAATGTAGTAGCTGAAAATTTAACTTCCGGGCAATTGGTAGGTAGCTTAAATGTCACAGATGAGGATGTCACGGACACCCATACTTTCAGCCTGGTAGGTGGCAATGGAGATGAGGGCAACGGCTTTTTTAGCATCAATGGAAATGAATTACTAACCAGCGCACCACTTGATTTTGAGACCGTTGCAAGCCATTCCATCAGGCTTCAGGTAGAGGATCAATCAGGTGCCTCATTTCAAAAAGTGATCTCGGTCTCAGTCACCAATCAAAATGATGAACCTGCTGATTTGAACCTGTCGAACCAATCCATTGATGAAAACAATGTTTTAGGGGCATTATTGGGTAAAATAAGCAGTGAAGATCAGGATGTTGAAGATGCTCATACCTATACACTGGTGGCAGGCACAGGCGATGAGGACAATGCCAGTTTTGAGGTCAGTGGTTCCTCTTTATTGGTAGCCAAAGCCTTTGATTTCGAACAACAATCGACCTATTCAGTGCGACTGCGTTCAACGGACAATGCCGGAGCATTCTTTGAAAAAGCCTTTACCATTGCTGTAGGTGATGTAAATGAGTCGGGTACCGTGATAGCCCTTTCCGCGAATAAGCTTGTTGAAAATGCTTCGGCAGGTTCAACCATTGGAGCGTTGAGCACCACAGACCAGGACCTTTCAGAGAACTTCACCTATGCTTTGGTCCCCGGTCAGGGTGATTCAGGGAATAGCGAATTTGAGATTAATGGTGACCTTTTAACATCCCAGGCAGTTTTCAATCACGAATCGCAGAGCATTTACAGCATTAGAATCCGCTCTACAGATGAAGGAGGAAACAGCCTGGAGGAGGAGTTTACCATCAACATAGAAGATGTAAATGAGGTGCCTGAATCTTTGAGCTTATCGGCCAATAGTTTGCCCGAAAACAGTCCTCAAAGTACTCAGATTGCTACACTATTGACTAATGATGTAGATGATGGGGACAGCTTCGTTTATGGTTTTGTAAGTGGCTCGGGTGATACTGACAATGCCCTATTCACCATTCAAGGCAATGCTGTGTATACGACTCAAAGCTTTGATTTTGAAAGCAAATCAACCTATAACATCCGCATTGCCACCACCGATCAGGGAGGGGAGAGTCTGGAACAGTCCTTTAATATTTTGATTACCGATGCCAATGATGACCCCACTGCTCTGAACCTGTCCGTAAATAATGTCGATGAAAACAATACAATTGGCGAAGCGATTGGCACCCTTTCCACAGTAGATCAGGATGAGTCGGATAGTCATACTTACACTTTGGTATCTGGTTTGGGCGATGAAGACAATGCTGGCTTTGAGGTGGACGGGGAGCAATTGATCGCACTTCAGAGTTTCGATTTTGAAACCAGGTCCAGCTATGCTGTAAGGTTAAGAGCTACTGATGCGGCAGGCTCTTATGTCGAAAGCAGCATTGAAATTAGGATCAATGATCTCAACGAAGCAGGCACGAGCATAAACCTATCAGCGAATGTGATTGATGAGAATAGCAGTACAGGAACTGTTATAGGCAGCTTTGTAACGGTGGATGAAGATGCCGGAGATACATTCAGTTATGCCTTGATTGCTGGGGAAGGTGATACTGATAATGCTGCTTTTACGCTGGATAATGATGAATTGAAGACAGCAGTTGAATTGAACTTTGAAACTAAGAGTGATTACAGCATTAGGGTCCAATCTACTGATAGTCAAGGAAATCGTGTAGAGAGTCAATTCGATATAATGGTGGCAGACCTGAATGAAGCACCCACGGCACTATCTCTTAGTGGTAATTCAGTAGAAGAAAACAGTGCAGGAGGTTCTGTTATTGGTCTGCTGGAGGCCGTAGATGAGGATGTAGATGACGCTTATGCCTATGTGCTGAAGGAAGGGGTGGATGACAATTCATTCTTTGGTATTAATGGTGGCAATCAGCTGGTAGTGGCGGGTGTTCTGAATTTCGAAGTGAAGCCTGATTATACAGTCGTAATTGAAGTCATTGATTCAGATGGAAATCGCTTTGAGGAAAGCTTCGTGATAGAAATTATCAATATCCCGGAGTCCAACATCATTGTCTCAGACAGCGAACTTGATTTTGGCACTGTGGCAGTGGGTCAGTCGGCCACCAAAAGCATTACCATCAACAATACTGGGCCTGATGGTGTACTGACTATTAGCGGAATAGGGCTACCAGCCGGTTTTGTAGCAGATCAAAGTAATTTGGAGGTACCACCTGGTGAAAGCGTTAGCCTTAACCTCACTTTTGAGCCAGAGGCAGTCGCTACGGTAGAAGGCGTAATGACGCTGACTTCTAATGCGGGTCTGGTGGAAATTCAGTTAACTGCCCAGGCTGAGCTGGTTACGAGTCTGGAACCGGTTGATTTTAGTAATTCGGTAGGTGCATTCCCAATCCCGGCCAGTAGGCTTGTTACACTCGACCTGGTGGCTTTTGCAGGCAAGCCTTATGATCTGGAAATTTTAAAAACCAATGGAAAGCCATTACTTAGCTTAACAGGAAGCAGCGCTACAGAACAGGAAATTGATGTTTCGACCTGGACAGAAGGTCTGTATATTTTGATAGTACAGAGTGAAGGAAAGTTGGCCAGAAAGAAATTGATGATAAGGAGGTAAAACAGAAAAGGCTTCCAATTGGAAGCCTTTTCTTTCATTATGCCAGGGGTTGATATTACTAGCAATATTCTTCAAACACATCAGCCAGGTGGTTGCCAATAACCTCGGCACTTCTACCTTCGATGTGGTGACGCTCTACCATGTGTACCAGTTCGCCATCTTTGAAAAGCACCACAGATGGTGAAGAAGGAGGGTAAGGCAAATGGAATTCACGTACTTTTTCAGTAGCCTCAATGTCGCCACCGGCAAATACGGTCATCAGGTTATCAGGCTTCTTGTCAGAGAGCTTAAGGCCCATTTTCACACCCGGACGGGCGGTACCTGCAGCACAGCCGCATACTGAATTAATTACGATTAATGAAGTTCCTTTGTGTTCTCCAAGGTGACCTTCTACCGCGTCAGCAGTTTTCAATTCAGAAAAACCCGCTTCGGTGAGCTCTTGCCTGAAGGGAACGAGTAAGTGTTCTGGATACATATCTTTATTCTTTAAGTTTCAATTCAATTATTATAGGAAGCCCAGCTCCAACTTGGCTTCTTCAGACATCATGTCCTGGTCGTAAGGCGGATCGAAAGTCAATTCAATTTCTACCTCATTCACTTCTTCCAATGCCTGTATCTTTTGCTTGGCTTCTTCCGGAATTATCTCAGCTGCGGGGCAAGAGGGAGAAGTCAATGTCATCAAGACAAAAACATTGTTTACCGGGAATACATTGATCTCATAGATCAAACCCAGTTCGTATATGTCTACAGGGATTTCAGGGTCGTAAACCGTTTTTATAGCGGCTACTACCTTGTCTCTTAAATCCTCCTTTACGGGTGCTTCGTTCATCACTGTTCAAATTCCAAAAAACAAATTCCAAATTCCAAGAGTATTCGATAAACTACTATCCTCCCGATTTTTTGATAATGGCCGAGAGTATCTTTCGAAGTTCTTGAGCTTCCTGGATTAAATTTAGTTTCTTCTTTTCCAATAGCCTATCATCCAATGTATTGATAAGCTTGAGCCAATAGACTGTCTCCTTGGCCTCTTTACGGGAAATTTTAAGCCTAAACAAGAAGTCCTTGTCTCCAAGTTTCTCATTGGCCTCAATATAATTAGCCCCAATTGAGCCAGAAGATTTCACTACTTGTTTGGCATCTTCCTTATTCGCCAGGTCCAGGACAAGCTCTCTTATAAAGCTTCTGACCTCGCTTGCAAATTCCTCAGTTCTTTCCTCAAGATTATAAGGCTTAGACATTGGAATTTGGAATTTTAATTATTGGATTTTGCCTTTTCTACCTGGGTAGAAAACGCCAATCCATATATCTTCATTTGTTTCATCATGGCTCCCAGGCCGTTGGACCTTTGGGTGCCGATAAAACGATTTAGCCCAATTTTATTAATAAAGTAAAAGTCAGCGTCCACAATCTCCTGTGGGCTTCTGCCATTCACTATGCTTACCAAAATGCTCAAAAGCCCCTTGGTAATAGCAGTATTGCTATCTGCATCAAAATTAACCTGATTACCATCTAATGTAGCATTCAACCACACTTTCGACTGGCAACCTTTTACAATATTGTCTTCAATTTTGAGACCATCAGCCATTTCAGGCAGTTGATCTCCCAGCTCCATGATGTAACCAATGGTCATCTCCATGTCTCCATCAAGCATAGAAAATTGCTCAATTACCTCGTCCTGAACCTGGTTAAGCGTCTGACTCATGCTTATTTAAATTTACTGATCGTGTCTTTCAATGCCTCAATAAAGGCATCAATTTCTTCGATTGTGTTGTAAACAGAAAAGGAGGCTCTGGCAGTTCCTTCAATGCAGTAGAAATCCATCAGAGGTTGCGTACAATGATGGCCAGTTCTTACCGCCACACCTTTAGCGTCCATCCACATGCCCAGGTCAAAATGGTGAATGCCTTCAACTTCGAAAGACACCACGCTCACTTTTTCTTTGGCAGTACCAATGATGCGCACGCCTTCAATGGCCTGTAGCTTTTCTGTAGCATGCTCTGTGAGTGCTGCCTCATGTGCAGCAATGTTCTCTTTGCCCAACTCATCTATAAAGGCGATGGCCTCTTGCAGTGCTATTACATTGGCAATGTCAGGCGTGCCGGCCTCAAACTTGTAAGGAATATCGTTATAGGTAGTCTTGCCGAAGGTCACATCCTTGATCATCTCACCACCGCCTTGGTAGGGGGGCATCTTCTCAAGTACGTCACGTTTGCCATAAAGTACACCCAGTCCTGTAGGGCCATACATTTTATGGGCAGAAAAAGCATAGAAATCTACACCCAGGCCCTGTACATCTACCTCCAGGTGAGAGGTGGCTTGCGCACCATCTACCAGTACTTTGGCGCCAACACTTTTGGCCTTTTTGATCAATGCCTTGACCGGATTCACCGTTCCCAGCGAATTGGAAGCATGATTGAAGGCTACCATTTTAGTCTTTTCAGAAAGCAGGCTGTCCACTTCTTCCAAAATGATATCGCCATCCTGATTGATGGGCATCACCTTCAAAGTGGCACCGCGCTCTTCACAGATCATTTGCCAGGGCACAATGTTAGAATGGTGCTCCATAGCGGAGATCAGTACTTCATCGCCTTCATTGAGGAATTTTCTTCCCCATGAAGAAGCCACCAGATTAATACTCTCAGTGGTGCCTTTGGTAAAGATGATCTCTTCAGCCTCATTGGCATTGATGAAGGCTTGAACAGCCTTGCGTGTATTCTCGAAAGCGGTAGTAGAACGTTCGGCCAGGGTGTGTATGCCCCGGTGAATGTTCGCATTGTCCGTTTCGTAATGCCTTTGCAGGGCATCAATTACCCGCTTGGGCTTCTGGTTGGTGGCCGCATTGTCAAAGTAGATCAGCGGTTTACCATTTACCTGCTGGTGCAGGATGGGGAACTCTTGCCTGATCTTTTCGATGTCCAAAACTGATGTTGCTGCCAGTGTAGCCATATTTAAGCTTCCAGTCTTTCGGTAATGATTTGCTCCAGGTAATCTTTGATGGCCTCGTTATTGATGTTTTCGAGCACATCGCTGGCGAAGGCACGTAGCAAAATGGCACGGGCCTTTTCCTTTTGAATGCCACGGGCTTGCAGGTAGAAAAGTGCGTCTTCATCCAGCTGACCAGTGGTACAGCCGTGAGAGCACTTCACATCATCGGCCCATATCTCCAGCTGTGGTTTGGTATTTACCGTTGCATTATCGGAGATGAGTACGTTTTTATTGGATTGAAAAGCATTCGTTTTTTGGGCGTCTTGCCTTACGAAGATCTTTCCATTGAAAACACCTTTGGACTTATCATCCATGATGCCCTTGTAAAGCTCGTTACTGTAAGAATTGGCTTTCACATGGTCTACCACAGTGTGGTTGTCAACATGCGTTTTGCCCTTGAGCACATAGAGTCCATTCATGTATGATTCACAGCCTTCACCAACTAGCTTGATGTTCAGGTTGTTCCTCACCATGGCACCATTCAGCGCAATGGTATTGGCAGTGAAAGTACTGCTGGTTTCTTGCGATGCATGGGTGTTAGATACATGATACGATTGCTCAGAATCATTCTCGATCTTGAAATACTGAATGTGTGAGCCTTCATCTACAGAAAACTCATTCACCACATTGGTGAAGCTTTCATTCGCACCCAGGGTATCGAATTTTTCGATGATGGTGGCTTCTGCAAATTTGCCAGCCACTACCATGTTTCTGATCTGGTAAGAGAGCTGGCTCTGTGAGCTGTCTCCCACAAAGTAGAGCGCAATAGGCTTATCGACTACTACTTTGTCACCTATTTCGATGAAAACGCCATCTTGGCTAAAAGCAGTGTTCATGGCGATGAAAGGATCGGTCTTAGCTTCCGCTTTTTTGCCGAACATGCTTTCTACTACTTCAGCTTTAGCCTTCAATGCTTCTGCAAATGGCATCACGGTCAAACCGTCTACCGCAGGAAGGGTAGAGAGGCTTGCTTCGTAGTTGCCATTCAAGAAAACCAGCGAGTAGGCGTCCAGTGCCTGTATTTTAGTCTTGTTCACTTCCTCCGTGCCTTGATTGAAGGCAGGCTTTGGCAAATCGAAATCGATATTTTTACCAATGGCCCTGGTCAGGTTAGTGAACTTGTACTCTTCGTCTTTAGCAGCGGGCAGTCCTGTAGACTGCAATTGTGCCATAGCAGCCCTGCGCACTTGGTGCACTGCTGATTGGCTTTGGCCATTCAGTTGCTTTTCAAATGCCTCAAACTGCGTGGCCAGCGAAGAAATTATGGTGTTACCAGCTATTTCTTTCATGTTCTTAGGCCTGAGCTTCTGCTTCTTCTTTAATCCAGTCGTACCCTTTTGCTTCCAGCTCCAGAGCCAGTTCTTTGGTACCCGACTTTACTATGCGGCCTTTGTACAGTACATGTACAAAATCAGGCACAATGTAGTCGAGCAGACGCTGGTAGTGAGTCACTACTATAGTGGCGTTATCTCTTGATTTCAAGGTGTTTACACCATTGGCTACAATGCGCAGTGCATCAATGTCGAGGCCTGAATCAGTTTCATCCAAAATCGCCAGTTTGGGTTCCAGCATGGCCATTTGGAAAATCTCGTTTCTTTTCTTTTCACCACCAGAGAAGCCTTCGTTGAGCGAACGGCTCAGCAGCGATTGGTCAATCTCTACCAGCTTCATTTTTTCCTTCATCTTCTTCAGGAATGAAACAGCATCCAGAGGCTTTTCACCATGGTGCTCTCTTATCTGGTTGATGGCGGTTTTCATGAAGTTAGTCGTGCTCACTCCGGGAATTTCTACCGGATACTGGAAAGCAAGGAAGATGCCTTCTCTTGCTCTTTCATCAGCATCCATTTCCAACAGGTCATTGTCCATGAACTGAACATCGCCACCTGTTACCTCATAATCTTCACGGCCGGCCAGTACAGAGGCCAGGGTACTTTTACCAGAGCCATTAGGGCCCATGATGGCATGAACTTCACCAGGCTTCACCTCCAGGTTGATGCCTCTTAGGATTTCTTTATCCTCGATGCTTGCTTGTAGATTCTTTATGCTTAACATTTCTGTATAGTTCTCTTTGGGTATTTGGAAATTGTAATTGGGGGCTTAACCTACACTACCTTCAAGGGTGAGGGCCAATAGCTTTTGCGCTTCTACGGCAAACTCCATAGGCAGCTGATTCAACACCTCTTTGGCATAGCCGTTTACAATTAGTGCTACGGCAGACTCTTCGTCAATTCCCCTTTGCTGACAGTAGAAGATCTGGTCTTCGCCAATCTTAGAAGTAGTGGCTTCGTGCTCTACCTGTGCCGATTGGTTTTCAATGTCTATATAAGGAAAGGTATGCGCACCACATTGGTCGCCCATCAAAAGCGAGTCACATTGTGAGTGATTACGGGCATTGTGCGCCCTTTTCATCACTTGTACTTGTCCACGGTAGCTGTTTTGCGATTTACCGGCCGATATACCTTTAGATACAATCCTCGACTTGGTGTTTTTACCAATATGGATCATTTTGGTGCCTGTATCGGCCTGCTGATAATTATTGGTCACAGCTACTGAGTAGAATTCACCTACTGAGTAATCACCTTTCAGAATACAAGAAGGGTACTTCCAGGTTACTGCAGAGCCAGTTTCAACTTGCGTCCATGAGATTTTAGAACGGTCGCCTTCACATATGCCTCGCTTGGTCACGAAGTTGTAAATACCACCTTTTCCATTTTTGTCCCCAGGGTACCAGTTTTGTACCGTTGAATATTTTACCTCTGCATCCTTGGCTGCTTTGATTTCCACCACCGCAGCATGCAGTTGGTTTTCGTCACGCTGAGGAGCAGTGCAGCCTTCCAGATAACTCACATATGAGCCTTCTTCCGCCACAATCAAGGTTCGCTCAAACTGGCCGGTATTGGCCGCGTTGATTCTGAAATAGGTAGAGAGTTCCATGGGGCACCTCACACCTTTAGGAATGTAAGCGAATGAACCATCGGAAAATACCGCAGAATTGAGCGCGGCAAAGTAGTTGTCAGTAACAGGTACCACTGAGCCCATGTGCTTGCGTACAAGTTCCGGGTGATCTTTCACTGCTTCTGAGAAGGAGCAAAAAATGATGCCCAACTCAGCCAGGGTATCTTTGAAAGTGGTGGCTACTGACACAGAATCAATTACTGCATCTACCGCCACACCAGTCAGTCTCTTTTGTTCGGTAAGTGAAATACCCAGTTTTTCGAAAGTAGCGATCAATTCGGGATCCACTTCATCCAAAGATTTAGGCTTTGCACCCTGCTTAGGAGCGGAGTAATAGATTAAATCCTGATAGTCTACTTTGGGGTAATCAACGTTGGGCCAGTTAGGCTCAGTCATCTCTTTCCACTGCCTAAAGGCATCCAGACGGTGCTCCAGCAACCACTCTGGTTCTTCTTTCTTCTTAGAAATGAACCTTACAATATCTTCATTCAGACCTTTGGGAGCTTCATCCGCCTCCAGGTCTACAGTCCAACCGAACTCATATTCCTTCGAGGTGAATTCTTCTAAAATCTGATCGTCATTACTCATACTGCCTTATTTAGAATCATTTTAAATACAAATGTACAACTATTCTGCTTACTGAATGGTTTCCCAAAACGGCATTTTTATTAGCCTAATTTTTTGCCATATCAATGGCTGATAAACCCTTTAGGTAGATAGTTGTTTTGCGGATGCAAATATAATGGAGGAAAGCCAGAATTGGAGCAGGCTGCTATTGAAAAGAGCAATACTTTATTGACGCTATGGTGTAGGATGATATTGTCTGTTATTCAGATAGTTGTGGGTTTACAGCCTGACGCTTCTGCTCAGTGTCTCTTCCAAAGTAATGAAGGTTTCGGTGCGCTCGATGCCATTTACTTTCTGGATTTTGTCGTGCAGGATGTTTTTGAGGTGATCGGTGCTTTTAGCGTAGATGCGAATGAACATGCTGTAATTACCGGTAGTATAGTGAATGCTGCTGATCTCTGGTATGGCTATTAGCTGTTCTGCCACCTTATCGTAAAGTGAGCTTTTGGCCAGGAAGACTCCCAGGAAGGCTGAGATGTCATAACCCAGCTTGGCCAGGTTGAGGTCGAGGGAAGCACCTTCGACAATTCCCATCTTCTCTAACTTATTCATCCGTACATGCACGGTGCCGCTACTAACATGCGCCAGTTTGGCTACTTCTGTGTAGGGTTTTTTGGCGTTTTTCTGAAGAATGGACAGAATCTTCAAATCCACATTATCGATTTCGTAATTATCAGGCATATCTGAGTATTGAAATTTAGGAATCGTTAGTAAAAATAGACAATCATTAATTAATCTCTAAATATTGTATCAAATCATTAACGATACTTTAAAAATACCGTGTATGCTATTACCTTTGAAACAGTTTCAAACGAGAAACAAAGACAAATTGAAAGATTGAAACAATACACTGTAGGGTGACGAAACAGGCAGCCGTGCCCTCCTTTCCCGGGGGTGGAGTTATAGAGACAAATACTGACGTTCTGTTGGTGCTAATCTCTCCGTGGAGGTTCGAATCCTTCTCCTACAGCCAGAGTACCTAATGAATCTTCCAGATTCGAACCGGTTCGAAATCGGAGCGAAGTGGAGATTCACGAGGGGAAGAGCGCGTGCCTGCGGGTACGAGTAATCCTTCTCCTACAGCATTACAGTCTGGCAGATGGTCAGTCAATTGATTGAAAGTTGAAATACACTGTAGGGTGACGAAACAGGCAGCCGTGCCCTCCTTTCCCGGGGGTGGAGTTATAGAGACAAATACTGACGTTCTGTTAGTGCTAATCTCTCCGTGAAGGTTCGACTCCTTCTCCTACAGCTTTGATATGATCTACCGAAAGGGGGATTCGTATCGGTGAAGTCTGAACCTCCATGTGTGAGGTGAGAATCCCTGCCTGTGGCAGGCAGGCTTCTCCTACAGCAAAAAGGCCAACTCAGACGAGTTGGCCTTTTTTATGAATTTCATCATTATACGCTGTAGGCTGGCTAAAATGCTAAAAGCTGCCCTAATCAGCTTGGTTAAGTATAAAGCAGGATTTTTACTCCTCTCTAAGTGCTTCTATGGGATTTCTTACCGCGGCCCTGTAGGTTCTGTAACCTACGGTTAATCCTGCCACCAAAATCATCATTCCGAAAGTGACAAACATGGTGAAAAAACTAATGTTAATATGAAAGGCAAAGCCATTGAGCCAACCAGTCATAACATAGTAAGCGGCCGGTGCAGCAATTAGAAAAGCAATCATTAACAGCTTGACGAAGTCTCTTGAGAGTAATGCAAGAATTTTGATGAGTGATGCTCCCAAAACCTTTCTCACCCCCACTTCCTTTATGCGCTGTTGTACTTTATGAGTGGCAAGTCCGTATAGTCCGAGACAAGCCACTAAAATGGTGAGTCCTGTAAACCAGCGAGCCAGCTGTGCGGTTTTCATTTCACTGAGGTAGGCACGGTCAAAAATGTCGTCAAAGTAGTTGTAATCAAAAGGGTATTCGGGGTTGTAGTCGTTGAACTTGGCTTCTATGGCAGCCACGGTTTTGTTCAATTGATCACCGGCTATTTTCACCGATACTCTGCTATGATTTTCTCTGAAAAAGAGCTGGAGGGGTTCAATGCCTAAATGAAGGGAGTGCTGATTGAAATCTTTGAGCACTCCTATTACCCGGCCGGTGTCTCCTGATTGTGAAATGTAAGGCTTGCCAATTGGTTCGTCCCAGCCAATGGCTTTGACGGCTGTTTCATTCAATACAACCGCCTTTTTATCCGATTCTATATCGCGGCTAAAACCTCTGCCGGCTACCAATTCTAGCTCAAACAGCTCGAAATAGTCGTAATCTACACTTCCTGTATATATGGGTAGATCGATTTCTTTGTCTTTTCCCGGCCACCTGGCATTTGTACTTGAAGAAATATTGTTTGGCAAAGAAGATGCGGTAGCAACGGACATCACGCCCGGGATCTTTCTCAAGTCATCTTTGAAAACCGAGATTTGATTTCGAATACTGCGATCATTGATATTCAACACCACAATTTGATCTCTAGTATAGCCCATATCAGAATTTTGAATAAAACTGAGCTGCTCTGAAAGAACGGTTGCGCCAATGATCAGGCCACTTGAAATGGCAAATTGAAACACAACCAAAACGTTTCTAAACAGGCCACCGCGTTGCTTTATTTCTCCTTTGCCTTTTAAGGCTGCTACCGGCTTGAAAGAGGTAAGTACCCAAGATGGGTACAATCCGGCTAAGATGCTTAAACCAATGGTCAAACCGACCAGGAACATCCATAGGCTGGGGTCGGTAAAATCCAGGGACAAGGGGCGGTCAATGAACTGTGAAAACAAAGGCAGAATAAGTAACAGTGTCAAAATAGCCAATGCCATAGACAGCAATACCAGTATTAATGATTCGAGTAAGAACTGAAACACCAGGCTCCCGCTTTGAGCACCTACCACTTTCCGAATGCCTATTTCCCTGGTTCGATTGATGGACCTTGCTGTGGCGAGATTTACATAGTTGATGCCAGCAATAATTAGTACCATAAAAGCAATACCCAGATAGATATATAGCTTTTGCGGGTCTGATGAAGGTGCAATATCAAAATTGACTCCCTGAGTAAAGTGTACCTCTGGTAATGGTTGTAGCAGAAATAAAGTGGATTGACCATCTTCATCAATGGGGTCATCAGAATATTTGGCCCTCATTTCAGGCATTTTGCTTTGGAGCGATTCGACATTAGTGCCATCAGCCAGCATGAGATAGGTATGGTAGGAGTTATTATTCCACCTGATCATGTCTCTACCATCTAACTCCATTATAGCCTCATATTGGACTATTATGTCCATTACAAAATGGGAGTTTTCGGGCATGTCCTTAATGACGCCCACTACTTTCAACGGGTGTTTATTCCTGAATAGAATAACCTCATTGAGCACATCCGTTTTACCGAAATATTTTAAGGCAATGGATTCTGAGAGTACGACACCGTTCTTTTCGACCAAAAAACTAGAAACATCACCGGCTAAAACATCAAAGGAGAACATTTTGAATGTTTCAGGGTCAGTCGAATAAACCAGTGGTTCCAACATTACCTCATCATTGGCTTTAATGAGAACATTATAGTAATCATTGAAACGAGTAGCATAGGCTACTTCCGGATAATCGGCCATTAAGGCGGGTGCCATTGGAGAAGCGGTAACGGCAAACTTATCGCTTCCTAAATAGACATTACCTTTTTGCTGCTGGTATACTCTGTATATTCTGTCCTTATTTTCATGGTGACTATCATACCCGAATTCATAAGTAGTGTAAAGGGTGATGAGTATAAAGACTACCAGCCCTGAGGTAAGCCCCAGGACATTCAGAAAGGTGTAACTCTTATTCCTTCCCAGGGATCGGAGAATTACTTTGATGTGGTTTGAGAGCAAGGCTTTGAGGTTTATGACTAAAGTAGAGACCTTCTTTTTTTAAGACGGTTGCAAGAATCGTCCATTACATTTATGCCTACCTAAAACTTCGGAAAGTATCAGCTTTGGTCTTGTCCAGTTTAAGTGAGCCACAAGGCTCTTAGATTTAGTTAAAAGTGAATAGTGATTGACAGATCGAATAATATTGGGTTTGTATGGGAGTAGTATTGATGCTGTGGCCATTTGAAGCATTGACAAATGGTGGTTTTCAGCAGGCTATCCTAGTCCTGTTTCAGGTTGCTGATCAGTCTGGCTCTATCGGTCAATGCCCCGGCCTTTATCACTGAATTGATCTCCCGAGTATTGCGAATGTCATCTAAGGGATTGGCATCCAAAATCAACAAATCGGCCAGCATGCCTTCCTTGATCAGGCCTAGCTCATTCTCCATGTCAAACCATTTGGCAGGGGTAGTAGTGGCTGAAGCTAAGGCCTCTAAGGGTGTCATGCCTGCGTCTACATAGATTTTCAATTCTTCATGCAAGCTCAGCCCCGGGGTGAGGAATCCGATGGGTGTATCGGTGCCTGCCATTATGGGGACACCAGCTGCATGCAATTTTCCCACAGTCTCCACCATCCAGTCGGCATAGGTTTCCCTATCTGCGTTGCGGGGAGCTTTCAAAATCTGATCCATGCTGGCTCTCCAGAGTACCTCAATAGAGTCGGGCATATAGTCATAGCTCTGCTGCCAGTGGCGCTCTGTAAAATTCCTGAAAGTAGCGGTACGGGTAAGGGCCAGGGTAGGTATTTGCACCGTTTGGTTTTTAGCCAGAACTCTGATCACCTCTGCTTCATTTTGGGGGTCGCTATTTTTGATGGAAGGCATGCGTTGGGCTCTATGAATAGTAGACCTCAAATCACCACCTTGCAAATCCATGCCTCTGCGTAAATAGTCCACTCTTTTTTTTAGGAGTTCATCCGGGTTTTTCGCGAACACCATTTCCAGGTTTCTGAGATGTTCCATGCTATGTAGCCCGGCATTGGAAGCTGTGATGGCATCCATGCTCAGTGGTACATGCCCGGTTACCTTAAGACCCTTTTCTTTGGCTTTGGCCAAAAGAGCCAGAAATTGCTCTGGTCTCAGCATTTCATAGGCTTTGAGGAAATCGACCCCCAGACTATCCAGATAATCTATGTATTCATTTACATCCTTCACATCAGCCAGGCCATGTGAAAGGGGAGGTCTGTCAGGGCTGCTGCCATCGTACACATTGGGCATGCCATCGAGTAGCGGGCCAGCGATCATTAGTCGGGGAGTAGAGGTCGGGTTCTTTTCCGATTCTTCCTTCCACTTACGCATAAACATGATCTCACCCCCGGTATCACGCAGGCTGGTAATGCCATAGGCCAGAAAGAGGTCTGACATATAAGGTGCCAACTCTTCTATATAGGCGTAATGCACATGGGCATCCCAAAGGCCGGGGATGAGGTATTTGCCGCTGCCGTCTAAGATTTCGTTTTCCGATGAAAGTTTCAGCTCCGATGTGGTTGCAATCTTTATGATTTTGCCTTCGCTGATTACCACAGTCTGGTTGGCTTTCAGTCCTTTTTCAGCATCTATGGTGGTGATGTTTTGAATGCAGATGGCGTTTTCAAAAACTTCACCGGCTGGCTGACAGGCACTAAGGCAGATGCATAAAATGATAAGTTGGTATAGGATATTTCTCATAAGCTATTATTGGACCTTTTTCAGAAACAGTTCATTCAACCCATTAGGTAGGTATATTCCTCTTTCGGTGGAGTCACCTTTGGTGATAATGCGGGGCGTACCATAGTCTGCATGAAATGAGTGAGCACTAAGGGGATAGATTTCAGTCTCAAAGGATTGAACTTTAAGGACCAGAGATGAATCTCCACGGTAAATCTCATAACTGATTGGAGCAAGTTCGTAGGTGCCTATCCAGTCCTTATAGGGCTCAATATTGTTGATGAAAAACTTAGTGCTGTCGGGTGTTGTTCCGAGAAGCCGATCGATTTCCCGATAACAGTCTATCAAGGCACGTCTGAGGGCAATGGTACTGCGGTTCAATGAGCCGTTTTGTTTGTTGTTGTATTCACTTACCCGGTTTTTAAAACGGAAGTCGTTCAGCATATAATCAATGGCTTCATCATTCAGTTGATTGTTGAATAAAGCCGATGCCCATTCGTGTTCTTTTACATCTTCAGTGGTGTATTGGTCCGCTTTTTCTCTGAGTCTTATATGTCCACCTTCCACCATGGGCCAGTGACCCTGATATGCTTTTTTTAACCTTTTGAGTAAATAGTCATACCCTTCGGGCATGTTGTCCGAGAGCTGGATTAGATTCTGATAGCTCGTATTTTCTACTGTGAAAGTGTAGCCATTTCTTGTTAAAAAGTACAGATTCCGGTCGTTGCGATAATCCTCCGCGGTCAAATCCTTGGTGAATACCACCCGATACAGTGAGTCTATTTTTGCAGCAAAGCGAATTTGAGTTGCTGCGTTGTTTATGGTGATCAGAATTTCATCCTGAACCTGTTTTAGGGTTGACCTTATTTTTTCCTCCTGCTTTCGGTCTTCATTGGCGTTGTTGAGGCTGACAGCAATGAGAATGCCTATGATTACCAATGCTATTTCACCTATGGCATAGATCAGGTACTTAAAGAGCTTATTTTCATTTAACAGCTTTTGACGGATAAGTCGAAAAAATCGGAGCATACGGTTGTTTTCAATGCCAGGTAAGTCAAAAACGCAGGTGTATCAGGTGTGAAAAGCAGAAGATACAAAAATCTTATAAACCATTGGGCTGTGATCTCTGCCAGGGACTGAGTTCAAGTAATAGATTTTCATTTCACATCAAATAATCATATTTTGATTGCATATGTCTAAGGAAGAGTACTTTGCGGTTTTTGAGTCTTTGCTCTACGGCTTGGCCCTGGCTCATATCCTGGTGTCGATTAGCCGGATGGTTGCACACAGAAAATCAATTAAATTATACTGGGTACATCTGGCATTGCTGATTGCGGGTATTTTGGTTTTGCCCCAGCGATATTTTGCCGGATTTCATGCAGAAGAGTACCAACATGTGAACAGCGCAGCAGCGTTCTTTTTCCTGCTGATGATGCCCATGGGCCTGTATTTTATCATTGCTTATCAGATCTTTCCTGAGAAGATTGAGGGTACTGACTTCAAGGAGTTTTTCTGGGATAAGCACAAGGAGATAATTGTGGTCTTCGTGCTATTTGCGGTCTTTGTAATGGTCAGAAATATTATGAAAGATCAATACAGTATTTCTGATGGTGAAATGACGCAGGATGGATACTTTCAGAGCGCACGTTTCCTGACATTTGTATTGGCCATTTCTGTACTTAGCGGGCTTGGGGTCTTAGGGATTGTGCTAAAGAAAAAATCATTGATTAAGGTGTTGGCAGTCATCACTTTGGCTTACAATGTTTACATCTTTCTGATTACCTGAGCCTAAGGGTTTTTCTCTTTCTTTATCAAAGCCTGGAACAGTTGTTTGAAATCTATTTCTGCGGAAATAATGTAGATAGGCGCATTAAAAGCTTTTTTTACCTGATTTTGTCCGCTGAGCAGGTAGCGATAGCCCAGGCCACCAACTAAAGTAAGCCAGCTGTTCAAATGATACTTGGCTTTGAGTGAATGTTCTACCAGGCTCTTGCGCTCTCTTTTCAGCGTTTCGGTGCCGTTGCTTTCCTGCAATCGAATATTGACCCGGCCCATGCCATATTGGCTATTGACGGTAATGAACCAGCGGGCATTTTCCAGCACTTTGTATTCTCCGTATATCGAAGCGTACTCAAATCCGATCAGGGCAGGTTTCAACTGTGCAGGCGTTGTGCTGTTGTCGAGGTAGTCTTTTTCCACCTCCCGGCCCAGGAAGTCGAGTAGGCGAGTGCCGTATAGGCCAAGGCCCAGCTCGTAGCGGTCTTTGTAAAGAAAGCCACCGCGGATGCCGAATATGCTTACGGCCTTGTCTCGCACAAAGGTGTTGCGGCTATCGAGCTGAACCACAAAGCGCATGTTTTTTTCGGCTGTAGCTTCCTGTGCCAGCAGTGCTGAGGTGGTGGCAAAAAAGAGTAACAGGAAGATTTGATTTTTGCGTTTCATGGCTCTTACCTAAAATATACAACTAAAAAAGCCATGGACGTGCCTGGAAACTGTGCAACTGTAAGCCAGTAGACCTTATGTCTGCAGGAAGTTTATCGAAAAAGGAGTTTAGTGATTCCCTCAATCATTTTGCCTTTAGAAGAAGGGGCTCTGTTGCTTATGATGATGATGGTTTTGCCTTGATCAATAAAGCGTACAATAGATGATTCATAGCCTGGCCAGAGGCCAAAATGGCTTACTTTTTTGCCTATGTTTTTGCCGTTTACCAGAAGGTCACCATCCACAAACCAGCCCAGTCCGTAGCTGCTTTGGTTGCCATCGGCTAATCGCTGAGGCTCAAATATTTCGGCCCGTGCTTCTTGCTTAATGAGTTGGTCAGTGTAGAGCGCCTGGTCCCATTTTAGCAGATCTGAAGCATTGGATACAATGCCCACGCTGCCATAAATAGAATCGGACCAGGCCAGGTCAAATGCAGGAATATATGTAGAGTCCAGTGGGTTGAAAACTTTGCTGAATGCATAACTGGGCATGTTTTCACCCTTGTGGCTTTGAGAGTAAATGCCGCTTTGGTCCATTTTTAAAGGCTGGAAAATGTGCTCGTTCAATAAGCTGATATAGTGTTTGCCACTTTGCTTTTCCAGTAGATGAGCGAGTAGCATATAGCCCAGATTAGAATACTCATACTGTGTGCCCGGTTCAAATGAAAGTGCTGGTTTTTCAGTAGCCAGATAATCAATCACGAATTGATTATGGTAGGTTTTGCCAGGTTTCATGTGCTGGCCCGCCCACATGAAAAACTTACGTTCAGAAAGGCCTGAGCTGTGCGATAAAAGGTGACGGATGGTAATATTGGGGTAGGGGAAGTCAGAGAGGTGTTTGATTACCAAATCATCATAAGCCCAAAGGCCTTCAGTCTTGAAAAGACTTACCAGCATGGCCGTGAAAGACTTACTGAGCGAAGCTACTTCATACACACTGCGCTTTGTGAGTAATTCCTGACCTCCAACGTCTTTATACCCATAAGTTTTATGAACAATGACAGTGCCATGGTCTGCTACCAACACCTCACCGCTGAACTGGCCCGACTGAAAATAGGAGAGGGCAAGGCTGTCGATTTTGCTGGCAACAGATTGTTGTGCATTGAGATGATGGCTCATCAGCAATAGTGCACAGAAGGTAAGTGCTTTCATAAATTCTTTTGGAGCAGGAGACGCAGGAGTTGGTGGACAGGTTGCAAGAAAAATGGCGCCATAACCAGACGCTCATTCATCTCTGCAGCAAAGCTCAGGCTGAAATGCCGGCATGCTTCCTTACACCTGACTTGGCCTTGAAGAGCCAATAGCCATAAATCACCAGTATATTTTCAGTAACCAAAATCCATAGCAGGGGATAGGTAAAGAAGTCGATATGATTTCTGTCATGAAGGGGCATTTCTACAAGGGGCACAGTAATGAGGGCATCCAGTACCATGGCCACGAGTAGCATAAGCGCTCCTACTTTGAGCCCGTGACCTTCATTTTTTCGGTAGTATAGCCAGGCGCCAAAGAGGCCAAAGGGTATTACACCAAGGCCGACAATTACGCCTTGTAGCATTTCCGACTGTGCAGTGGCGGGGATGAGGTTCAGTACAGCAAACAAGCTGAAAATGAGGAACCAGGCGAGGGTACCGAACAAGATAATTTTAATGGGTTTCATAATCCTTTTGTTTTTGTTGATGAACCAAAGTTGGTGGTTCTCCCACCCAAGGGCTGGTTCGAAAAGGATTCTGATTTGTTCGAAAGGGATTATCGGGTTACCTCGCTGGGGCGGTAGCCAAATTTCTTGTTAAAGGCGTTTGAGAAAGAACTCAGGCTTTCGTAGCCTACCGACCAGGCGGCTTCCTGAATGCTTGCCTCTGTTTCTTTAAGCAGCTCGTGTGCCTTGATCAGCCGCTGGTTTTGCAGGTGTTTGAATACAGGTACACCAAAGACTTCTTTGAAGTTCTTTTTGAGTTTGTAGCTGTTGAGGCCTATCATTTTTGACAGCTCATTGAGTGATGGCGGAGTGGTGATGTTCTGCGCGAGTATCTCTTCTGCCTTAAAGAGTTTTTGACGCTCTTCCAGACTCACTGTGTCCTTTTGGGCTTTTGCTTGTACCACAAGGTTGAAAAAGTGTGAAAGCAACTCAGTTACCTGGCTTCTCAAAAACATATTGCGTAATGAGCCTTTCAGGTCGGTGGTAAAAATCTTATCCACTGCGCCCTGCATTTCATGGTTCATTAGAAATTCGGGGCCACGAACTACACCTGCTTTGGGGTTGATAAGGGCATCGAGATTCTCCTGGTAAAACTCCTGTTCCTGTGCAGGCAGCTTTTGTAGGTTTTTAAGCGATGCCACCACACAAATACATTGCAGAGGCTGATTAGGGTATATGGTGTGTTCAGAATCTCCCTGGCTGCTGGCAAAAAAGGAAATGACCTTGCCCTTAGCATTCTCAAAATCATACTCTTTCCCTTCATGAAAGATTTTGAGATCTACCTTGCCCGAACCATAAAAGGCAATGCCTACTGCATCGTTTTCAAATCGGCAGGGCTCTATCACCATTTTGTCAGTGACTAAGTGCTCAATCAGCACTATAAAATTATTGACTTCTACGATGTCGCGGGTCATGGGGGAAAGTACTTGCCCTAATCTAATAAGCGTAAGACCATTTTCCCAAGAATAAAGCAATGCCGTTGTCAACGTAATGATGATTGACAACGGCATTTTTGCGACTTAGAAATGATAGCTAAACCCTAAGGAGAACTCCATTTTTTGATTGAGTGGGGCAGACCTGTTCTCATTGTCAAAGCTGACCGAGATGCCGCCTAGTTTCGAATTCAAGAAGAGTTGCTGGTAGAGCCGGGTTTCCATACCCAAACCATATCGGGTAAATTGATTTTCGTCCCTTTGGCGATGGACTGTACCATTTGACTCACTGAACTCAATGTCAAAACTGCGATTAGTATCTATGGCAAAGAGGTAGAGCATGGTCTGTTTTTTAGCACCAAGCACTGTGCCCAATTGAAAGCCCATTGACCATTGGCTGTCACCGCTATAGTGAATAGACAATGACTCAAGCCCATTGTGATAAAGCGTGGTTCTGTCTGTATTCAGCATTCCCAACTTCAACTCGGTGCCTAACACGACTCGCTGCTTAAACAACGCCTTTCGATACCCAATGCCCACGCTGGTGATCAATTCCTGCCTATTGCTCAAGACGTCTACACCATCTATTAAAGCGCCAGAGAAAATGTTCTGCTTTCCCATTTCAACATTGCCATAAAAGCCGTCAAAGTATTTGGTTTGCTCTTGGGCTTTTAGGTCAATGTTCAAGCCGAACATCAGCAGTATAAGCGCCACGGTGGTGGACTTCCTCAGCGGTGAGAATTTCCGAAATACCTTCCTCACCAAGGGTGACCAGTAAATGCCGGCTACTACACCAAATAGTACGGCCATTGATTGCAGAGCAGGCACTTTTGAGGTGATGAAGCCAATGAGGATTGGAAAAAGACCAATGGACAAGTTATCAGACACAAAATCCAGCCAGGCCCTTTTTTTTCTTCGCTTCTTTTGAGCAGACTGTGGCCTCAATCGGTGGTTGTGAAACCACCGTAAAGTCTCTTCCATGGCCGTTTCACTGTCAGTATACTCAAAGTCCGGCAGCTTGGCCTGGAATAGCGCATCGTCTAGCATGATGGTTTTATTGTACTTGTAAGCCAGTGTCTTTACTTGCTTCAAACCGCTGTGAAAGCGAGCCAAAAGAGCAACAGTCTTTCCAGTCATTACTTTAGTTTTGAGCGGCTTTTGCAAATTGTCTGAGAGCTTCTGGAAGAAATCTCGCATAGAACTGAAAAGCTGCCCGCCTACATTGACCACTTCATAGGCTTTGTGTCTTTCCTTCAGTGCCAGGGATACAATGGCCTTTCCAGCATCCATATTATAAATCATCTGCTGCGCTACATCAATGTTGAAGAGCCAGGGAATGGCTTTGCCACGAAGTGCGGCAGCAAACACAGGTTCGAATGATTGATTGCAAACATTTGGCCCCCAAACCTCGGGTAGTCTTACAACAAGGGTTTGAATGCGTTTGAGCTGAGAAGCTTCTTTCATTTGTTTTTCCAGCCTTACGCGCGCCCTTCCCAGGTCGTTATTGGGTTGAAAAGGGGTAATCTCGCTGATGGGCTGTGTGCTGGCACCATAGTTATAGTTATTACCGGGGAAAATGAGTTGTGCTTCTGCTGCTTCTGCCGCTTCAATCACATATTGAGTGAACCAGGGCATGTCTTTGGCCCACTTTTCATAGGGGGTGTTCAAACCATGGAAAATGTGTGATTTACCCATGGCCAATTGCCTGAGCAGTTCTGGATCGTTGGCATCTCCCATGACCACCCGCAGATGTGGGTCTATGCCGAATAGTTTGGTGGCCCGTGCTGCATCTCTCACCAAAATGGTGGTTTCGATCTCGCGACTGAGCAGCGCTTTGGTGACTGCATAACCAATGCTACCATTTGCGCCTAATACTAAAAAATGAGTTTTCATTGCTTTGTTGTTTTGTCTGATTCAAAGGTGGCAGAATGGCCAGGCAATGACTGAGTCAATTGCGCATAAGACTTGACCATTTGCGCAAGGGATTATAGGTCTCAAAAGGAGTTAAAACTATTCGCTTTAGTACATCTTGCTTTGGCTTCTAAAAATATCTCCTTGAAAGACTGGAAGTTAGGAGCGCGAAGCGTGAAGTGAAATTTGGTCAAACCTTCTGACTTCACGCTTCCAACTCCTGACCCGATGCATATTTTTAGAAGTGACTTATATTCATTGAATAAATCTATGGTACTTTCAGTCCATTGTGGTTTAGCTTTTCATTTTCAAGGCTTTGTGAAAAATGGGAATGTGATTAACTTCAGAAAGTGCAAGCCCCCGATACCATAAGCCTGGCCGTTCCTATTATTAATTACCGTTTGCAAATGGCCGAGCGCATGGGGGCTCCCAGAGCGGCAGTGCTCAAGCGTGCCGGTCTAAGTGCTGAAAGGCTTATCGATCCTTCCTCAAGGGTGAGTCTGGCTGAAGAAATGGACATTTGGGATGCCATTAAATCAGAAACCGGCAGGGAAGACATAGGGCTGGTATGCGGACTCAATTTCCCCATTCAGGCCACCGGGCTTCTTGGTTATGTGGTGATGAACTCTCCGGATATGGCCACCGCCATTGAGAAGTCTGCAGTCTATCAAAAACTCATAGGAGACTCTATGGGTGCTCGGGTTGAGGCTGATGAGCACTATTTTACAGTGTATATAGAAATGTGGACCGAATGGCAGGAAGGCCTTCGATTTACGCAGGACGTCACTTTAGGGGCCTATTTTTCATGGGTAGAAAAGAATACTGTCAGTGCTGTAAAACCGGTGAGGGTGGGCCTGCATTATGAAGAGCCTGCCAATGCAGCGGATTACACCAAGGCCTTTGGTCCTGCACCGGTAGCCTTTGGTGTGGCCGAAAGCTACCTGGTGTATAATGCCAAAGACATTCATACCCCAATCCTTAGCCAAAACAGTGAGATGTTCGAGCACTTCGAAAAACAGGTGAAGGCTCTTTACCTGGAGTTGGAAGGGGGAGAAACTGTGGTGGACCAAACCCGGAAGCTCATTCTCAAGCACATGGACGGCCAGGCACCTGGTGTTGAAAAAATAGCCATGGAGTTGGCCATGAGTGTACGCAGTCTTCAAAAGGCATTGAAAGAGGAGGGAAGCAGCTATCAAAAACTGTTAAATGCAGTAAGAAAGGAATTGGCCGTTGATTACCTAAAAAAGGACCAATTCAACCTGTCTGAAATCGCCTTTTTATTGGGTTTTTCCGAGCTCACCGTATTTTCCAGAAGCTTTAAGAAGTGGACTGGTTACAGCCCCAGCAACTACCCAATGACCTGAGTATTTAATTGAACCATCCTGGTTCGAAAATCATGACCAACTCTGTAGCTCAATCAAGTTGCCTTCTGGGTCACGGGCATAGGTAAAGGTGATGAAGCCCACACCGGGCACTTCCTTCTCTACAATGTCACCCAAAGAATGCCCACCGTGTTCCACCATTGTCCTTAAAGTCTGATGTACACTGTATACTTCAAAGGCAAGGTGGCCAAAACCCCGATGATTAGGCATCAGGGCTTCCTGGTCCTGGATTTCCGAATACTGATAGATTTCAAGCGTGGGGCCGTTTTCGCCATGGCCAGGTAGCAGCAAGTGTGCGCCTTGCAATGCCGCATTGCTGACGCCAGTGCCCCTTGAGAGCCAGTCGCCCGACTGATTGCG
>Ga0316204_10001538_pt1 | contig 60985 bp, 61 predicted proteins | sample 6monrhotite_MG_2_FD_205661 | JGI IMG/M metagenome (GOLD analysis project Ga0316204, IMG submission 205661) | Microbial mat bacterial communities from mineral coupon in-situ incubated in ocean water Damariscotta River, Maine, United States -... | ecosystem: Environmental > Aquatic > Marine >...
CTTTTGATACGATTTTTGTTCATCAAGTGTTTGAGAAGGCGAAGTGGTGCCCGTCGTAGAAGGTACTGGCCTTGTCGCCACTGGAGCACGATTATTTATTGCTGGTGCAGAAGTGATCGGGCCTCGTCCTCCACTTCGTTCAACCGACAGCATGCGACGATCAATATCGACATAAAGCTCACGTTGACGCTTTTTCAGCTCCGTTAACGTATGCGTTTGTACTTCAATCTCGCCACGAAGACGTTGAAGTTCCTGCTGGATCTCCTGCTGTTGCACCATCAAACTCACCAGACCCTGGCTTTCCAGTAATCGCTCCAACCGTCGTATGCGTTCATCCGTCGACATGGATTCCGTGTCGACTTTTGGTTGTTGTTGAATGGCTGGAGCTTCTGTCGTGTTATTACTACCCGGGCGATCACGCAACTGTACATCACGTGCAGTGGCGATCAACGGCGCAGTTGTAATCCCTATCGAGATAAGAAGCGCCAGTGTCTGCTGGTGATATGGTTTCATTTTATTGTCCTGAATATAATAATTCTACTCGACGATTCAGACGCCATGATTCTTCATCATGTCCCAGGGCAACCGGGCGTTCTTCACCAAAGCTAATCACCTGAATCTGTTTTCGTGCCACGCCCTGTAATAGCATTAATTGCTGTATGGCCTTAGCTCGACGCTCACCCAGAGCGATATTATACTCACGTGAGCCACGTTCGTCGGCATGTCCCTCTAAAATAATGGCGACATTGCCATTATTTGCCAGATAGTCCGCATGCGAAGAAATAATTCCCCGATCTTCTGCACTCACTTCACTGCTGTCAAATTCAAAATAAACGACGCGTTGTGACAATGGGCTGTTCGGATCGGTTAACGGGTCGCCAGAGGCAGCACCACTGGTATCTGCGCCATAGCGCTGATCGGCTGCTCCTGCCTGCTGTCCACCAGTAGCTGCATCATCATCTTTTTTAGGGGATGACGAGCAACCAAGAATCAAGCTACTCATCAATGCTGTTATTACCAAATATCGCATACGTATCATTGCCACTCTCCTGTGTTATTAATTAGTTTGAATTTATAAACGGTGACCATGTGGGTTCTCGTACATCACCGCGCTTAAAACGTAGACGTTGAGTCGCTCGCCCATCGATCGATACTGCTGAAAGTACACCTTTACCTGCATTCTCTGTCGCATGAATAATCATTTGTCCATTAGGTGAAAAACTTGGCGATTCATCCAGACGATTGTCCGTCAAAATCGTCAAATAACGGCTTTGTAACTCCAGAACTGCAATATGAAAACCTTTTTCATTCCTATGCACCATCGCAATATGTGTACCTTTAGGTGACACGGCGGCGCGGGCATTATAATTGCCTTCAAAAGTCAAACGTTGTGGCTTCATCTTACGACCAAAACGATTGATATCAATTTGATACAGTTGCGGAGAACCGCCACGATCTGAAGTAAAGATGATACCACTACCATCCGGCAACCAGGCTGGCTCTGTATCGATTCCATAACTGCGTGTGAGTCTTTGTAATCGTGATGAGTCAAGGTTCATAACATAGATTTCGGCGTTACCATCTTTTGATAATGCCATCGCCAGTTGTTTCCCGTCTGGCGAAAATGCTGGTGCATTGTTTAAACCCTCATAAGCGGCAACACGTTTCGCAATACGAGTCTGTATGTTTTGAACATATAACTCTGGACGACCACGGCTATATGAAACATAGGCCAGATGTTTGCCGTCCGGAGACCAGTTTGGTGAAAGCACCGGTTGTGCAGAAGTGAAAATTATCTGTTCGTTATAACCATCCGCATCAGCAATACTGAGATTATAGGATTTACGCCCACCACGATCAGTAACGACAGTAACGTAAGCAATATGCGTATCAGAGGCACCACGTTCACCCGTTAATGTTTGATATATCAGGTCGCTAATTTTATGTGCTGTTTTACGAAGCTTTGCTTTACTGCTGGAAATACTATAACCCGTCAGTTGAGTTCCCTGTTTTATGTCAAACAATTGAAACTGAACGACGTATTGATCTCGCCCTCGTAACTGCATACCTCCGACAACCATGTATTCTATATTACGGGCACGCCACATGGAAAATTGCAGTGGCTGTCCCCATTGAGGAGGCGGTTGAATATCAGCCTCTGGAATGGGCTCAAAACGACCACTGCGACTCAGATCAGAAGCAATGATGGCAGCGATATTTTCCGGCGCGGCCTGTTGCCCTGTCCAGCTAAAAGGCGCAATAGCAATCGGCGTGGCGCCGTCGACAACCTGGGTAATATCAATGGTTAATTCAGCACGCACATGCGAGCTTATTAACAGACAAAACAATAATAATAACTTCTGTGACATCATCTAACCTTAGGTCTTTTTTTCCAGTTTAAATGGAAATCTTAAATCTCTAAACACATCAAACAAGCCTGTTTCAACTCTTGGCACCGGCAGTGGTGAAGCCGCCCGAACGGCTATCTGCACTGACTTATCAAACACACTGTTGCCGCTGCTTTTCACCAGTTCCACTCGAATCACTTCGCCACTGGGAAGCAACTTGACACGCAACTCACATCCCATGCCAGCCTTTGCGCCGGGCGGAATTTGCCACCGCTTGCGTACCGCCGCCTCTATCATACTGCGGTAACGATCGATCGTCGATTGTCGTTGTGTGTTTTGTTGTGCAATCCGTTGTTGCTCTTGAGCAAGCTTACGTTTTAACACCTCTTCCTTGCGATCCTTATCCAGCTGTTGTAAGGCCTTTTCTTCTTTAACTCTTTGCGACTGGGTTTTTTTCAGTCGCACCTCTTCTTCATGCCGCTGCTGCTTTAATTTTTTCTGTTCCTGTTTGAATTCCGCAAGGCGTTTTTGCTCTAATGCCTTTTCCGTTTTCTGTTTTTGCTTTAATTTTGCCAGTCGTTGTTCTTCTTTTTTACGTAATGCCCGTGCACGATTAACTTCACGATTCATTTCCCGTTGCTTTTTCTGTTCTGCAGACTGAATCCGCTGTAACTCTTTAGCCACCAGTTTTTCATCGACAGCAACTGCCTCTACTACCGACACCTGAGGTCTGGGCGTGTGTGTTACATCAGTAAAGTGCAGACTCATACCCATAATAATCACGAACACTAAATGCACTATCACCGCAAATACAAATGCGCGAGGATGCCTTTTTACAATCGACAACATAAGCTATTTGCCAGCACTTTTGATCGGACGGGTGATCAATCCCACATTAGAAACACCTGCCTTTTGCAGCAAAGCCATGACCGTTACGACTTGTCCATAACTCACCTTTTCATCCCCTCGCACATACACAGATGACTTCGGATGCAAACGCCGCATCGCAACCACTCTATTGACCAGGGTACGTGCATCAATGGCAGTTTCTGGAGCATTTTCCGTATTTAGATAGAACTTACCTTTGGCATCAACCGAGACAACAAGCGGTTTTTCATCCGTATGCTCCAGGGACTTTGCAGAAGCCTGTGGTAAATCTACGCTGACCCCTTCTGTTAAAAGCGGTGCTGTAATCATAAAGATCACCAACAGCACTAACATGACATCGATATACGGTACAACGTTTATTTCTGCGACACGTTTTTTACGGTAACGCTGATGTGGAGGATTGATTGCCATCGTCAACGGGTCACTATGAATATATTAAACATGCGCCTGTCGTTGTAACAAAGTAGAAAACTCATCGACAAATGTATCGTACCGATTTACCAGACGTTCAACATCATTGGCAAAATGATTGTACGCAACCACTGCAGGAATAGCGGCAAACAGCCCCATGGCCGTCGCCACCAGTGCTTCAGCTATACCAGGCGCAACATCGGCTATGGTCGCTACTTGTGACTGACCCAGACTTTGAAAAGCATTCATAATGCCCCAGACCGTGCCAAACAAACCAACGTATGGACTCGTAGAACCCGTAGTGGCAAGAAATGACAAATGCGTTTCCAGCGACTCAATTTCGCGGTTTAGCACCACGCGCATGGAGCGTTGTGCACCCTCTACAATCGCCATCGGCTCTACTGCCTTTTGTTTTCGCAAATGAACAAACTCACGAAACCCTGCTTCGAATATTGCCTCGAGCCCGCGTAAATGTTCTTTGCGATTGGCTAGCCCCTTATATAAGTCACCTAATTCACCACCAGACCAGAATTGTCGATCAAACGTCTCTGCAGCGGCACGCGCCTGCCGTATCGCACGGCGTTTAATAAAAATAACTGTCCAGGACATCAAAGACACGATCAACAGGATCAACATGACCAGCTGCACGATCAAGCTGGCATCCAAGATCAAATTCCAAATAGATAGATCAACGGCCACGGCTTAAGCCCCTGTAATCAAATTCGTTATTATTATATTGCAATGGAGAAGCAGCTCTAGGCGACCCATGGAAGTAATCTCTTCCTGTCACAATTATTCCCTTTTTACATTCAAATGTTTTTACTGAAATCAAACTGTATTCTTATATTCAGATCAATAAACAATCGTTTAGTACAAACCTGCCCTATACGAAATACTCTCTTCAAAAAACAGTACATCTACGACCTGTCCTTTTTATTGAAGTTCACTCTCTTCTCATGTGCATATTGAGCTCATTTCGAGAAATTGTATCTTCGTAATAAACACTGGCAGACCATAGGAACCTGTTCACGCTTTTAGAATCGTTTACGATAAGGGCTTTCGCAATACCCAGAAATAACGTCCGATGGTGATTAATTGTCTTCAAATAAATCCTGCGCCAACGGTTTATCCACGGGAATCGATTTCAAGCCAAAGTGTTGATAGGCATGTTTCGTCACTACGCGCCCTCGAGGCGTTCGCATCATAAAACCCTGTTGTATCAAATACGGTTCAATAACATCTTCTATTGTATCCCGTTCTTCGCTTATGGCCGCCGCCAGACTATCAACTCCAACAGGGCCACCTTCAAACTTTTCAATAATGGCCAGCAATAATTTTCGATCCATCATATCGAAGCCTTGCTCATCCACATCCAGCATATCAAGTGCCTTTTGAGCGATCTCGGCAGTAATCTTGCCATTCGCCTTAACCTCGGCATAATCACGTACTCGACGTAATAGTCGGTTGGTTATCCTGGGTGTACCACGGGAACGGCACGCGATCTCAATAGCACCCTTTTCATCTATCTCGACACCCATAATACCTGCTGAACGTTTCACAATGTTGACAAGTTCGTCGGCTGAGTAAAATTCCAGCCGCTGCACAATGCCAAAGCGGTCTCTTAAAGGTGAAGTCAACAGGCCTGCACGCGTCGTTGCTCCGACCAGGGTGAACGGTGGTAAATCCAGTTTAATGGATCGCGCGGCCGGGCCTTCGCCAATCATAATATCAAGCTGAAAGTCTTCCATGGCGGGATAAAGGACTTCTTCCACCACAGGACTGAGCCGATGAATTTCGTCAACGAATAAGACGTCATGAGGCTCAAGATTAGTCAATAAGGCAGCCAGATCACCGGCACGTTCCAGTACGGGACCTGATGTATGGCGAAGGTTCACCTGCATTTCATTGGCAATGATATGAGAGAGCGTTGTCTTGCCCAGTCCTGGTGGACCAAAGATTAATACATGATCCAGGGCTTCTTTTCGATTTCGCGCCGCCTGCATAAAGATGCTCATCTGCTCACGCACGGGTGCCTGGCCAACATAGTCCGCCAGTGTATGTGGACGAATAGCATGGTCCAGAGACTCTTCCCCAGCACTGGCAGTTGCATCAATTGTGCGTTCTTGTTCTTGCATAGGTGTCTTCGAAAAAATATTACCCTGACTATACCCTAATCATGGTCTTTAAAGCGGCTCGGATCATTTCTTCACTGGATTCTGCCTCGCCTTCTACCAGTGATAACATTCGGCTAGCCTCCTGTGGCTTATACCCCAGCGTTATTAATGCATGTTGCGCTTCTTCGATTGCAGTCGAAGCTGTAGGGAGTGCCGATACTGTAGCCGTGTCCGTCGAGGCCAACGACTCGGTGTGCCATTCAGATAACCTATCGCGCATTTCGATAATCAGGCGTTCTGCGGTTTTTTTACCTACCCCTGGTAACATCACCAGTTTCGCCGTTTCTTTATCATGCACAAAGCGAGCGAAATCATTAGCACTCATGCTCGATAAAATACCTAAAGCCAGCTTTGCACCAACTCCATTGACTTTAATCAGACTGCGGAACCAGCACCGTTCGTTCTCGGTAGCAAAACCATATAAAAGCTGTGCATCTTCACGCACCACCAGATGGGTGTGTAATGAAACATCCTGGTGCAATCCCGGTAACTGGTAGAAGGTCGACATTGGCGCATTTATTTCATAACCCACACCATGAACGTCCAGCATGACAAGTGGTGGCTGTTTAACAATAAGCTTACCGGTGAGACGACCAATCATAAATGTTATCCGTTTTAACGACGACGAAAACGTGCGTCTTGTAACTCGGGTGCTCGCTGCGCGGTTTGTCGATGATAGCCGTGACAAAGCGCAACTGCCAGGGCATCCGCCGCATCCTCTGCGGGTGCCTTACCCAGACTTAAAATGGCTTTCACCATATGCTGTACCTGATCTTTTCTCGCATTGCCCTTACCAACCACTGACTTTTTAATTTGCATCGGGGTGTATTCTGCAACAGAAATTAAATTTACCGCTACCGCACTGATTGCGGCACCACGCGCCTGTCCCAGTTTTAGTGCGGAATCAACATTTCGCTGCACAAAAACAGTTTCAATGGCCATTTCATCGGGTTGATGTTGCTCGATGATTTCCTGCAAACCTGTGAAGATATTTTTTAAGCGATGCGCCAATTCACCCTCGCCAACACGAAGACAGCCATTTGCAATACAAATCGCCTTTTGCCCCACCAACTCGATAATGCCATAACCCGTAATACGTGAGCCGGGATCGATACCAAGAATACGCACAGCATCGCCACGGCTTTTGGAAGATACATTTGAAAGCCGCCCTGACATCGTCATACTACCTCTTTGATCAACCGGAAAGTTGCGCCATTGCCTCATCGGAGAAATCGGCATTGGTATAGACATTCTGCACATCGTCCAGGTCTTCAAGCATATCAACCAGACGAATCACTTTTTCGGCATCGTCCCCATCAAGACTCACCTCCATCGAGGCATGCATAATGCTTTCCGCCATTTCTGGCTCAAGACCTGTCACCACCATCGCCTGCTTCACATCCAGAAAATTCTCTGCTGTTGTCTGAACCTCGATACTACCATCATTACGAGTAATCACATCTTCAGCACCAGCTTCCAGGGCAGCTTCCATAATGGCGTCTTCATCACTGCCTTTCGCATAACTCAGAATCCCCTGCTTACTAAACAAGTAAGCTACAGAGCCATCCGTTCCCAGATTTCCACCACACTTCGTAAAGGCATGACGAACATCAGCGACAGTACGATTTCGATTATCGGTGAGACAGTCAACCATAACGGCTACACCATTCGTGCCATAGCCTTCATAGCGAACTTCTTCATAATTTTCCCCATCCATCGCACCACTGCCACGCTTTACAGCATTTTCAATGGTGTCTTTCTTCATATTAGCACTCAGAGACTTATCAATCGCATCACGCAGACGTGGATTGCTGTCAACGTCAGGACCACCAGTGCGTGCGGCAACCGTGATTTCGCGAATCAGTTTTGTAAAAATCTTACCGCGCTTGGCATCCTGAGATGCCTTGCGGTGTTTGATATTGGCCCACTTGCTATGACCTGCCATTGAAATCCTCGTGCTTAATCAGAATCCTAATGGCCGCAAGTGTAGCATTGCCGTGAGACCTGCATAAAGGCAGGACTTAAGTAAAACGAAGGATTTTATCGGAAGAGTTTAGTTTAATCGGGCAAATAAATGGCGGTGGTTTCAAGATCGACACCCTGCTCAGTGTCATAATGAAATTGATGTTGTCCAACACGAATAACATCACCTTGCTTTAACAAGTGCTGACCCGTGAGGTGCGCGCTATTAACAATGGTACCATTCGTGCTGCCCGCATCTTCAAGAAAGTAGTCTTCATGATCCTCCAGATAAGAATCACGTGAGCGATAGATGCGCGCATGATGCCCACTCATGGCGGCATCATCAATCTGGATATCATTTTCCGCCTTTCGACCAATACTCAGCTCATCTTTATCCAGCGGATAACTACGTAAGGTGATGCCTTCATGTGTCAGAACCAACTTGGCCATCGAGAATCCTTCAGTTACTGCACGACTATTCGCCAGTGCCGGCTTCAAACTGTAAACGTGAACCTGCTACCTCAATAATATCACCCAGGCTCAAAACCTGACTTTCAGCATGCAATTGTTCACCATTTAAGCGAGGCGGTTTACTCTCCGCCGTACCTTGCATTGGCATCAGAAAAAAACGACTGCCTCGCTTGGCGATGACCGCCATTTCGCCACCTGGCGAACCCAGGGTGGTATAGGGTTTTTTTAAATCGATGACCGTACCATTTTTTGGACCAGAGACAATCCGCACTGCCATGGGGATTACACCTACTGCCGGTGCAGGTGTCGCTGCCACAGGTGATGACGAATTAGCCAGTGCTGCCGGGATCGCTGTAGGGCTTATCACGACCGTACGCTCAAAGTTCTGTGCAGCATCATCAATAAATTTTAATTCATGACGACCAATACGTACGATGTCTCCATGCTCCAATTGACGCTTGCCGACTCTTTTGCCATTCAGCAAAACGCCATTGGTGCTATTTTGATCTTCAACATAGACATTATGTAACACTAAAAATAAGGCATGTGTGCCACTTACGGTTTGGTCATCCAGGTGGATATCATTGGTAGAACGACGACCGACAGAAACACGCTCCTTATCCAGAGGATATTCCCGTATTACGGCACCATCGTGCATTAAAACCAGTTTTGGCATATAACTCTCACTTCGGGTTATTTAGGGTGTCCGTTGAAGGCTCTGCCCCACGTTCATCAGAAAATGCTTCTGTCATACTGACAAGAATAACAGATATATTGTCTGTTCCGCCTCGTTCGTTTGCAAGATTCACCAGCTCCTGGGTAGCCATTTGCATATCCATACCCGCATCACCAATCACCTGACTAATCTCCTGATCATTTACCAGGTCAGACAAACCATCTGAGCACATCAGGAAAATATCATCTCTTTGTACCGGGATCTGATTTACATCCACCTCAACATCTGGTGCAATTCCCAGGGCGCGTGTAATCAAGTTCTTACTCGCCGACTGTTGAGCCTCTTCCTGACTCAGGTAACCACTATCAACCATTTCCTGCACCAGAGAATGGTCCGATGTCATTCGTGTGAGTTCTCCCTCCCGAAAGCGATAAATGCGTGAATCGCCTACGTGTGCCAGAATCACCGAATCATGGCGAAATAGCCCCATGACCACTGTGGTACCCATACCGGCACACTCAGTCTTCATTTGTGCCTGTTCATGGATCTCCTGATTTGCAAATACCACGGCTTCCCGTACGGCATCATGGTAATCAATAATATCGGCCGCCTGAATCTCTGGCGCAAGCACATCCTGCAAAGCTGTTTTGATCGTCTCAACGGCCAGTGCACTTGCGACTTCGCCAGCATTATGTCCACCCATGCCGTCAGCCAACATTATCAATCCCAGACGTGCATCCCAGGCAATACTATCCTCATTACCCTCACGAACACGCCCTACATCGGAAATGCCATTAATGTTGAGCTTTACTTCTGATCCGATCACCGAATTACCTTCCTCTATCGACCAATTCGCTTAATACACCGTTGTAGTGAGGCTGCCATTTTCTCACCGTTCTGGAAACGTCTTTCTACATCTTTCGCCAATGACTTATTAATTACACTACTGATGCAAGAGGGTAAATCGGGACGGAATAAGCGCACGTCCGGATGTTTCTCATTGGTAATTTTATACATTAAACTCGCCAGTGATTCACCAATAAAAGGTAATTCACCTGTTAACATCTGATACATAGTCACTCCGAGTGAAAATAAATCGGAGCGACCATCTACTTTATGTCCTGCTAACTGTTCCGGCGACATATAAGAAGGACTTCCCAAAATAGTGCCGGTCTTAGTCTTGCTTGCATCAGTCAGACAGGCAACACCAAAGTCCGTGACATTGAGTGCACCACTATCCGGATCATACATAATATTCGCTGGTTTAATGTCTCGATGTACCACGTTCTGACCATTGGCATAATTCAGTGCATCGGCCACTTTAATCATTAATTCCAGAACCGTTTTTACCGGCAACAGATTATCTGATTTACAGTATTCCAGCAGTGTATCACCGCGTAAATAATCCATGGCGATATAGGAAAGCTCTTCCTCTTCGCCAACATCATATATGGTAATAATATTCGGGTGATTTAAACGGCCAGCGGTCTCCGCTTCACGGAAGAAACGCTCACGAATGTCTTCAAGCTTTTCACCTTCAAATTCCTGCGATAGCAGCATCGTCTTAATAGCAACCGTACGACCAATCTTGGGATCATGTCCTAAATAGACCGTTCCCATAGCGCCTCGACCCAGCTCCTTATCAACCTGATAGCGACCTAACATGGGTTTTTGCACCCCCGGATTACTCAACACCAAGGTGCCATTTGGAGCTGTTGCCTTACCGCCTTTTACCAGTATGACTTCTGAGGCTTCCTTATTCCGTTGTTTGCGTTCATCCGCATCTCTAAACTGACTGTCAGCCCTACTAATGAACCGAAACGCTGCCTCGGCCTTATTAAACTTTCGCTTGCGTTCATAATCCAGCCCAAGGTTATAGACTTGATCGAGTAAATTATTATCCACGATACAGCGGCGATACTTTTCAAATGCCTGATCCAACTGTCCCTGTGACTGAAATGACTGTGCCAACATACGATTGGCATCTGACAACTCGGTTTGAAAATCTGACCAACGACGTTGCAATACATGTTTTGCACCCAAAACAGCGTGACCGATGATCAATGCCAATAACGGTACCATTAATGGAACCCACATGGTCTTAGCGATCATCAGGATAAAATGGGCATTTATCATGCCAAGGCCAAGCAAAATACTCAGCGCCAATCCCGTACCCAAACCAAAACGTGGTAGTAAGAACATTAAATACAGGCCAACTAAAATGATGGTTAGCTTTTGAATTAGCCCTGCCCACTCCGGAATAATATAGAGACCATCGTTGAGCAAGCTTGAAACCGTATGGGCCTTCACCATCACCGGAGGCATTGCTTCACCAAGAGGTGTTTCCAGCCAACGTACTTGCTGCCTGGCGGTGAGGCCCATGATGACAACCTTATCCTTAAAAACACTGTAAGGAACCTTGTCATTTAACACATCAAGAATCGATACCGTAGGGAAGGCGGGGCTGTCGCCTTTACCTCGATAAAAATAGGGGTAAACACGTAAGGCGCTGTCCGTTTTCAACTGATGTGCGCCCAATTTCATACCCTTTTGTAACACCACGCCAATATCTCGAGTCTTAAGTCCTTGTCCTCGAACGGCTAACATCAACGAAAAAGCCGGGAAGTAGTGCTGGCCATACTGAACGACCATGGGTACTGAACGCGGAGAGACCGTTTGTGTTTCAGGATTTTGCAATAAACCCACCGCACCGGAATGTTGGCTCAATGTCGTAATTGGCGCATGCATATTATTTGCGTGAGGCACCCAAACGTCTCGAAACAGGCGCGTCACCACATTACCGTTATCGCGTTCACCTTTTACATTGGATAAGTCAAAACGGCGCATGTCTGAGCTAGGCTGTAACGTAACATCGCCCTTACTCATCGCACTGTGATAAGGGGCAGCGAGAACAACGCGATTTATTCGACGTAAACTATCCGCCAGGGCACGATCAGTATCCAGACCATACTCGGCATCTCGCAGTAATTTTTTAATGTCACTATTTATTGATGTTCCATTGGTATCAAAGGCACTACGTAACTTTTCAATATACGAAAGTCCGAGACTACTCTGTTGAGTATCAAAGGGCAGGGCTAGCCCAAACGTTTTTGGTTTTGCTTTGGATAAAGTGCGCGTCGCCTTAGCAAGAATATCGCGAGGCCAGGGCCAGCCACCAAATTTCTGCATCGCCGCATCATCAATCGCGACAACGACAACGTCCGGGTGTCCCTGTTTAGCTGAGGAAAAACGTATACCGAGATCATAAAACAGGTTATCGATACTGCGCATACCCGAAATACTGGCAATCAGTAAAAATATAGCGGCAACAATCATGCCGAGGAACCAGTCTGTGTGCCAGTAGCGCTTCATATCAACAGTTCAGAACGAGGACTGATATTTCCTTATAAATATTACGAAAAAGATAAGTTCTACTGATGGTAAACCGCCCCTCCAAGGAGGGGCAAGTAAATCGGTTCAATTTGAATGTCTTAGTGGTGTATCGGCCGATATCAGTGCTTTCATGAGCACAGGTTTGCGCAAAAAAACACCAGCTTGGTCAAGATTCAGTCTGTGGTTTACGAATCCGAATATTGAGCTCTTTTAACTGTCGCTCTGAGACCGGCGATGGTGCCTGCGTCAGTAGACAACTGGCTGTTTGCGTTTTAGGAAAAGCCATCACATCACGAATAGAGGCAGCACCGGACATCAGCATCACCAGACGATCCAGGCCAAAGGCGATACCACCGTGTGGCGGACACCCATACTTGAGTGCATCCAGTAAAAAGCCAAATTTGTCTCTAGCCTCATCATCATCAATGCCCAGGTTTTTGAAGACCTGTTCTTGCACGCTTTGACGATAAATACGCATTGAGCCGCCGCCAACTTCCGTACCATTTAGCACCAGATCATAGGCTCGAGAGAGACAATTCCCGGGATCACTTTCCAGCCGTTCGAGATCTTCTTCTTTCGGCGAAGTAAATGGATGATGCAACGAGACCCAGCGTTTGGCGTCTTCATCCCACTCAAACATCGGGAAATCGACAACCCACAGGGGTCTCCAGCCACGCTCCACCAGGCCACGATCATGGCCCAGTTTCACTCGTAATGCACCCAACGCCTCATTAACAACCCTGGTCTTGTCAGCACCAAAGAAAATCAGATCGCCATCTTCAGCAGCAGTACGCTCCAGAATATCCGCAACCACGTTATTGGGAAGAAATTTCAGTATCGGCGATTGCAGACCTTCCGGACCCTTGGCCTTTTCGTTGACCTTAATATAGGCCAAACCTTTAGCACCATAGATACTCACATACCTGGTGTAATCATCAATCTCTTTGCGACTCAACTCACAGCCCTTAGGAACACGCAGTGCCGCTACACGGCCATCTGGATCCGTGGCAGGACCACTGAAAACCTTGAACTCCACTTCAGCCATGACGTCTTTCAGATCGATTAGCTCCAGTGGGATGCGCAGATCCGGTTTGTCTGAGCCGTAGCGCAGCATGGCTTCTTTATAGGTCATGCGAGGGAAAGGATCGTGCAACGCTTCCTCGAGGACATGCGTAAACACGTGGCGCACCATGGCCTCCATTTGCGTCATGATGGTCTCTTCATCAATGAAGGACATCTCGATATCCAGCTGGGTAAATTCCGGCTGGCGGTCGGCACGCAGATCTTCATCTCGGAAACAACGGACAATCTGATAGTACTTGTCCATGCCCGCTACCATGAGTAACTGTTTAAAAATCTGTGGTGACTGCGGCAGGGCAAAAAAGGCACCGGCATGGGTACGGCTGGGGACTAAATAATCGCGCGCACCTTCAGGAGTGGCACGGGTCAGCATCGGAGTCTCGATGTCGAGGAAATCCTGTGCATCTAAATAATGACGCATGGCCGTAGTGATTTTTGAACGCAGTCGCAGGCGCTGCAGCATCTCAGGACGACGTAAATCCAGATAGCGATAACGCAAACGCAACTCTTCAGAGACATTTTCGTCATCCAATACAAACGGCGGTGTCTCAGAGGCATTAATAATATTCAATTCGAGGCCAAGAATTTCCACCATACCGGTTGGCAGACTGGAGTTCTGCGTACCTTCAGGACGGTGGCGCACACGACCGGTCACCTGCAGGACAAATTCATTGCGGACTTTTTCCGCCGTGGCAAAAATTTCTGGCTTATCCGGGTCATAGACCACTTGCACCATGCCATCACGATCACGCAAATCGATAAAGATCACACCACCGTGGTCACGACGCCGTTGTACCCAGCCACATACCGTGACGGTTTGATCTATCTGGGACTCGTTAATTTCGCCGCAATAATGGCTACGCATGGTCTGCCTCGAATGCTAATAAAGGCGGGCAATGTTACGGATTGCGCTATCGGGATGCAACTCAAAATCTCGCTCAAAAGGACGAAAGAGACTGGTTTTACTAGGATTTGCTGGAAGAATCCGGTTTGCTTGTTTTACTGTCCTCGCCCCTTGTTTTACTATCTTCACCCTTGGTGACATTCTTTTTGCTACCGGTTTTAAAATCCGTTTCGTACCAGCCACCGCCACTCAGACGAAAGCCGACTGCCGATATCAATTTCTTCAACTCAGCCTTGCCACACTCAGGACAGTCTTTTAATGGATCGTCCGCCATGCGCTGCATCGCTTCCATCTGGTGCCCACAGGCCTGACATTCATATTCATAAATCGGCATAACGAGATAACGTCCTCTTCAAACACAGTTTCAATAACCGAGCGCGATTATAGCGATGAGACTGGCTCAGGTCACGGTCCGCTTACGATATAGGGCCACTTAGCCCAATCCCAAGTCCTCATGCTCCCGCCCAGCGCTTCGCTCATCGATCTGGCGAACTTTCTCAATGGATTTTAATAGCAGTGTATGTTCATGCTCCGCCTGACCACTTCGGACATAACACTCTACTGCATGCAGCAGAGCATCATAGTATCGTTGACGGTAGTTCAGGTTTAATAAGGCCTTGGCGAGATGTAGATTATCTTCTCCGTGTTCACGCATGCGCTGGGCTTCGGCCAGAGCCGTTGCCAACTCTTCAGTGCTAGGTTTCATGTTATCTTCCTCCAGACCACAAAAAATAAAAAACCAGACAGTTCATGACGCCATCCATAAAACCCTGCTAGGCTCATACTTAAGGATAGAAGAAGAACCCACTGACATGAACAGCAGCACTTCACATACGAATCACGCCGACCTGTCACTACGCCGGGTCGCAATCGATACCTACCATGAAAATGTCGCCTTTATAAATCGCAACTGCGAATTATATCGGGCAGAGGGTTTCCAGGCCCTGAGCAAGATTGAGGTCATCGCCAATGGCCATCGAATTCTGGCCGTACTGAATATTGTTGATGATGATGCCATTGTCACACCGGATGAACTGGGCCTTTCAGAGCAGGCCTTTGAACAACTGGCTCAACAAGAAGGCCATCGCGTCCATATCGAACACAGTGAACCACCGCAATCCATGGATGCCGTACGACGTAAAATCGAAGGTCAGCGACTGACGCTAAAAGACTTTCGCGCCATTACCTCAGATATCAGCCGCAATCGCTACTCAAAAATGGAAATGGCGGCTTTCCTGGTTGCCTCTATGCACACGGGGCTAGACCGTGAAGAAATTTTATATTTAACCCGTGCGATGATCGAAACAGGCGAACGAATCCGCTGGGGTGATTCTCTTGTCGCTGACAAACATTGTATCGGTGGTATTCCCGGTAACCGCACGACCATGCTAATTGTTCCCATTGTCGCAGCTCACGGTCTGCTGATGCCCAAGACCTCCAGTCGTGCCATTACTTCACCCGCGGGTACCGCTGACACCATGGCCATATTGGCCGATGTCGACCTTAGCCCGGAAGACATGCACAAGGTAGTCAACAAAACTCACGGCTGTTTGACCTGGGGTGGCAAGGCACGTCTGGCACCGGCCGACGATATTCTTATCTCCGTGGAACGCCCATTGGGTATTGATTCTGAAGGCCAGATGATCGCCTCCATTTTGTCGAAAAAAGTCGCCGCAGGAGCTACCCATCTGCTCATCGATATTCCTGTCGGTACGACCGCCAAAGTTCGCCACATGAAGGATGCTTTGCACCTACGCAAGCAGTTTGAATACATTGGCGATCGCCTGGGACTACATCTGGAAGTCGTCATTAGTGATGGCAGCCAACCCATCGGCCGAGGTATAGGCCCGGTTCTTGAAGCTCGCGATGTTATGCAGGTATTAGAGAATCATTCTGACGCACCTGCTGACCTGAGACAAAAATCACTGCAACTGGCTGGACGTATTCTGGAATTCGACCCAGATGTGCGTGGTGGTGAAGGCTATGGCATGGCACGAGATATTCTGGAGTCCGGACGCGCCTTACAAAAAATGCAGGACATTATTCAAGCACAAGGGAAGAAGACTTTCCAGTTTAAAGCTGGCCCACTGCTTGCTGATATCAGCGCTGATAAATCGGGTTATGTCATCGGTATTGATAACTTTCAGCTCGCACGCATTGCCCGCCTGGCCGGGGCACCCATGGACGCCCTTGCCGGTGTCGACCTGTTGAAAAAACTCGGTGATCCGGTCAAGAAAGGTGAGCCGCTTTATCGCATCCACGCTGAATTTAATGCCGACTTTGTGTTTGCTCAACGGCGTGCAAAAGAATTCAGCGGCTACCAAATCGGTCAGACAGAAGAAATCCCGAAAAGTTATATGGAGTTTTAACTGACATGTTTGAAGCCGATAAGTCAGTAGTTCTTGGTCATACTGAATGTCGCGGCCCTGCACAGGGTCTGGCTGAGGCACTGGCTTGTGACTATAAGGAGATCCAGATTCATCACTTTCCAGATGGCGAAAGTCGGGTCAACTTGCCTACCGATGTTGCTGGCAACGTCATTCTCTATCGCAGTCTGGATCGCCCCAACACCAAACTCATTGAATTACTCTTAACGCTACGCACACTACGCGACAATGGCGCAAAATCCATTACTTTGATTGCGCCTTACCTGTGTTACATGCGACAGGACTGTGCTTTTGAAACCGGTGATGTGATTAGCCAGCAAGTCATTGGTGACTTTTTAGCACACTACGTCGATACGTTGATCACCGTTGATCCACATTTGCATCGTGTGCATGAATTAAAACAAGCTGTCCCCTGCCCGCAGGCAATCAACATTACCGCCGCGCCCTTATTTCGTGACTATCTCGACCTGCATCTAAAAGATGCCATCCTGCTTGGCCCGGATGCAGAGTCTGAACAATGGGTTGCTTCGATTGCCGGGAATGACTATACCTTCGGCATTGCCCAGAAACAGCGCCATGGCGATCGTGAGGTGGAAGTACAACTGCCTGAATTGTTACTACAAAATAAAACCATTGTATTAATTGATGATGTTATCAGCACCGGACAAACACTATTAAAAACGGTTGAGGCAATACACCAACATCACGCTGAAAAAATCATTATTATGGTCACTCACGCGCTATTCGCCGACACAACTTTTGATCAGGTATTATACGACAATGGTGTTGCTGATATTATAAGTACCGATAGTATTCCCCATCGAAGTAATCAATTGGAGTTGGTATCACTTCTGGTGGAAGCCATCACACAATAAACCAGGACACATGACACCGATACATATTATCTTTTTTGTTTTATTGCTAATTCTACTGATTGCCTTTGTGCAGATTGGTATTTTTACTATCGCATTGGACAAACTGGGCATTTCAAACCAAAGTGCCTTTACGATTTTGTTTGCCTCACTCATTGGTAGTGGGATAAACCTGCCACTACATCGCATCGCATCTGCATCTAAACCGGGAAAAGATAACTGGCCCAAACTACCTCATACGCCTCGATACTTTATCCCTGGCACAACACTAATTGCCATCAACGTTGGTGGTGCACTCATACCCATTTTGGTTTCAATCTATTTGATTCGTCTACAACCGATGATCGCGACTTCTGCCCTACTTTGTATTTTTATCGTTACTATTATGAGCTATCAATTTAGTCGTCCTATTCATGGTATAGGTATTGGCATGCCCATTTTGATTGCACCTCTCACGGCAGCATTGACTGCGCTACTCATTGACCCACAACATAGTGCACCACTGGCTTACATTGGTGGCACCCTTGGCGTCTTAATCGGGGCCGATCTGCTACGCATAAAAGACATACGACAAATGTCACCACCCATTGCATCGATTGGTGGTGCAGGGACTTTCGATGGTATCTTTATCACCGGCATTGTTGCCGTCTTGCTTGCTTGATAAATAATGAACAGAGATGCTCAGAAAAGTATTTTAATTACCGGTTGTTCCAGTGGCATTGGTCTATGTGTTGCTCAGGCACTCCAGCAACGAGGATATCGTGTCTTTGCCACAGCCCGCAAAACAGAAGACGTGAAACGTTTAAAAACAATAGGGCTGGAGAGTCTACAGCTTGACCTTGCCGATTCACTCTCTATTCAAAATGCCGTAAAGGAAGTTTTACAACTCACTAACGGCCGACTCTATGCATTGTTCAATAATGGCGCCTATGGCCAGCCCGGTGCGGTTGAAGATCTCCGGCGAGATGTACTGCGTGCACAATTTGAGACCAATTTATTTGGTTGGCTGGAGCTTACAAACCTGATCATCCCCACCATGCGCAAGCAAGGTGTTGGACGAATAATCCAAAACAGCTCTGTTCTCGGGATTATGGGGCTGCCCATGCGTGGTGCCTATGTCGCCAGCAAATATGCCCTTGAAGGTCTAACCGATACCCTGCGCCTTGAGTTGGCCGACAGCGGTATTAAAGTATCACTGATCGAACCAGGCCCCATTGAAAGCCAATTCCGCGCCAATGCCTTCCACTATTATCAGAAAAATATTGATCGCGACAATAGTGTCCACCGTGAATCCTACTTGCGAACTGAGGCACGGCTGTCCAAACCTGGGCCAGCCATGCCGTTTACACTGCCGCCAGAGGCCGTACTCAAACGAGTGATTCACGCACTGGAAAATCCTAATCCAAAGATACGATATTCGGTTACTTTCCCGACATATTTGTTTTCAATCCTGAAACGTATCTTGTCTTGGCGTATACTCGATCGCATACTACTGAAAGTGGGTAATTCAGAAGGGCGATGAATTTGGACGCCTGAATCACAACGTAGCAAGGATCTGACTGCAATGGGAATCATTGACGAACTCAAAAAACAGGCACTGAAACACAAAAAACAACATGGCACGGATGATGACGACGTTATCAGCTTCACTCAGGCAAACCTCGTTGCGCAACTACAGACCATTCACCAGTTCCTGCGTGAACTGGTAGAACAATTACACTCAACCGAGCCCGATATTCGTGTCGATTTGCCTGTCAAGAACATCGGCATATGCACTAATCTTAAACAAGAACACTTTAGACTCCTTTCTGAAAGCCACGCAAAAACCGAAATTATTAGTCTTACCTGTAATCTAGTGAATGAGCAGCCCTGTGTTTTACCTGTTGAAAATATTGGCAAGCTTGAGACCATCCCCCAACAGTTAGCCGCCATGGATGTTCACTCTAAAGTTCTTACTGTCCCGGATAAAAATCCTGGTCTGGAAATCACCGGAAAAATTCCAGCGCGCTTTCTCTTTGAAATCGACCCTGAGGCAGCCCTGATTCGCGTCAAAATTCATAATTATTCAGAACTAGGATCAAAACACTTTCACCTCAAACCTGATCAGGTCAATGATGACTTTCTTGAAGCACTTGGTGAATTTATCCTGCGCAAAAATACTCATTTGGTTTCGTTATTACAGGAAAGCACCAGTGGTGTGCTGGATACCTCTATTCCGGAGAGCGATCCGAAAACGGAACAAATGGAGACCTCACGTCTTAAATCCATTTTCAATCAGGACAGCAAGCTCTATTTAACCTATCACAACACAATCAAAGAACTCACCCGAAAAAATGAAGACTTTATCTTAGGTCGCTCTCGTGGTTGCAACATACTTATTGATTCTGATTTGGCCTCAAGAAAGCATGCAAAGATTCTTTTCCAAAAGGGAAAATTTGTGCTTATTGATCAAAGCACTAATGGCACTTTTGTCAAAACCCAGGGTGGTAAAGAAGTCTATGTACAAGGTGAACAAGTCCCGTTGTCCGGATCTGGTTTTATAAGTCTAGGTAAATCAGTCTCCGTTGATAACGAGCATCTGGTGTATTTTTCCTGCCAGTAATTTTATTGAACGTAGGCAGTATGTCAGCCTTCTCCTACAAATAAAATCGATAGTACTGATTGCCAAACCAGCGTTCATCCCGCAAACTGAATTCCATCTTAAATATCATTATGGAGTCAAGGATGCTCTCATTAATACAACAAGAACCCCTTTGGAAAAGTAAACGCGTATATCGTCTCGGTGAGTATTATCGTGAGAACAAAGAGCGATTTATTTTTGTTGCTTCGAGAGGATGGTTTATACATTTACGCGGCGAATATAATTTACTTTCAGGTCTGCACTCAAGTAGTAACATTGCTGGACCATTTACGACAAAAACTACCGCCAATCATTATTTACAAACCATTATCGCGCAAAGCTTTAATGATTCCGCCTAACTACGTACTCCAATGCCCCGGTTTAACAGCCATAATGAAAAACTAAACAGGACTATAACGAAACAAATAATGATAACGATGGCCATCACTACATTAATATCGGCCACCCCTAACATTGCATACCGCATGGCATTAACCATGTAGAGAATAGGATTTACCAGTGATAATGACTGCCAAAAGTCCGGCAACATATCAATAGAATAAAATACACCGCCAAGATATATTAACGGGGTTAGAACAAATGTCGGAATAATCGAAATATCATCAAAAGTCTTGGCGTAAATAGCATTAATAAAACCGGCCAATGCAAACAAAATCGATGTCATCAATAATACCAACATCGTCATACCATACGATTCAATGCGCAGTTCAACAAAAAAACTGGCAACAATAGTCACAACAACACCCACTACCAGGCCACGTGCGACACCCCCGGCAACAAAGCCGGACAAGATAAGATAATTCGGCATGGGCGACACTAACATTTCTTCAATGTGGCGCTGAAACTTGGCACTAAAAAATGAAGAAACGACATTCGCATAAGAGTTATTAATTACAGCCATCAAGATAATGCCGGGCACAATGTAATCAATATACCGATAACCATGCACCTCGGCTAATTGCGAACCGATTAGATTGCCAAAAATAACAAAGTACAGGGCCATCGTGATGCCAGCTGGCAGAACGGTCTGTACCCAGATACGGATAAAGCGCATAAATTCCTTAACCAGAATTGTCTTAAAAGCATGGTACTGAGCATTAAGCTGCATTAATCCTTGCCCTCTTCCGTCAGCCGCACAAACAATTCTTCCAGACGATTACTTTTATTACGCATGCTGTCGATATGAATATTCTGCGCAGAAAAGGCACTAAACAAATCATTAAGAGACTGGCTTTTATCCACGTCTGCCTCAAGTGTATGAGGATCCATTTGCCGAATAGAATAACCTTCAGCCTGAGGCATAGACGTTACAATTTCTGTCGTATTAAAGACAAACGTCTCCTTTTGTAATCGGCGTAGTAAATCACTCATTTTTGTACTTTCAATAGTAACGCCCTGATCGATAATGGCGATGTGTTTGCACAGGCTCTCGGCTTCTTCCAGGTAATGCGTGGTAAGAATAATGGTTGTACCTTGCTCATTTATCTCCTGTAAAAATTTCCACATGGAGCGACGGATCTCAATGTCCACACCTGCCGTTGGCTCATCAAGAATCAATAAACGTGGCTCATGGACTAAAGCACGGGCAATCATAAGACGGCGCTTCATACCACCCGAAAGTTCTCGCGCCATTTCTTTACGCTTATCCCACAAACCTAATTGCTTGAGATATTTTTCCGTCCGCACACTTGCTGTTGCACGATCAATCCCATAATAACCTGCCTGATTGACTACGATCTCAAACACTGGCTCAAACTGATTAAAATTAAATTCCTGCGGTACCAGACCAATACAGCTCTTGGCAGTTTCCAGTTCATGATCAATGTCATGACCAAAGACCTTAACATTGCCTGAAGATTTATTTATTAACGAACAAACAATGCCAATCGTCGTGGATTTACCCGCACCATTTGGACCTAGAAGTGCAAAAAAATCACCTTGCTGGACTTGCAACTGCACGCCACACAGTGCTTCCACGCCGCCTTTGTACGTCTTTTTGAGATCGCTAATGGATAATGCCAATGACATAAAAAATAATAACCTGAAAGATACGAGACAAAAAGATTATAGCAAAGCCATGAGGCAAATGAATAATTACTGAACCGGTCTTGATTCCTCATCTACAATGCGTCGTAGATCAATGTTCTGCTCCTCAGGAGGAACAATTCCCTGAATTTTTACCGCCGTAGGACCTTCGCTCCATTGTGGTAGTGCCAGATTCATAAAATTACGTATCTTATAAAATTTCCGCTCGCGATCCTGTATTAACATAACAATGGGCCGTAAGCGCGTCTTGTCACTGGCAGAAATGACCACTGCTGTTTCATTGGTGCTCAATACTACCAGGCTACCTATAGGATAAATCCCGAGACACTTGATAAACTTTTCAATCAATTCCAGATCAAAATCAGTTTCTGCCCAGCGATAAATATAATTCAGAGCATCATAGGGAGGCACTCCATCGTGATAGCAACGATTACTGGTAATAGCATCATAGACATCAACAACCGCAGCAATTTGTGTCAATAGTGGGATTTTGAATTCAGGTAATTGATCAGGATATCCTTGACCGTTTTTACGTTCATGGTGATGCTGAACAATATCCAATGCGCCCAAAGGAATATCATCATGCTGCTTAAGCAACTCATGACCATAAGTCGGATGTTGTTTCATTTGCTCGTATTCATCAACCGTCAATTTTCCTGGTTTATTCAATATCTCCAACGGAATTTTCATTTTGCCCAGATCATGCAATAAAGCACCCAAACCAAGCTCGTTTAAATCAACTTTATTAATTCCCAGACACCGTCCAAAACTGATCGCTAAAATGCAAACATTAATACAATGAATTGAGGTATATTCATCGCGGTTTTTTAAATGTGTTAACCAGACAACCGCATTAGGGCTACGAACAATGTTATCCGCAAGATCGCTCACCAATTGTTTGGCCTGTACAGTATCGATGCTACGGCCAAGACGAACATCTTCCAAAGCGGTATCAATGTAGGTACGCGTTTTATCATAGGTTTTGCGCGAACGGCGCAAAGCCGCAAGAAAATTTTCACGTTCATTATCGTCAGGAGTAATCTTAACGCGCGGAGGTTTTGATCGCTTCGGAGGTGGTTGTGAAGCCAATACCATTAAGCGAGGGCGAATATCACCAATCGATTCTTCAACACTAACAAAAACGAATTCACAGGTATCTCTTACCTGATGCAGTACCTCAACTGAATCAATAATAAAACCTTGAAACATAAATGGAGACTCGAGCCACGGCCGATCCAGATCCTGCACATACATGCCTTGTTGCAACTGTTCTGTATAGACTTTGACCCGTTCAACATTCACCGCTTACAACACCTTGTTCCCGCAACCAGAATATCAGAATGGCTCAAGAGCGGCCTTTTGTCTAGCGGCTAATTCACCCAATGACGCGCATTCCGGAACAACCTTAACCACGGTGCATCTTCTTCCCAACTATCAGGGTGCCATGAATTCTGTACTGAGCGAAAGACGCGTTCTGGGTGTGGCATTATAATGGTAAACCGACCATCGTCAGTCGTCAGACCGGTAATGCCTTGCGCAGAACCATTGGGATTAAACGGATAGGTCTCGGTCACTTTGCCATAGTGATCAATATAACGCAGTACAACATTCGCCTGTTTTACATCAGATGTTCCCGTAAACAAAGTGCGTCCTTCACCATGTGCTACAGTGATGGGCAAACGTGAACCTTCCATCCCCTGCAATAAAATCGATGGCGACTTGCCCACTTCAACAAATGAGAAACGCGCTTCAAATTGCTCTGATTGATTGCGTACAAAACGCGGCCAATGCGTCGCGCCCGGGATCATGGCTTTTAAGTGCGATAACATCTGGCAGCCGTTACAGACACCCAAACCAAAACTGTCATCACGTTGGAAAAAGGCTTCAAACGCATCACGTGCCTGTGAATTAAACAAGATGGACTTAGCCCAACCTCCACCAGCGCCTAAAACATCACCGTAAGAAAAACCACCACAGGCAACCAGACCTTTGACCGAGGCAAGATCAAAACGTCCTGCGATAATGTCACTCATGTGCACATCGACACTAGTAAACCCGGCCTTATCAAAGGCAGCAGCCATTTCTACCTGACCATTAACACCCTGCTCGCGTAAAATAGCGACCGAGGGTCTTACACCGCTATTAACATAAGGTGCTGAAATATTTTCCGCTGGATTAAAACTGAGATGCGGTTGCATGCCAGGATCATTTTTATCCAGCAAACTATCATAGGCCTGTTTGGCGCAATCGGCATTATCACGCAATGCCTGCATTTGATAACTGGTGTTCGACCATAGACGATGCCATGCAACGCGGTCATCCGCCAATACTTCCTGTTTGTCCTGCGTAAAGATAATGCGATCCTGACTATTTAATTCTCCAATGACATGACTGTAATGCCCAAGGCCATTATCGTGTAACCAGGCTAATACCTCATCAGTATCACTATGTTTTACCTGTATCACTGCACCAAGTTCTTCATTAAACAAAGTAGCAACAGCGTCGTCACCAAGATCATCAAGGTAAATGGTAATACCGCTATGAGCAGCAAACGCCATTTCACATAGCGTTGCGAACAGGCCACCATCAGAACGATCGTGATAAGCCAGCAAAAGAGCTTTAGCGTTTAAACTTTGAATGATATTAAAAAAGCGTTTTAATAAATCCGCATCATCCACATCAGGGGCATGGTGTCCAATCTGTTTATAGACCTGTGCTAAACAGGAGCCACCCAGACGATGTTTACCTTTACCCAAATCGATCAGAATTAAATCCGTATCGCCAAGATCGGTACGTAGCTGTGGTGTTAATGTTTTACGAACGTCCTGCACACGCGCGAAGGCCGAGATAATTAATGATAATGGCGCTGTAACGGATTTATTTTCATTGCCTTCCTGCCAAACGGTTTTCATCGACATAGAATCTTTACCCACTGGAATCGTAATACCCAGTGTCGGACACAGCTCCATCCCCACGGCTTTAACGGCTGCATACAATCCTGCATCTTCACCGGGGTGGCCTGCCGGTGCCATCCAGTTAGCTGATAACACCATGTCTCCCAGCGCATTAATGCGCGCCGCTGAAATATTGGTAATGGCTTCGCCTACTGCCATACGCGCTGAAGCGACAGTGTCTACAAGCGCGATGGGGGTACGCTCTCCCATGGACATGGCTTCACCCGTATAACTATCAAGTGACGTCGTCGTTACAGCAACATCCGCCACTGGCACTTGCCATGGACCGACCATTTGATCACGCGTGACCATTCCGGTGACTGAACGATCACCAATCGTTATCAAAAACGATTTGTCTGCAACAGTCGGTAATTGTAAGACTCGCTCGGCGGCATCTTTTAAAGCAATCTGGCTGGTATCAAAATCCTGCTTTTTAAAAGGATGATGTTTAACATCACGCAACATCTTGGGCGGTTTGCCAAGCAAGACTTCCATTGGCATATCAATAGGAATGTTATCAAAATGTCCGTCACCCAGAATTAACTGTCTCTCTTCTGTGGCCTCGCCCACGATGGCACAGGGGCAACGTTCGCGCTCACACAGTGCGGTGAACATTTCAACGGCATCCGCTTCAATGGCCAGAACATAACGTTCCTGTGATTCATTGCACCATATTTCCATCGGTGACATACCCGGCTCATCATTTGGAATAGTGCGCAGCTCAAAACGACCACCACGTTCGGCATCATTTACCAACTCGGGTAAAGCATTTGATAAGCCGCCTGCACCCACATCGTGAATACTCACGATGGGATTGTTCTCACCCATTTGCCAGCAACGATCAATGACTTCCTGTACGCGTCGTTCAATTTCCGGATTGCCACGTTGAACCGAGGCAAAGTCCAGGTCTTCGTGGCTCGTCCCCGTTGTCATGGAAGAGGCCGCACCGCCGCCAAGACCAATCAACATGGCGGGACCACCAAGCACGACAATCTGTGCGCCAACCGGAATAATATTTTTATCCACATGGTCTTCACGAATGCTACCAACACCACCGGCCAACATTATCGGTTTGTGATAACCACGAACTTCATCACCGGTAGGGCCTGGAACTTTTTCTTCAAAGGTGCGGAAATAGCCGCAGATATTGGGACGGCCAAATTCATTATTAAATGCCGCCGCACCCAGTGGACCTTCCGTCATGATATCCAGTGCCGAGACAATACGTGATGGACGACCAAAGTCTGTTTCCCACGGCTGTGGTGCATCAGGCAAACGCAAATTAGAGACTGAGAACCCGCACAAGCCGGCCTTGGGTTTGGAGCCACGCCCCGTTGCCCCTTCATCGCGTATCTCACCACCTGAGCCGGTAGCAGCACCAGGAAAAGGCGCAATTGCTGTGGGATGGTTGTGTGTCTCCACTTTCATCAGAATGTGGATAGGCTCACTGTGATACCGGTATTTGTTACTACCACTCTCTGGATAAAAACGTCCTGCCTTAAACCCCGCCATAACAGCGGAGTTATCATGATACGCCGACAAGATGCCTGTGGAATTTTGTGCGTAGGTATTGCGAATCATTTTAAACAGGGTGGCAGGCTGTTCCTTGCCGTCGATAATCCAGTCGGCATTAAATATCTTATGGCGACAATGTTCGGAGTTTGCCTGAGCAAACATCATTAACTCAATATCGTTTGGGTTTCGTCCCAGTGTCTGGAAATTCTCTGCCAGATAGTCGATTTCATCTTCCGCTAGCGCCAGTCCCATTTCTGTGTTGGCGCGCATCAACGCCTCTCGACCGCCGCCTAGCACGTCAACGCTCACCATTTGTGCGGGTTCTGCGGTAACAAACAAGGCCTCCGCCTCCTCTGGCGAATACATGACCACTTCAATCATGCGGTCGTGCAATAGCGGTTTTACTTCATGCTGTTGTGTTTCCGATAGCTCGCTATCCGCTTGCAGATAATAGGCAATACCACGCTCAACACGATGCACGGTGCTCAAGCCACAATTGTGCAGAATATCGGTGGCCTTAGAGGCCCATGGAGAAATTGTCCCCGGGCGTGGTACAACCAGCAATGAAATGCCGGAAGTATCGATACTGGCTGGCTCTCCGTAGTCTAGTAGCGCCTGCAGCCGCTCCATCGCATCAGCAGCAAGTTGCTGTTCTACATCAACAAAATGGATATATTGAGCCTGTACCGAGCGTATCTCAGGAACGACTGCCTGCAATGCAGTCAGAAGTTTTTCTTGGCGAAATGGCGAGAGGGCGGGACTGCCAGGCAACTGCAACATAATTGGTTTCCGAGGTCATCAGCAAAAGCGGCATGATACTGTATCCGCCCAACCACAGGCCAGTATTGGCCCCAAGTTTGTGACTACCAGCGAGAGGCCTCACCCAGTTCCCGCATGACTTCGTTGAATGAGCACTCGATATTTTGCACCACACAGACCAGGTTACCGATGCCGCAAACTGACATCTGCGGACCCTTTACGACCCACCCACCCGGTGGTGTCCAGCCATTAAATTGAGTGAACATCGAGAGCTGATCGGCATTGCCCTGAACAATACGTTTGTAGTCGTGTGCAAACTTGGCCAGACCGCCAAGCTGCTCTTCTGGCAACGTACCGTAGCCTTCAATGAACATACCGTCATCACGATACAGACAAATCGCCATCACTCCATCCAGAGCCAGTAATTGCTTAATCATGGATATGCCTCACTTCGCTAAGGCTGCATAGGCCGCTTCATAGTCCACTTTGTCATTTGGCACCACAACACCATAGCCCTCGTTGACAATTGCGGTCCAATCGAAACCCACAAAGGTAAACCCTTCAATAGGATAAAAGCCCTGCATCCCTGTCATTTTTTCCCAACCACGTGCTTGCATGGTGGCGATTGCCATGTTCGCAATACAGACATGACATAACAGATCCAGTACGGTTTCATTTAAATCACTATCATTGGCTATTTTGTGTTCCTGCAACTCACCCTTATCGGAATATTGAAAGGCTGCGGCAGCATTTGGTAAATTGATTAAATTGTTAATATCGGGCATGAAACTTCACCTCATGTTTATATTTAATTATTGTTTTCGTTAGATAAGCTCGCCTTCCTGATGTGGTACTTTGTCACGCATTAACTGCATTACTTCATTTAAAGAAGTCGCCTGATTGCTAATAAAACAAAAGACGTTGGCGATAACACAGACGCTGAACTGCTGGCCTCGCACCACCCAACCACGAGCGGGTGCACAACCACAATCCGTATCCAGACCCTTCATCATATCGGCCTGCATGTGAACCGCCATGGTGGTAGCGCGACACATTATCGAGGCCATTCGTGCTTTTTCATCATCCAGTTGTCCCTGGCAGGAGAAACGATCACCCCGGTAAGAGTATTCACCCGCAGCAATGACGCCTGGAATGACGGACAATTCGTCGATTAGACTCATAAAAATACCCCACTTCTTCGACGTTAGAATTTAATTTTTATTATCATTTAAATCTTGTCCCTATTAATAACGCTCTCAGATTTCGATTGCAAGCTTTCTGTGTTAGTGTTGGGATGCAACGATTGACAGTCTCCTATAGACCGGCCATGATTGGATATCTTTGTAATCAAATATTTTTTATAACGTGCCATCTTCAACAAGCCAATCCCAGCCTGCAACGCCCTGGCGCTGTCTATTTGCCGGTCTTTATGATGCCCTAATAATACTGGCAATCTGCTTACTGGCTATGGCCATCGTGACACCCTTTTTTGACCGCTATAACACGATTCATCAGATACTGGCGGGGCTCTACTTGTTCACCGTCATTGCGACTTTTAATTTGTGGTTTTGGACACATGGTGGACAAACACTGGGAATGCGGGCCTGGCGACTCAAACTTCAGTCGGATGATGGAAAAGCCATTAATATTGCTCAGGGACTGTTCCGAATTATTACGGCGATCCCACCGTGGTTTGGCTTTGGCCTGTTTATAGCGCTGGCTGGCACTCCGGAGAAAGTCGTCCTGCCTCTTCCATTGCAAGTGATACAGCCTTATGCCATTTGGCTATTTCTATTTTGTTTATTGTGGATTTTATTCGACAACCGACCTAAGGCCTGGCGAAACCGACTCAGCCAATCGGAAGTTCGCTTTACACCAAAATCTTAGCGGATTTTACGAATACTAAAAATGCCTAACGCAATCACCACTAAAGTGGGGACACTGGCACCTAACCAGGCCGGTAAGGCGTAAACAACACTCATCTGGCCAATCAACCGGTCAAGAATATAAAACGTCAAACCAATTAAAAAGCCGACAAAGATTCGCTGTCCCACGCCCCCTTGTCTGACAGAGCCAAAAACAAAGGGCACGGCCAACAACACCATTGCCGTAATTGTTAGTGGCATCATCGCCTTATTCCAGAACGATAATTCATAAACACTGGCATCGAGATTATTTTCTTCAAGATAACCTATGTAGTCTCGTAACTTCCAGATCGATAAACGCTCTGGAGAAATCGATACCACATCCACTAACTCAGGTTTCAGTAAACTCTTCCAGGGTATGTTTTTAAATTTTTCTTGCTTAATACCCCTGGCATTAAACTCAATGCGATTGACTTGCTGTAGCACCCATTCTTCACCCGCATGTCGTGCACTGGCTGCACTGGTTATAGATTGTAGATTTTTCTGTTCGTCAAACGTGTAAAGCTTTACTCCAGTCAAGCGACCATCACTTTCAACTCGACGTACATGAATATAGACCTGTCCATCTCTGGCCCATAATCCATAATCAGTATTCAGGCTTATTTGCTGCGAAAGTATGCGCGCCTTCTTTAGCTGTGCATACTGTGTCATCGGTGGTGCGATTGCTTCACCAACCATCATCGCCAGAACAATCAAAACCAGTGCCGCCTTCATAACAGAAAATATAATGCGTAATAAAGACACACCAGCTGCACGTATCACAACCAGTTCGCTGCTACTGGCAAGTCCGCCTAATCCCATTACTGTGCCAAGCAAAACGGCGAGTGGAAACAATTCATAGAGTTGCCGTGGCATACGAAAGAGTGTGTATTCAACTGCCGACCACAAGGTATATCCAGCTCTACCGATGTTACTGCTCTCACCAGAAAAACTAATAATAGCGTCGAGCGTTACCAGTATTGCCAATACGGATAAAACACCACCGAACACCGCCCGTGCGAGATATCTATCCAGGATTTCCACTAGACTGTCATCTTCTTAGATCGACGCCACTTCCATGTTGGTAATCCCAGTTGTTTCCACCATAAAAGTAAAGCAATCGCCACGAACAGAAAATGTACCCACCACAGACCGATGTTGGGATCAATTTCAGATTTGGATACCCATGCCCGGGAGACATTAAGCAGGTTCGTATAAATAATATACAGAAGTATGGCAAGTGCCAGCTTGCTGTAGCGCCCTTGTCGATGCGAAGTTCGGCTTATTGGCACTGCCAGCACGGCTAAAAGAACGCAAAGAATCGGCGCAGAGATACGCCACTGTAATTCCGAAACATGAATACTTAAACTGGACGACCAAAGCGTCGATGTCGGTACGGCTTTATAACGAAGTTGAACTGGCTTGCTCTCATCAGACTCGGTCATACGTATGCCATGTTTTTCAAACGATACCGAACTAAAGTGATTCACTCCCGGTTTTCCGGAATAACGGTGTCCATTTTCCAGGATCATAAAACGCTGTCCCGTGTTTTCATCCATCTGCGCGTAGGCGCGTTCCGCACGAATCAAAATTTGCCCGTCACGTCCCTCACGCTGCAAAAAGATATTATGCATGCGGCCGTTCTCATCCAGCTCTTCCACGTAGATAACACCTATTCCTCTTGCCAGCTCTTTAAAACGGCCAGGAATAATACCTTGCAAATCGCTGCTCTCCTCTACACTCTTTACAATTTCCTGTGCCTTGGCTTCAGCCCATGGCGCCACATGTAATGATAACCAACCTACCAGTCCGGCAAATATAAAGATGAGAAAAGCCAGTCCACGTAAAATTTTCAACTGGCCAACACCACAGGCCATCAAAACAACCATTTCGTTATCCTGATACAAACGGGTAAAAGCCAGCAGAATGGCGAGGTAAAAAGACAAGGGTAAGACAAACACCAGATTACTCAGGCTATTCAACCCCAGTAGCAAAAGAATAGTATCGGCATGCAGGGTCCCAGAGGCAACCTTGCCAAATAACCTGACCAATTGGCCACTGATAAAAATCAACAGCAATACAACGCTCACGCCAATCAGGCTTTGCGTCACTTGCCGTGCCAAATAGCGATCAATTATCAAAATAACGGACTTTGTAAGCGGTATTCCACATGTTCTCCCAAGAAGCTACTCAGCGTCGGTCGATTGTAATACCATAACGCTTTTAATGCCCCAAACCAAACACAAGAATTTTATGCTACTGACGCTGTATGGAGAAATATAATGGATGTCACACTCGCCACTACCCTGCCTGTACAACAACGTAGCGATTGTCTGGTCGCTGCTATTTATGACGGTAAAAAACTCAGCCCAACCGCAAAACAGCTGGATAAGGCCAGTGGAGGCAAAATCAGTCGATTGTTAAAACGCGGTGACATGGATGGCAGCGCTGGTCAGTCTTTACTTATGCACGATCTCGACGGCATTCAGGCAGAGCGTGTACTTCTGATCGGCTGTGGCAGGGAAAAAGAGATTAACCTCGCGGCGTACAAAAAAATCATAATCTCAGCAACAAAGAACATTGCCAATAATGGTGTCAAAGAAGCCGTTTTCTATCTCAACGAAATTATGCTTAAAGACCAGGATTTAAACTGGAAAATTCGTCGCTGCACTGAAACGATTTTTCACAGTCTCTACACGTTTGATCAACTCAAGAGCAAAAAAGCCAGGAAACTATCGTTACGTAAAATTATTTTGCATGTCGAGAATAAGACAGAACTCACTCGCAGTCGTAAACTACTTGCTGAAGCCAAAGCAATTGCCACAGGGACAAGCCTGGCACGTGACCTGGGTAACCTCCCTGCTAATATCTGTACACCAACGTATCTAGCGAATACCGCAAAGCAGATTGCAAAAGACCATAATAATCTTAAAGTGAATATCCTCAATGAAACTCAAATCAAAAAGCTAAAAATGGGGTCTTTTCTCTCCGTTGCAAAAGGTAGTCGAGAGCCTGCCAGGCTGATTGTGATGGAGTATCGTGGTCTGACAGCGAAAGACAAGCCACACGTCCTGATAGGTAAAGGAATTACTTTTGATGCCGGTGGTATTTCTATAAAACCTTCTGCCAAAATGGATGAAATGAAATATGACATGTGTGGTGCCGCCAGCGTCATCGGTAGCATGAAGGCAATAGCGACATTGCAGCCAAAAATTAATGTCGTCGTCATTGTTCCCAGTTGTGAAAATCTTCCCGATGGCAATGCCAATAAACCAGGGGACATTGTTACCAGCATGTCTGGTCAAACCATCGAGATTCTCAATACTGATGCTGAGGGCCGTCTTGTTCTATGTGACGCGTTGACCTACGCTGAAAAATTTAAACCACAGAGTGTTATAGATGTTGCCACCCTGACTGGCGCCTGTGTTGTAGCATTAGGAAATCAAACTGCTGCCGTTCTTGGAAACAACGAGATGGTGATTAAAAAAATACTTGATGCAGGCAATGCCACCGGTGATCGCGCCTGGCAAATGCCACTATGGGATGAATACCAGGATCAGCTCCAAAGTAACTTTGCCGACATGGCCAATATTGGTGGACCCGGTGCCGGGACTATCACTGCAGCCTGTTTCCTTTCACGTTATGCGAAAAAACTCAAATGGGCACATCTGGATATTGCCGGCGTTGCCTGGGATGGTGGTGCCAATAAAGGCGCAACGGGACGTCCTGTGACTCTGCTTAGCCAATATTTGTTAAACCAGTGCAAAAAATAGACATACATTACATAATACTCCCATGACCCGCGTCGATTTTTATATTAGTCCCAGCCATGCTGCCCAGGCACGACAGCAACTCGCCTGCCGCATTGCTGACAAGGCCTATCAACAAAAGTATAAAATTTATATTCATACTGAATCCGAGCAGGAATCAAAACTACTTGATGATTTACTCTGGACGTTTAAGAAAGACAGTTTTCTGCCTCATGGATATCATGGCAGCCAGGACCAGAATGACTGTGCAATTGTCATCGGCCACCAACAAGAAGCACCTACCGTTAATAAAGATGTACTCATAAATCTGGCACCGCAGGTACCTTTATTTTTCAGTCAATTTGAACGTGTTGCCGAAATGATTAATGAAAATGCAGATCAAAAACAGCACGGCCGCGAACGCTATCGCTTTTACCGTGATCGCGGTTATGAATTAAACACTCATCAACTCAAGGAATAAAGTAATGAGTGATAAAGACGATCTGTTTAATAATAATGAGGCATTACTGAAATCACTTGAGTCTATTAAAAGTCTGCTCGCCAAGAGTGAAACCAAACTTTCTGCCGCCCGCGAAAGTTTACATATGGCCAACCAGGGCACAGCCATGAAAAAAACCGAACCAGAAATAAATATTCCAACACTCGACGAGGTCGTTGAGTCCGACCAGCAATTTGAAATTGGACTGCCGGATGAGGATGACATTCCTGTGCTCGAATCGATCGAAGAAGAGGTACCAGTATTTAAATTCGACGATAATGAAGATGAGCTTGAATTTGGCGAATCAACCATGACCATCGATACATCATCTATGCCTTTCGATGATGAAGTCTTTCTTGAAGATATCCAGATATCGGAAGATATTTCAATCCCCGCTATAGAACCTGAATTAACACCGACTCAACCGATTCATCCAATAGAAACTGAGGTTGTCGTTTTACCTGATCTAACGCCGATGCTTAGCGCCATTGATGACGTTGAAGGGACAATGCGGGCACAAATTTCGGAAACGGCCATTGCCTTTGAAGAAAAACTCAATAATCAACTGGATGCACAAATGCGAAAGTTACGCGAAGAAATTCAATCCATCGTGGATAAATTCGGAAAATAAGTTAATTCTTCATTAAGATTCATAGCTCACCGACACTCTTGGATTAACACCACACAATAAATCATACGCAATCGTGTCTGAATAATTTGCAATTTCTTCTGCAGCCAGGCCTTCCCCCCACAAAATCACCTCATCACCCAATTCAGACTTTTGTATGCCGCGTAAATCTACGGTGATCATATCCATCGAAACCCGTCCGACGAGTGTGGCGCGTTGTCCATTAATAAGCACGGGCGTTCCTGATTTAGCATGACGCGGATAACCATCACCATAACCAATCGCAACAACACCGACAGCCATGTCTTCAGGACACGTCCAGCTACCACCATAACCGACAGTATCGCCACACTTGTGTTGGTTGATTGCAATAAGACGTGACTTCATTGTCATCACTGCTCGGAGAGCATCATCAGCTCCGGTTTTATTTTTAAACGGCGAGATACCGTAAAGCAAAATCCCGGGGCGCACCCAGTCCATACGTGTCTGCGGCCAACCCAACAAGCCCCCAGAATTGGCCAAACTCGCGACAGGTGTTCCGGTATGCGTTTTAAGTTGATGATGAAGCTGAGAAAAAATTTCGTATTGTTGGTCCGTTTTAGTATCCGTTAGATCATCTGCATTGGCGAGATGAGACATCAAGACACTATTTTTATGATCCACTCCGCGACACTCAAGTAAACGACGCCAGGCCTGGCTCGCTTGCTCTGTGCTAAACCCCAGACGATGCATACCCGTATCAACCTTAAACCACACCGCTAGTGAATCACCGCATTCTGTTTCCAGTAATGCTATCTGTTCTATTTGATGAATCACCGGGCATAATTGATAACGATGACATACTTCCAGTTCTTGAAGATTTATAAAACCTTCCAGTATCACGATTGCTTTGGTAACACCTGCATCACGCAATTGCACCGCCTCATCCACACAGGCAACGGCCAGGGCATCGGCTTCTATTAAGACCTTTGCAACAGGCACTATACCGTGTCCATAGGCATTGGCCTTGATGACAGCAAGGTGTCGTGATTTAGGTGCGGCCTGTTTTGCAACCAACAGGTTATGGCGTAGTGCATCGAGATTGATCGTCGCGCGAGTGGCTCTGGTCATGACTTTATCTTTATTATTCTAGGGATGCATGGAATCTTCGTATGAGTGCTCACTAATAAAATTATCAAAGCGTGTGTACTGGCCATTAAATGTCAGTCGCGTAGATCCAATAGGACCATTACGTTGTTTACCAATAATGATTTCTGCCGTACCCTTTTCCGGACTGTCCTGGTTATACACTTCATCACGATAAATAAAGACAATCACATCCGCATCCTGCTCTATTGCACCTGACTCACGTAAGTCTGACATTATGGGTCGTTTATTGGGGCGTTGTTCCAGACTACGATTCAACTGCGATAGTGCAACCACAGGCACATTCAATTCTTTCGCCAGGGCCTTCAGGCTTCGAGAGATTTCAGAAATTTCCGTCGCCCGGTTTTCTCCATTTTTGGATGACTGCATCAACTGTATGTAATCAATAACAATCAGCCCCAGGCCATGCTCCCGCATTAAACGACGCGCACGGGCACGCAGGTCAGAAGGCGTCAGTGCCGGAGTGTCATCAATAAATAATGGTGCCTCTGACAACATACCCACCGTCGAGGTAATACGAGGCCAATCAGAATCATTCAACTTACCGGTACGCACCTTATGCTGATCAATATGACCCAGCGATGACATCATGCGCATTACCAGCTGCTCACCGGGCATTTCCATACTAAAGACCAGTGTCGGCACCTGTTGCTTAATAATGGCATTCTCGGCAATATTCATGGCAAAGGTAGTCTTACCCATAGAGGGTCGACCTGCCACAATGATAAGATCGGATGGCTGCAAACCTGCCGTCTGTTCATCAAAATCATTAAAGCCCGTTGACACACCGGTAATATGACTATCCAGTTGGAACAGCTTATCGATGCGATCGACAGCCTTAACGAGTAACTCTTTAACGCCGACATAACCCTTGCGATGTTTAGCGCCCTTCTCTGCAATCTGAAAAACCAGACGCTCTGCCTGATCCAGCAATTCGGCACTATCACGACCTTCAGGATTAAACGCGCTATTACCAATCTCCGTTGACACACTAATCAGCTGTCGTAAGATGGCGCGCTCACGCACAATTTCTGCATATGCTTTGATGTTCGCCGCTGTCGGCGTATTCTTGGCCAATGCCCCGATATAGGCCAGACCACCAACCTTATCCAGTTCATTAAATTTCGCAAGGTTTTCTGAAATGGTTACCGCATCACAGGGCATTCCTGCCTCAAAGAGTCGGGCGATGGCCTGAAAAATAAGTTTATGATCGCGCCGATAAAAGTCATCTTCATTGATCACATCACCGACACGTTCCCAGGCATCATTGTCAATCATGAGCCCACCTAGCACCGCTTGCTCTGCCTCAATAGAATGCGGGGGCAACTTTAGCGCTTCGGTATCACTATCCGACATCATAGACTGGGCAAGATCTTGCACGGCAACTCCAAATTAAACATAGGTGCAAACCAATGCAAAAAGCATATCACACAACGGCATGGTGTTTTAAATAAAGAAATAAAGGAGGGATAAAGAAGAATTTTTTCTTTAAAAGCAAACAACTACACCCAACCAAAGACTGGCCGGGTGTAATGTCAGGAAGCTTTATCAGTAACTTACTGGGTGGCTTCAATCGTAACGTTAATCGCCTGGATAACGTCACTATGAAAGCGAACATCAACGCTAACTTCGCCGATATCATGAACCGGACCTGCTGGCATTAAAACTTCACTTTTTGCAATCTCAACACCGGCAGCCGTCACTACATCCGCAATTTCAACTGGGCCAACCGAACCAAAGAGCTTGCCTTCGTCACTGGCATTTGCCTGAATCGTTACATTTGCCAGTTGCGCAAGCGCATCAGCACGACCCTGTGCAGCCGCTAATGTTTCAGCAGCAGCCTTTTCCAGTTCTGCACGACGTTCATCAAACATTTTGGTATTTTCTGCAGTCGCGGCAACGGCTTTCTTACCAGGGATCAAGTAATTACGACCGTAACCGGCACGCACCTTCACTTTGTCACCCAGACCACCCAAATTTGGGACTTTTTCTAATAGTATGACTTCCATGGGATGTCACCTCTTCTTTTGTTACAACATGTCAGACCGCTGTTTTATCAGAACCGCGGCCACGTAAATTAATCCAGTTATCCAGCCATCCGGTAACTGCAATGGCAATCAGTAAATATGGCAATGTCAGTACAAGCAAAACATACATAATCACTACCCAGAGCTTGGCATTTGTTTGCCGCCCCAGTCGCTGATGCATAACAGATAAACCCTGAAACAGGAAAACCACTACCATCAGCAGCGAAAGATTGTGTGCGATTTCAGCTAACAAACCCTCCGCCAGAAATGCACCCACAACACAGACAAGTGCAATCCCTGATACCAGCGTCCCAAAACGGAGCTGATAAAATTCTTCATGATAAGCATCAATCTTATCGGTGACTACTGCTTGCCACCAACGAGATATAAAGGTAGTCAAACAAAGTCCTAAAAACCAGAAACTCACCAATGTTCCGGTCATTACGCGTGCAATCGCATTCAGCTCTTGCTCACCTTTAGGCAGCTGCGGTCCTGCCAGTCCTGCCGCTTCGAGCATTGGTATAACCTGTTGTTCGATATAGCTACGCCACCATTCGGTTGGCGAATCTACCAGGACATAAATTCCAGCCAGTACAGCTGCCGCTAATGCCAAGGCACCGGTTAATGCCATGGCCAGAGATCTCTTCTGCCTGAGCAATTCAGCTATCAATAATGCTGGTAACCATAGCAACGTGGCATAGGCCATACCCAGGATCGGGATACTGGCAACAACACCTGTTAACGCCAGCATTGCAACCACGGCTAGCATCGCCGTTTGAATGCCCTCTTTCGAACCTTTTACCAAAATCACCAGTGCTAATGCTGCACTACTGAGAAAACCAATGGGCCAGGATATTGGTGGAAGCATCAAACTCAACACACCAAAACCACAGGCCACTAATACTGCCGATGCCTTGCCACGCAATACATAACTCGCCAGCGCGCGCATCAATACTGCCTTCTAAATGGACGCTTTAGCTTAGTGCTTGTGTGCGTCGCAATAAGGAATCAACGCAAGGTAACGAGCACGTTTAACCGCTGTTGCCAACTGACGCTGATAACGGGCACTGGTACCTGTAATACGGCTAGGGACGATCTTGCCGCTTTCGGTCACATTACCTTTTAAAATTTCCAGATCTTTGTAATCGATCTGCTGGATACCCTCTGCAGTAAAACGACAAAACTTTTTACGACGAAAATGACGTGCCATCTTAGTTCTCCTCTACTGGGGGTGGTGTAGGTGTAGCTGTAGGAGTAGGAGCAGGAGCAGGTCTATTTTCACTATCTCTGCTGCTATGTTCACGAGGCTCAGGTCTTTTACCCATAGGTGATGCTTCTGTAATCGCTTCATCACGACGAATCACCATATGACGAATAACAGCATCGTTAAAACGAAAGGCGCTAACCAGTTCATCCAGACTCACCTGAGAACACTCAATGTTCATCATCACATAATGCGCTTTATGAATTTTTTGAATCGAATAGGCTAACTGACGACGGCCCCAATCTTCCAGGCGGTGAATTTTGCCTTCCTGTGATTCGATGCTGGTGCGGTAACGGTCGATCATCGCCGGTACCTGTTCACTCTGGTCAGGATGGACCAGAAACACGATTTCATAGTGTCTCATTGACTTTCCCTTTGGTTTAGCAGCCCCCCGTCCCAATGCGGTGGAGCAAGGAATCTGACGTTGTGGCCAGAAAAGAGCCGGAATTCTACTGGAGCAGCCTTGGTATTGCAATCAATTCCCTGATTGAACGCATTTATGAACCACAGAGGACACCGAGGTACACAGAGATTTAAAAATGGGGTTTGAAGTCTACTCTATGCTGGTGCGATTTTTTTGTAACCATATGTTTTAAAAGAAAAATATATTTCTCAATAGAGTGATATTTTTTAAAGTTGTTTCCCCTGTGTAGCTCAGTGTCCTCAGTGGTGCAATTTTTTTAATGTCTTGTCCGTTGGCGCAAAGCTTCGTATAAAAGAACCCCAGCGCTAACCGAGACGTTCAGGCTCTCTACCTGCCCTACCATTGGTAATGACACCAGTGTATCGCAACACTCACGAGTCAGGCGGCGCATCCCCTTGCCCTCTGCCCCCAGCACCAGGCCCACCGGACCCTTTAGATCTGCTCTGTAGAGCGTGGTTTCGGCATCGGCATCGGTGCCAAAAAGAAACACGCCTTTATCCTGTAGTGCTCGTAAAAATCTAGCCAAATTAGTCACTTGCACAAAAGGTATCGACTCCGCTGCTCCACAGGCGACTTTGCGTACTGTTGCCGTCAAGCCGCAGGCGTTGTCTCGCGGCGTAATCACCGCCTGTACACCAACCGCATCAGCCGTGCGCAGACAGGCACCCAGGTTATGAGGATCTTGTACGCCATCGAGAATCAGTAAAAAGGGCACTTCAGCACTATTATCCAGCCAGTCGAAAAAAGATTTCTCATCCATCGCGGACTGATTCAGGCTCTCCGCGACCACCCCCTGATGTTTAACATTGCCAACCAGCTTTTCCAGGGTCTGACGTTCGGCACGTTCGGCACTAATGCCCTGCGACTTCGCAATGCCCAGTAACTCACTACCGCGTTGATCACGACGCGACTGCTCCACCCAGAGGCGTTTAACCAGTTCCGGTTCCCTTTTAATCAGCGCCGTAACCGCATGCATACCAAAAACATAGTGTGTCTCTTTTGCCATAAGACTCAATGCTGTTGCTTACCTTTAGAACCTTTTTTTTTCGACTTTTTCTTTTTTGATTTTTTCTTACTGGGCCTATTATCTTTCGACTCACTCTTAGAGCGACGTTTCTCAGTATTTTTCTTTTTGCGTTTTTTACTCGCCGTCGTCGGCCGTCCAGAACGATTCTTATGAGCCGCCGTCTCATTCTTTAACTCTGGCTGATCCTCTGATAAAACAAAATCAATTTTACGATCATCAAGATCAACACGAGCCACCTTCACGCGAATACAATCACCCAGACGATAGACACGGCCACCTTCTTCACCAGAAAGTAAATGCGCAACAGGATCAAAGTGATAATAGTCATTCTTTAATGCAGTAATATGCACCAGACCTTCAACATAAATATCATTCAGCTCCACAAACAAGCCAAAACCAACAACACTGGTGATAACACCATCGTATTCACAATCAACCTTATCCATCATGAATTCACACTTCAGCCAGTCAACCGCATCTCGCGTCGCTTCATCCGCACGACGTTCCGTCATAGAACAGTGTTCTCCAAAAGAGACCATGTCATTTTGACTGTAACGAAAATTATCCGCCGTGCCGCCACTGGTTAGATGTCTAATAGCCCGGTGGACTAATAGATCAGGGTATCGACGAATGGGGGAAGTAAAATGTGTATAAGCGGTATATGCTAAACCAAAGTGCCCTGCGTTGTCAGGCGTATACACAGCCTGCCTTAAACTCCGCAACATTACAGTTTGAATAAGATGGGCGTCACTTCGACCATGAATCTCTGCGAGTAATTTGGCAAATTGTCTGGGCTCAGGCTCATCACCACCACCCAGTGTTAAACCAAACTCACTCAGGAAAACACGCAGATCTGCTAACTTTTCATCACCAGGTTTTTCGTGGACACGAAACAGGGCAGGCATTTCGTTCTCAAGTAAATAGTTTGCCGCCGAGACATTCGCCATCAACATACATTCTTCAATCAGGCGATGTGCATTATTGCGAGTTACCGGGACAATACTTTCTATCTTACGATCATCACCAAACTTAATGCGGGTTTCAGTAGAATCAAATTCTATCGCGCCACGCTCTACGCGCGAAACATGCAGGATGCGAAACAAGGCATATAAATTTTCCAGTGGCGAAATGAAATCCGCATACTCCAGTCGTAACTCTTTATTGCCCTGTTCAATCATTTCATGAACTTTGTCATAGGTAAGCCTTGCATGTGAATGCATCACGGCTTCATAAAACTCGTAGCGCTTTAACTTTCCATGCTCGTCAATCTGCATTTCACATACCATGCATAAACGATCAACTTTTGGCTTTAATGAACAGAGACCATTCGAGATAACTTCGGGCAACATCGGGATAACACGCTCTGGAAAATATACCGATGTGCCTCGTTCATTGGAGTCATCATCCAATGCCATACCTGGTTTGATATAGTGTGAGACATCTGCGATCGCGACGAGTAGACGCCAGCCTTTACCCTGTGGCTCACAATACACCGCATCGTCAAAATCACGTGCATCTTCACCATCAATAGTGACTAAAGCCAGGTCACGTATATCAGTACGACCTTGCTTATCGGTTTCGGTAACTTCTTCAGAAAATTTTGCTGTCTCACTTTCAGCATCTGCTGACCATTGTTGAGGCAGATCATGACTACGAATGGCAATATCGATTTCCATCCCGGGGTCCATGTGTTCCCCAAGAATTTCCGTAACACGACCAATGGCTTGACGATATTTATTGGGATATTCCGTGATCTCAATGGTAACCATCTGGCCATGTTTGGCATCGCCCTGCATTTCTGCAGGCACCAAAATATCCTGTTTTAAGCGTTTGTTATCCGGAACAAGAAATCCAACACCACTTTCAATAAAAATACGTCCAACGATATGTTGCATGGCACGTTCTAACACTTCAACGACGGCTGCTTCACGACGTCCACGACGATCAATCCCACGCACGTGAGCGACAATGCGATCACCATGCATGAGTGCATGCATCTCTCGCGCACTAAGAAATAAATCATCTCCGCCTTCATCTGAAACCAGAAAACCAAATCCGTCAGGATGACCAATGACACGCCCGCGGATAAGATCCATTTTAGAGACCAGGCCATAACCACCTCGACGGGTGTAAACCAGTTGACCATCACGTTCCATAGCACGTAGACGTCGTCGTAGAGCTTCAATCTGGCCTTCGCCTTCAATTTTAATTGCAGCGGCAATTTCTTCACGATTCATAAGGCCACTATTATTTTCCAGCACTTCCATGATGTATTCGCGACTTGGAATAGGCTCATCATATTTCCTGGCTTCACGATTCGCATGCGGATCTTTAATGTCTGATTTTTTACTCATAAAATTGTTAAGTTACTGTTCCTTCTGTGATTAATGCCACTCTGGGTGGTCTCATTGACAAGCACGATGAGTCTAGGTAAAGTTCGCCGCCTTGACGATAGATAAGATTTTATACGTCAGGCCGAGGTGGTGAAATTGGTAGACACGCTAGCTTCAGGTGCTAGTGGGGGTAACCCCGTGGAGGTTCAAGTCCTCTCCTCGGCACCATATGAACATAATAGCCCGATGCAGTGCATCGGGCTATTTTATTTCTGATATTTAAATAAACCTATTTAAACGGATGACGTAAAACAATCGTTTCACTGCGATCGGGGCCCGTAGAAATAATATCAACCGTAACGCCTACGACCTCTTCTATTTTCTTGATGTAGGCTTTGGCATTCTCTGGCAGATCATCATACTTTTGTACGCCTTCCGTACTCTCGCTCCAGCCGGGAACTTCTATATAGTTTGGTTTGCAAAGCTCGTAGGCATCGGCACCAATAGGTGGAGCCTCCACTGTTTTACCATCACATTCATATCCCACCGCTATGCGGAGTGTTTCCAGCCCATCGAGCACATCCATCTTGGTCAGGCAAATACCCGACAGGGAATTGAGATGCACGGAACGACGCAGGCTTACCGCATCCAGCCAGCCACAGCGTCGGGCACGGCCGGTAGTGGAACCAAATTCATGACCTTCTTTTGCCATGTGGGCGCCAATTGGATCGTTCAAACCAACACCATCATAAAGTTCTGTCGGGAACGGACCTGCACCTACGCGTGTCGTATAGGCCTTGGTGATGCCAAGAATGTAATCTATATCACGAGGCCCTACACCAGTACCGGTACATGCACCACCCGCAGTCGGGTTAGATGAGGTGACGTAAGGATAGGTACCATGATCGATATCCAGCAGTGTACCTTGCGCACCTTCAAACATGACATTTTTACCTTCGGTGCGCATCTGATGCAGCAGACCGGTGACATCAGCCACCATTGGCCGAATCTTCTCGGCCATTTCCAGACCTTCATCCAGAACTTTCTGGAAATCAACCGTGTCTGTTTTAAAATAATTCTTTAATGCAAAGTTGTGATAATCGAGGACTTCACCCAGACGCGCTGCAAAACGTTCGCGATGCAACATGTCACCAACTTTTAAGCCGCGACGGGAAATTTTATCTTCATAGGCCGGGCCAATGCCTCGACCCGTGGTACCAATCGCTTTCTTACCACGCGCAAGTTCACGCGCCTGATCCAGTGCGATGTGATAAGGCAGGATTAATGTACAGGCCTCACTTATAAAAAGTCGTCCATCGGTCTCAACGCCATTACCATGCAGCATATCCAATTCTTTCATCAGAGCATCTGGTGCCAGTACAACACCGTTGCCAATCATGCATTTAACGTTTTCACGCAAAATACCCGATGGGATTAAATGCAGCACAGTCTTCTGTCCATCGATTACCAGTGTATGACCAGCATTATGGCCACCCTGAAAACGGACAACGGCATCAGCTTGTTCCGTTAATAAATCAACGATCTTACCTTTACCTTCATCTCCCCATTGGGTGCCTATTACGATGACGTTCTTACCCATAACGACTTTCTCTTTGGTTATAATTTAAAGTTTTATACAGTTTCGACTTGCCACTGACCATTGCGATTAACCAATTGCTCATTACATCCCATGTCAGAGGCCGTTTGTTTCTGTCCAGACAAAGCAGAAACAATACGTTTGCCTTGTGTACGCAACTCCACAATCATTTTTTGAAGTTCTGCATCACTGTTATCAGGTGCAAAAATCGCTGGCACGCTTATTGGGTTATTAAAACTGCCCAATTGCATTAACTGTTTTAGATCTGTTGAAAATCCGGTCGCTGGCCGTGCTCGTCCAAAGACCTCACCAATATGGTCATAACGTCCACCCAGTGCAATCGCCTGGCCCTGACCCGATAGATACGCCGCAAAAACAACCCCCGTGTGATAGTTATAACCACGCAGTTCTGCCAAATCAAAATGTAAGGTTTGTTCAGGAAACTCCGCTGATAACTTGTCGGCAATGACGCCTAGTTCATCCAGCGCATCTAAAACTGACTTATCCGCCTTGGCAAAACAGCTTCGTGCCTGCGTTAGAATATCTTCATCGCCGTGCAGATCAGCCAGCGTCGTTAACATCGTCGCGACATCTTGCTTTAATTTCCAGTCGATGACCAGGGTATTTAGTTCAGGTTTTGCCTTGCGTTGCAAGGCATCAAAAAACTGTGCTTCCTGATCTGAATTCAGACCCGCTTGTTTTACCAGCGAACGGAAAATGCCGACATGTCCAAGATCAAGATAAGGTTGTTCAACACCACTGACTTTTAAGGTTTCTATCAATAAACGCAACACTTCAAGATCACTTTCAATATTGGCATTACCATAGAGCTCAACACCAACTTGTAGCGGACTACGTGAACCTGAAAAACCGTTCGGTCGTGTATGCAAAACCGTGCCGATGTAACATAAACGTGTGGGTGATTCCTGACGCAACATATGCGCATCAATACGAGCAACTTGTGGTGTCATATCCGCCCGGATACCCATTTGTCGACCCGTGAGTTGATCCGTCAGGGTAAAGGTTTGCAAGGCCAGGTCATGGCCCGTTCCGACTAACAAGGATTCCATGTATTCAATAAACGGCGGCATCACCAGGTCATAACCCCAACGATCATAAAGATCTAGCAAGGTGCGGCGAAGTGATTCAAGTTGCCGTGCCTGTGTGGGCAATACTTCGGCAATACCTTCTGGTAATAGCCAGCGTTCATCTGTCTGCGTTGACATTACTTTCCTGATTATTCTTTGTTAATTTTTCATCCAATAGATTAAAGCAGCACCAATTGTCATTAACATTAATCCCCAACGGCGTACTTGATGGTCATCGAGTTCTGTCAATATTCGCATGCTACTTTTAAAGCCCTTTGGACTAAGCGTTGGCAAAAACCCTTCAATCACTAATACCAATGCTAACGCTAATCCAAAGTCATCCCACATCGTAAAAAACTTTCCCTGGCCTATTTACCCGGCGTTGATTTCTTAAAGTAAGAAAAGAAATCCGAATCAGGCTCCAGCACGATAAGATCATCTTTACTGGCAAACGAGGTACGATAGGCTTCCAGACTACGATAAAACGAATAAAACTCCGGATTCTTTTTATAGGCATTTGCGTAGATTTCTGATGCCTTGGCGTCACCATCACCTCGAACGGTTTGAGACTCGTTATAGGCATTCGCCAGAAGTATCGTGCGTTTACGATCTGCTTCTGCACGAATTATCTCTGCAGATTCTGCACCCTTGGAACGCAGGTCTTTGGCTACACGAGTACGCTCTGATGCCATACGACGATAGACGGAGTCACTGATTTGCTGTTCGTAATCGATACGTTTAATACGCACGTCAACAACTTTAATACCAAACTCTTTAACACGCTCATTCAAAACCTTGGTACTGGAACTCATTATTTCACGACGTTCACCGGAGATAACTTCCTGAATGGTGCGATTACTAAATTCACCACGCAGACCATCATTAATAATCGTGTAAATACGTTCCTGAGCAGTACGCTCATTACCGCCTTGCATGGTTTTATAGAAAGTCGCCGGTTCTGAAATTTGCCACTTTACAAAGAAATCAACATTGACGTTTTTCTTTTCTTTGGTCAAATAACGTGTTGGCAAGGCATCCAGCGTCAGGATGCGTCGCTCAAATTTTTTCACATTATTGATAAAGGGAATTTGCCAGTACAGACCAGGCTCATAATCATATTTGACAATTTCACCTAAGCGAAACTTGATGGCAAACTCACGCTCGTTAACAGTAAACACCGAGGCATAAACCACAACCGCAATTGCAGCCAGAGCGATGAGTATAGGCAATTTAGTAATATTCATTTAACGCACCTCACGTTGACGCAAACGATCTGTCGTAACATTACTCGGTGAAGATATGCTGCCATCTACACTCTGCGGTGTCGGCTCGTAGAGTGGAACTCCACGACGCGTGCTGGCAGAGCCGGTAAGCTTGTCCAGGGGTAGATAGATCATACTGTTACCCTTTTTAACATCGATCATCACTTTGTTTGACTGGCCAAGAACAGATTCCATTGATTCAAGATACAAACGTTCACGTGTGACCTTTGGTGCCCGCTCGTATTCTTTGAGAATTTTCTTGAAACGATTGGTTTCACCACTGGCGCGAGCAATAACCTGGTCACGATAGGCAGTTGCCTCTTCGACTAAACGCGCAGATTTACCACGTGCCTTCGGTAAAATGTCGTTGGAATAGGCTTCAGCTTCGTTGATCTTGGTCTCGCGATCTTCACGTGCCTTGATAACGTCATCAAATGCGCCCTGCACCTGTTCCGGTGGTTGAGCATCCTGCATATTGAGGTTGGTCACCAGAATCCCGGTTTGGTAACCATCAAGGATTTCCTGAATCAGACGTTCAGTACGAGCCGCAACTTCCGGACGGCCTTCCTTGAGGACAAAATCCATTTTGTTCTTACCAACGATTTCACGCATGGCGCTTTCCGTTGCCTGGACCAGGGTCGTATCTGGATCACGTACATTTAAGAGGAAGTCTTTTGGATTTTTAACTTTATATTGAATAGTAAACTTCACATCGACGATATTTTCATCCTGAGTCAGCATCAAAGCCTCTGATGCCTTACGCCCCAGATTGATACTGCGTGAGCCCTCGACATCAACAATGTCAACCGTCTGGATAAAACGTGGGTACCAGTGAGGACCAGGATCGGTAATTTCACTGAAGGCTCCAAATTGCAGGATAACGCCCTGCTTGCCTTCCTCGACGATATAAATCCCTGACAGAAACCAGATGACCGCGACAATGCCGCCAATCAGGCTAAAGGGGATGGAAGCGCCAGCACCTGAGCCACCACCAACACCGTTACCGCCGGATTTACCGCCGCCAAACATGCCAGAGATTTTGTTGCTGATTTTCTTGATGACTTCATCAAGGTCAGGGGGACCTGATTGATTATTTCGGTCACCCCAAGGATCTTTATTTCCAGAACCACCAGGTTCATTCCAGGCCATGAATTTGCTCCATCGATTTACAGTAATTATTAGGGATTTATCCCGAAGGTGGATTCTATGGGGCTTGCGCAGCGACCGCAAGACAATCATCATTCGATTCATGAATAGTGAACTGTGAAATTTGTTGATGTTTCTCCATAGCCAACCAGTCCTGCTGCAACATTTCGACTTCCATGAGCCAATTTCCCTGATTGTCCGTATCTTCAAATAGCACCTTTCCAATTTCGAACAGCCTGGCGCGTAAACGGCCCGCTGAGGGTGGCAGTGTCAAACGCGCCTGTATTCTCTCTTTTCCGAGGCATTCAGTAATCACATCAAGCAATTGTTCAATGCCTAAACCTTCCTGAGCAGAGAGCCAGACCCTCCGTGGATTGCCTTCATCATCACGATCAACGTGAATTTCTCCCTGAGGCAGCATATCAATCTTGTTGAAGACTTCGATTATAGGCTGTTGATCTGCTTCAATTTCCTTAAGAACCTCATGCACCTGATGAATATTTGCATCCCGACGCTCATCAGAGGCATCCACCACATGCAGGAGTAAATCTGCCTCCTGCGTCTCTTGCAAGGTTGAGCGGAATGCTGCCACCAGGTCATGAGGTAAGTGTCGAATAAAGCCAACCGTATCGGCCAAAATAATGGCCTGTCCCCTGGGTAATTCTACCCGACGCAGTGTAGGGTCCAGTGTGGCAAATAGCTGATCGGCTGCGAGTACGCCTGCGTCCGTCAATTGATTAAATAGCGTCGATTTACCGGCGTTGGTATAACCCACTAGTGATACAGTCGGAACTTCCGCACGTCGACGCGCACGCCGCCCCTGCTCGCGCTGTTTGCGTACCTTGGCCAGGCGGCGATTTAGCAACTTGATTCTATCACCGAGGAGACGTCGATCCGTCTCCAACTGAGTTTCACCCGGTCCGCGCAGACCGATGCCACCCTTTTGACGTTCCAGATGGGTCCAGCCTCGCACCAATCGTGTTGATAAATGCCGAAGTTGAGCCAATTCAACCTGTAGCTTACCTTCGTGAGTACGGGCGCGCTGGGCAAAAATATCCAGAATCAAACCGGTACGATCCAGTACCCGGCACTCGCAGAGTTTTTCCAGATTTCGTTCCTGAATAGGAGACAGGGCATGATTAAAGAGTACGACATCAGCATCATGTGCTTTGACGCTGTCGCGTATTTCTTCCGCCTTACCCGAGCCAACAAAATAACCGGGATCCGGGGTGTGACGTTTACCCGTGATAAGTGCAGTATTTTCAACCCCAGCCGAAGACGTTAGATCAAAAAATTCCTGGCGTTCTTCATTTTCGACAAAGGCATCAAAATCGATATGGACGAGAACAGCTCGCTCTCCGCCCTGGTGGCGTTCAAACAATCAAAAACTCCTGCCAACTCGGGGCCAGCACTAACCTACATATTGCCAGGATTAACGCCAGGACCGTCTTCTACAGCGGTAATTGGCATTTTGACATTACGGGCTGGAACAACAGTTGAAATGGCGTGCTTATAGACCATCTGGCTAACACTATTGCGCAGCAAGACGACGAATTGGTCAAAAGATTCAATCTGACCCTGTAATTTAATACCGTTCACTAAAAAAATAGAGACGGGAATGCGTTCCTTGCGTAAAGCGTTTAAAAAAGGATCTTGTAATGCCTGCCCTTTAGTCATTTTATTATTCTCCATGTTTTTATATCTTATATATTGTTAGGTGTTTATCGTACATGGCTTTTTATTCTTTAATCTCAACAACATAAGTAAAAATAATACAAACCCATAATAGTCTCAAAAAGGATAAGGATTTATAGCGTACCGCTTCAAACAAGTTTAGCACATGCTATGAATTGGACATGTGGACCGTTTGTAGATATTTCAAGACCATTTCATGGACGTTAGGTTCCAAACTATTAAATATCATTATATCTTGCTCGCTACGTAACCAGGTATGTTGACGCTTGGCGAGCTGTCGTGTGGCAATAATCCCCTTTTCAATCATGGTCTCATATGTGACGTCTCCAGCCAGATATTCCCAGACCTGACGATAGCCCACTGCGCGCATGGAGGGCTTATTTAAATCCAGATCCCCACGGTCATATAATTTTTGTACTTCCTCAATAAAACCGTTATCAAGCATACGCTGAAAACGCCTGGCGATAATTTCGTGCAAAGACTGACGATCTGATGGAATCAGAGCCAACTTAATCACACGATAAGGTAAAGCTGCCTGTTGCTTCGCTTGCTGTTGCCACTGCGTCATTGAAATACCGCTGATTTCATAGACTTCAAGGGCGCGCTGGATACGTTGAGGATCATTTGGATGAATCCGTTTCGCCGCATCCGGATCGACTCCAGCCAGGCGTGCATGCATGCCCTGCCAGCCGATTTTTGCTGCCGCTTCATCGAGCCTGGCACGAACGTCTTGATCGGCAGAAGGCAATACCGACAAACCTTCCAGCAAGGCACGAAAATACAACATGGTGCCACCAACCAACAAAGGAATACGACCACGTGACGTTATGTCTTCAATTTCTTGTAAGGCATCTTCACGAAACTGGGCGGCCGAATAGGATTTGGCCGGATCCATAAAATCAATCAGGCGATGTGGCGCTTCAGCCAGAATCTCTGCTTCGGGTTTCGCACTTCCAATATCCATACCTTTGTAAACGAGTGCCGAGTCAACACTAATAATGTCCATTGGAAACTGCTTGACCAGTGCAACCGCCAGTTCTGTTTTGCCAGAAGCGGTTGGCCCCATAAGACAAACAATCAGCGGCAAATTTTTATTAGCCACGCTGAATCAACTCCGCTAGCCGTTCTGTTGTGATCAATCGCCACACAGGAGGTAATGAGGAAGGTAACGTAAATATTGCCTGCAACCATTTATCCTTATTCTCTAGCGGGGAATCAGCACGAAAATGCATACTGGCGAGATGTACAAATTGCCTTTCCAGTTTCACCTGATCATTTTCCAGCAAAGACACACATTCCATCAGTAATGCCAGTACAAATGTTTCAATATCAACCCCACGAAACATTTCCGGCATGTGCAATACCATTGCCGTCAATGGACCAGTGATGCGTAACTCAATACCCCAATCCAGAAATTGTTCTTGATGCTGTTCAAGCACCTCCATCTGCTGACGAGTCAAATTTAAATTTATCGGTATCAACACTGGCTGGCGCTGTAAAGGTCGTTCCGCTGTTAACAAACGCTGATGAAAAACCTGTTCGCGAGCTTCATTCAGATCCAGCAACACAAGCCCTTCTGGTTGTTGAAACAACCAGAATCTTTTATCTACCTCACCCAACCAGATGCCCAATGATGTTTGTTCCTGTTTAACGGTTTGGGTTTCCGACAAAACTCGATATGGCTGAACTCCCTCTTCAATACGTGATGACGATGATTTTTGTGGGTAAAATATTTCTGACTTTAAACTCCGTGGCAACAAATAATCGTTTTGCTCATTTTCGTCTAATGTTGTTTGACCGGTTTGTGATAAAGCATCATTCACTACCTTATAGATAAAATCGTGCACCAGACGACTCTCACGAAAACGCACCTCGTGTTTGGTGGGATGCACATTGACATCCACCATGGCTTCATCTAATTCCAGATGTAAAACATACGCCGCTTGCCGACCAGGATAAAGCCATGGCTGGTAAGCCTGTCGTATCGCATGGTTAATAATGCGATCACGAATGATGCGCCCATTGACATAAAAATACTGTTGATCTGCCTGACTACGCAAATACTCGGGTTGAGACAACCAACCCCATAGACGTAAACCACTCGCCTGCATATCCAGATAGGATGACTGTTGTATAAAAGCCTTGCCAAACAACTTATGTAAACGCCGTTGCTGACTTTCTCTATCCTTTGTTACCTGCAATTGATGCACAACACGTTGATTGTGTTTTAACTGAAAAGCAACGTCAAAACGCCCCAAAGCCATCCGCCGAAAGACTTCATCAAGATGACGAAACTCCGTTCGGTCCGTACGTAGAAATTTTTTCCTTGCCGGAATGTTATAAAAAAGATCTTGAACTTCCAGACTTGTGCCAACCGGATGTGCTGCTGGCGCAAGATTATGATCGACACCGTTGCGACTCGATAAACACCAGGCATTATTTTCGTTAGCAATTCGCGAAGTTAATTCTAAGCGTGATACCGATCCAATGCTGGCCAGGGCCTCACCACGAAAACCCAGACTATTTATTGCCTGTAAGTCATCAACACTTTCAATTTTACTCGTCGCATGGCGAGAAATCGCCAATGTCATTTGTTCCTGTGGAATGCCACAGCCATTATCTCTGACAAGAATTTTTTTTATTCCACCTTCTTCAATCTCAATCTCGATCTGACTGGCACCTGCGTCCAGACTGTTTTCGATAAGCTCTTTAATGACAGAGGCAGGACGTTCTACCACTTCACCTGCTGCGATCTGATTGGCAAGCTGCTCAGGGAGAATACGAATTAACGGTGATGACGATACATAGGACATGGATGCAAGTGTACGCAAAGCCCCTGCCCAGGCAAACCATCGTTTTGAAAATCAGGTGCCGGTATAAGGAATTTTTAGCGTCGCGCCGACCTTCAAGCGGTCATTGCGGAGACGATTTACCTTTCGTAGATGGCGAACACTGACTTGATAGCGATTGGCCAAAGCGGACAGTGTATCGCCACGGGTAATTTTATGCTGCCGCGGTTTCAGTGCGAGAATCGTACCCTGTGGTGGATACTTGTTGAAATAACGCTTTGTACCGTTAAAAATGGCCCGCGCGAGTTTTTGTTGATGAGATTTGCTTCTTAATTTGCGCTCTTCCTGAGGGTTGGAAATAAATGCAGTCTCGATTAAAATCGATGGTACGTCAGGTGCCTTTAAGACACGAAAACCTGCCTGTTCCACATGACGTTTATGTAATTTGGTCACGCCACCCATGCCCTTAAGTACATCACTGGCAACTTTATGGCTGTCTTCAATGGTGTTATTTTTGACCATATCCACCAGCACCATTTTTAATAAATCATCTTTATCATCGAGACTGACACCACCAATTAAATCAGCGCTGTTTTCACTCTCTGCCAGAAATTGGGCCACATCACTACTGGCATTCCGTCGTTCCGATAAAATATAAACCGATGAACCTCTGGCCTGAGGTTTGTGGAAGGCATCAGCGTGCAGTGAGACAAAAAGATCCGCGCGGTGACGACGCGCAATATCAACACGCTTACGTAAAGGAATATAGTAATCGCCCGTCCGCACCATGACGGCCTTCATGCCAGGCTCACGATCAATTAATTTTTTAAGTTTTTTTGCAATGCCAAAAACAACATCTTTTTCACGCGTACCTAGTCGCCCAATGGCACCAGGATCATCTCCGCCATGACCGGCATCAATGGCAATAATCACAGGCCGCGCTTTATCAGCACGATGTAACTGACTCAGCACTGGCCGTTTCGAATTCTTTTTACCCTCGTGCAGATCAATAACCAAGCGATAGCCATATTCACGATGGGGCCGTAGCAGAAAACTTTTGGGTTTGACGTTATGTTTCAGGTCTAAAACGATACGCAGGTCTTTTTCACCTCGGCGGCCAAAACGTACGTTACGCAAAAAACTCTTGGTTAAATTTTTTTTGTCCAGAGAAGCGACCATACTGGCATTTTGCACATCCAGCACAATGCGGTCCGGGTCTTTTAGGGTAAACAGGGAGTGTTCAACAGGGCCGCTTAGGTCCAATACCATGCGCGTATGATCGGGGGCTGGCCACATGCGCACGCTGTGCACCTGAACACCGGCTTGTACGGTCAATGAAACCCAGAGTAGTAAGACTGTCAGGATGGCTTTAATGGGCACATCGTCCCCCTTTTGACGCATGTCTATGCCTAACTATTGCAGTAACTCGATAAAAGTTCAAGTCAAAAAAGCTATAAAACACAAATAGATAGGATATAAACCTATGTAATTACCTTAGGAATATGCAGCAACAGACGAAATAAGGTAAGAAATTAATAAAACAATCAGATATTTAGCTTATTCTAAAGCCTTTAAAAACTGCTCTCCACGATTTGAATAAGCACAAAGCTCAGCCTGACGACCTTCCTTTGCCACTTGCAGTTCGATAATCAAATCCGGTTCAGGCAGCATACCTTCGCCTTTATCCGGCCACTCGACCAAACAAAATCCCTGCCCAAAAAAATAATCACGCCCACCAATATATTCCAGCTCTTCCGGATCGGCCATGCGATACAGGTCAAAATGAAATATTTGCTGGCCTTGAATCTCATAAGGTTCAACCAGAGTATAGGTTGGACTTTTTACCCGACCGGCATATCCCAGCGCCTGTATCCAGGCACGTACCAATGTGGTTTTACCGGCACCCAGATCACCCTGTAAAAAAACAATGCTGCTTTCTGGATTCACCTGAGCCAATTGAGCACCCAGATCTAATGTGGCCGCCTCATCCAGGAGATGTCTGGAAATACATTGAAACATTTCAGGTATTTGCAGGATTTGCCAGGCGGCGAACCCAGGGCATAAGATCTGAAGCCAGCAGGCCGCGTTCCCCTGCGACTTTGGCAGCTTGATCACCTGCCTCAGCATGTAACGCTACGGCCAGTGATGTTGCCTCAAACAGTACCAGGCCCTGTGCAATCAGACCGGCAATAATGCCTGTCAGGACGTCACCCATGCCACCACTGGCCATACCGGGGTTTCCACCACTGCAAACCTGAACGAGCTCATCGCCATGTTTTATAAGACTGCCTGAACCTTTCAGAACGACAACGCCACCCACTGTATTGACGAGATCTTCGATTGCAGCAAAACGATCTTGTTCAACCTCACTCACTGCCTTGCCCAGCATGCGCCCTGCTTCTCCAGGATGCGGCGTCAGCACCCAGTCATCACGTTTTTGCATATTCTGTGACAACAGGTTTAGTGCGTCGGCATCCATCACCAGTGGCAAGCCACTTTCAAATGCGTAACCCAGCATTTTTTTCGACCAGTCACTCTGTCCTAATCCCGGTCCAATCGCGATCACTGTGGCACGTTCTGCCAACTGCTGAAATGAAGCTTCTTCTTCAATACCGTGGCACATCAGCTCAGGGCGTGAGGCATTCAAGACCATGGCATGCTCAGGCCGCGTCGCAATACTCACCAGGCCTGCACCAATACGGGCAGCCGCTTCTCCTGCCAAACGCGCCGCACCGGTAAAACCCCGATCTCCTCCAACAATCAGCACATGGCCACAATCCCCTTTGTAGAGATAGCGCGGACGTGAGGTCAGGCCATTTTTTACACGTTGATAGTCAATACGCTCTGCGGAAGGTGGCCGCAACTCATAAACTTCCATCGGCACATTCAAGTTTGCAAACACCAACTCACCACAATACTCACGGCCTTGTCCCGTCAAAAGTCCCTGTTTCATGCCAATGAAAGTGACCGTCCCCGAGGCCTTAACCGCACAACCCAGTGCAACGCCTGTATCGGCATGTAGCCCGGAGGGAATATCAATTGACAACACACCACGTCCAGATTGATTGATATGCTCAATGGCCTGGCGATAGTAATTACTGACTTCACCTTCAACACCAGTACCCAATACAGCATCAATAATGACATCCACTCTGGATAAATCAGGATTTGAAAATGCTTCTGGTGATAACCCTGCGCCTTCCAGACGTTGTACTGCCGCAAGGGCATCACCTTTAACATGTGATGCTTCACCTACCTGATAAACTTTTACAGACAGGTTTTTCTCGTGAGCGAGTCGTGCAATAACGTAACCATCACCACCGTTGTTTCCTGTACCACAAACAACCGCAATTGACCTGGCCTTTGGCCAATGATGAGTCAAATATTGAAATGCCGCCGTACCGGCACGTTCCATTAAGATAGTACCCGAGATGCCAAACGAGTCAGTGGCGAATCGATCCAGCTCCCGGACCTGAGCACCTGTATATAAATGATGAGGTAAATGTGTCATGAGCGGTATCATAACGACATTCAGGCCATTGCTAAACCATCATGACGATATCGCAGAACACATTATCAACACTTCCCCAACAAATTAAGTCCTGGGGTACAGCGTTGGGTTTTCAACAGACCGGCATTGCAGGAATAGATCTCCACACGGCTGAAACACAATTACAGCAATGGCTGGCACAGGGCTTTCAGGGCGATATGGACTGGATGGGTAAACATGGCAGTAAACGTACACATCCAGAAGAATTGCATGCAGGCACTGTCAGCATCATTAGTGTGCGCATGGACTATTTGCCCGCGACTGAAGAAGATTTGTGGGATGTTTTACACAATAGTGAACGCGCCTATATCTCACGTTATGCTCTGGGCCGCGACTATCACAAGCTTATGCGCAAGCGTCTGCAACAGCTTGCAGACAAAATTAGCGAGGCCATCGGACCCTTTGGTTATCGCGTTTTTGTCGATAGTGCCCCCGTGATGGAAAAACCCATTGCACAAAATGCCGGACTCGGTTGGGCCGGTAAACACAGCAACATCATCAATCGCGATGCCGGTTCCTGGTTTTTTCTGGGTGAAATCTATACGGATCTGGCCTTACCCTCTGACGCTGCGTATGAAGAGAACCATTGTGGCACCTGCTCGGCTTGTATCGATGTCTGCCCCACCAAAGCGATTGTTGCGCCTTATCAAGTCGATGCGCGACGCTGCATTTCCTATTTGACCATTGAGCATCCTGGCAGTATCCCTGTGGAATTTCGCAAGGCCATCGGCAATCGAATTTACGGTTGTGATGACTGTCAGCTGGTTTGCCCGTGGAATCGTTTTGCGACGTTTAGCGCTGAAAAAGATTACCAGCCACGACATGGACTCGACACCGCCACACTGGTCGAGCTGTTTGCCTGGAATGAAGAAACCTTTTTAAACAATACCAAGGGTTCAGCCATTCGGCGCATTGGTCACGAAAGATGGTTGCGTAATCTTGCGATTGCATTGGGCAATGCCACAGCATCACCCGACATCGTAAAATCACTCGCAGAGAGAAAATCAGATAAATCGGAAGTTGTACGTGAGCACGTTCATTGGGCGTTACAGCAACACGAGTAGAATCTTATCAGGCCTCAACATTGACCATTTGGCCAACCGTTTCTGCATTAGAGTTCAGACCAGGACCATTATTCGCTTCTTCTTCTTCGACCTTTGATAATTGCGCTGCGACATTCCTGGCACTTTCGACATTACGTTGTAGAGCGGTCATTGCAGATTCCAGAGAAGTACCTATGTTCATTGCCACCCCCGTTTTGTTAAAGATTCTTTATCTCTGGAAAATAGCGTCCTCGGGTGCGATATCTTTAGCGCCGTTCAGGCATATTCATCAATGAGTTTGCCGATGGCATCGTCCTCGGCTTTTTCTGCTTTGGCACTGGCTTCAACCTGACGAGCGCCTTCTTTTGTCTCCTGCAAAGCCTCAACAGGATCATCCCCATTCGCTACGCGCTGAGAACCTTCCTGCATCTTTTCCTGGCCTCTTTGCATCCCTGACAGAGCACTCGTACTGACATCACCTACATTCATATGGTCTCTCAATCACTCTGGATATACCCTTTATATCGGCATCTAGTGTACACAATTTAAACAATTTGTTGGGGGTATTTGCTATAGTAACCCAATGAATCAGTCTGTTAGCAGCCTCGAACCTGAAAATATAACCCTGGCACTCCTGTGCGGTGGCAAAAGTACCCGCATGAATGGTCAGGATAAAGGTCTGCTATTGCTCCATGACCAGGCCATTTACATGCAAACTCTACAGCGGCTCAAAAATCAGGTAGGTCACGTTATCATCAGCGCTAACCGAAACCTAAGCGAATATGACAAAAGTGGCTTTAGTGTGATTCGGGATACCCTGCCAGATCATCCTGGACCACTGGCGGGACTGCTCGCCGCCATGCAACAAATCAAAACAGAATGGATACTCGCCGCTCCCTGCGATATGCCAAATTTACCGATGAATCTCTGCCAACGATTTCAACAAGCGGCGAACAAGAATATGGGAACAAAAGCCCTGGTAGCACATGACGGAGAACGGCAACAAAATCTGGTCTGTCTGCTACACAAAGACCTTCAAAAAAATCTGGAACGTTTTATCGAATCAGGACAACGTGCCGCTCATCGTTGGCTGGAGCAATTAAATGCTACCACTGTTGATTTTAGTGACATGCCCGAAGCCTTTATTAATGTGAACACGCTTGATGAGTTAAACATGCTCGAGAAAACCTATTCATGATCAAGGCTGACTGTCCTGTTCTTGGCTTCGCCGCCTATAGCGGTACCGGAAAAACCACACTTCTGGAAAAACTCCTTCCCCTGCTCACAGCGGAAGGCTTGCGTATTGGCATGATCAAACATGCCCACCATAATTTTGATATCGATAAAGAAGGTAAAGACAGCTATCGGCTCAGACACGCCGGTGCCAAACAAATGTTAATTGCCTCAAAGAACCGCTGGGCCTTGATGACAGAAACACCGGACCAGGATTCAGATCCGGATCTGCAAAAATTGATTAATAAACTGGACCAATCTCAGCTGGATTTAATTTTGGTAGAAGGTTTTAAACATATACCTTTTGACAAGATCGAATTGCATCGCAGTGAAACGAACAAACCATTTCTACACCCTAACGATAATTCCATCATTGCGATTGCTACAAATAAATCTAGCACAGTCTCTACTCAGTTACCCTTATTAGATATCAACAAACCTGATTCTATTGCGAGTTTTATTCTTCAAGGAATAAAATAAGATCAACTTATTCCATCGTTCTCTTTCTTCAATAATGAATCGTATCACGGCATAATACACCCTCCCCAATACAGGATTTTAGTATGAGCAAAGCCATCCCTACCCCATCATGTGATGAATTCGATCCCAATAATCTGAATGTCGAGCAGGCGCGTCAGCGCATGCTCGACAATGTATTGTCTGTTCCAGGTATTGAACGGCTGGCTATCCGTGATGCACTCAACCGTATTCTGGCTGACGATGTGATTTCACCCATCAATGTGCCGACTTATCAAAATTCAGCCATGGATGGTTATGCCGTTGTCGCATCCGATTTGCCCGCCAAAAGCGAGCAGGCACTTAACATGAGAGGCACTTCGTTTGCGGGGATTCCCTTCGACGGTAAGGTGAAAGCTGGTGAGTGCATTCGCATTATGACCGGCGCACAAATGCCTAAGGGTGCCGATACTGTCATTATGCAAGAACATGTCCGTGTCGAAGGCAATGCCATTACCATTGGGCCGGGCCACTGTGCCGGACAAAATGTTAGAGGCATCGGTGAAGACATTACGGCTGGAAAATCTGTACTGACCGCCGGAATAAAAATCGGCCCTGCTGAATTAGGTTTATTAGCCTCACTCGGTACGCCAGAAGTCAGTGTGCATCGTAAATTACGTGTGGTCTTTTTTTCGACCGGCGATGAACTACGTTCAGTGGGAGAGCCTTTAGAAGAAGGTCATATCTACGACAGTAACCGTTACACATTGTTTGGCATGCTAAAGCGACTGCACGTGGATGTGATCGATATGGGTGTGATTCCGGATAAACGCGATGCCGTTGAGAAGGCCTTTTTAGATGCTGCCAACATTGGCGATGCCATTATTACCTCTGGTGGTGTCTCCGTTGGCGAAGCCGACTTTGTTAAAGAAACGCTACAGATACTCGGTAGTGTCGACTTCTGGAAGATCAATATGAAACCCGGCAAACCCTTAGCCTTTGGCAAAGTAAATGATGCCGCCTTTTTTGGCCTACCGGGAAATCCTGTTTCTGTGATGGCAACGTTTTATCAATTTGCCTTACCGGCCTTAAAGAAAATGATGGGCCAAATGCAAACGGATCCTGTGATTGTTAAAGTGCCTTGCCAAGCGATGCTAAAAAAACGACCTGGCCGTACTGACTTCCAACGCGGTGTTCTTAGTTATGATGATAAGGGACAAATGGTGGTCGATGGTACAGGTATGCAGGCTTCGCATATCCTTAGCGGTATGAGTAAAGCCAATTGTTTTATTATTCTGCCACTGGAGTCAGGCAATATTGAAGCCGGTACATTAGTAGATGTGCAACCCTTTGAAGGTCTTATCTAAACCTTATAACGATTCCTTCAGTGGTGTTGTGTCTGATGGTTCAGGACTTTCTGGCTTACTCGGTTTTAATTTTAACCATATCAAAGCAAGCAACATAATCAGCAATAAGGGCAAGACACCGATATTCACTATCTCCCAGCCAAAATGATGTTGAAGACTGCCGGCCGACAATGAAGCCACTGCCACCGTAGTGAACACCACAAAGTCATTTAAGGCCTGTGTTTTGGCCCGCTCACACTGATGATAGGTGGTGGTAATTAAACTGGTCGCACCAATAAATAGAAAATTCCAGCTAATACCTAACAACAACAACGCAATCCAAAAATGTTCCACGCTATTGCCCGTAAGATTAATCACGACACAGGCAAGACCAAGAAAAACACCTGTGGTCATAATCGATATTTCCCCAAAGCGCTTAATCAGATTACCGGTAAAAAAAGACGGCGCAAACATTCCCAGAATATGCCACTGAATCACAAACGAAGTATTGGCAAATGAATGGGCATGGTGATTCATGGCTAAAGGTGTTGCCGTCATCACCAGCGTCATGACCCCATAAGCCAACATGCCACAAAGCAGCGCCACAATAAAACGTGGCTGACTGGCGATAATACTTAAAGGCCTTTGTGCATAAACAAGCTCTTTTGGATCATCTTTACGATGCGGTAATTTTAAAAACGCCATGACAAAAAAGGCCGTCACATAAAAACCCACCACCGTCGCGTAACTACCGGCGAATTCTACGGTATACAACCAGTCACGGGTCAGATTAGCCATATTCGGACCGACAAATGCCGCCACAACACCACCTGCCATAATGTAAGATATCGCCCGACTTTTTTTATCTTCCGGTACCGCATCCGCTGCTGCAAAACGGAAATAAGTGCCAAAACCATTAAAAACACCAATGAGCATAGTGCCTAAAACAAAGAACCAGAACTCACCACCGGCAATGGCTAATGTGGCAATCGTACCGCCACTTGCACCGAAGACGGTCGCTACCATAAAACCTGTCTTACGACCAATACGATCCATCAGCATCGCGGCAGGAATACTGGTTAACATAGTGGCAATGTATTGGGCAGCCAAAGGTAATGTTGCGAGAGACTTGTCCTCTGCCAAGGCATACCCCACCAGAGCGGCTGTGGTAATAATGAGCGACATACCACTCAACATTAAGGCCTGACAAATGGCCAGCAACGGAATATTGTGTTTAAAAGAATCCATCGTGATGCTTATTCTGTATCCAGCGAAAATCTCAAAGAGATTAATCTTAT
>Ga0316204_10001541_pt1 | contig 60788 bp, 55 predicted proteins | sample 6monrhotite_MG_2_FD_205661 | JGI IMG/M metagenome (GOLD analysis project Ga0316204, IMG submission 205661) | Microbial mat bacterial communities from mineral coupon in-situ incubated in ocean water Damariscotta River, Maine, United States -... | ecosystem: Environmental > Aquatic > Marine >...
GTTCAATCGTACATTTTTCCCTGTCTGTGGAAAGTGATGCCGAAGTGCGTGGCGAATTACTGGCTGATGGTTTATTGCAAATATCGACCCCAGCGGGTGACATACGGGTAGCTTTGCCACTGGAAGGTCGTCATAACGCCGCGAATGCAGTGGCGGCCACGGCGGCTGCACTGGCGGTGGGTGTCAGTATCACGGATATCAAAACGGGCCTGGAATCCATGCAGACAGTGTCGGGCCGGTTACAGCGCAAAGCGGGTATTCATGGCGCACAAATTATTGATGACACCTACAATGCCAATCCGGCATCGTTAAATGCAGCGCTAGATGTATTGGCGCAGTGTCGCGGTGATCGCTATCTCGCGTTAGGTGATATGGCAGAGCTGGGTGAGAAGGCTGTGGAATACCACCAGCAAGCAGGCCATCAAGCACGCGAAGTGGGTGTAAGTCGTTTGTACGCGGTAGGTGAATGCTCACAACATGCTGCACAAGCCTTTGGTGAACATGGCCAGCATTTTGCCGCACAGGATGAATTAATCTCTCGTCTGCAAGAGGATTTGCATAAAGATGTAACGCTATTGGTGAAAGGCTCACGCTCAGCACACATGGAAAATGTGGTCGCTGCATTATCAGAGGGGATGGGCTGATGCTGCTTTATCTTGCTGATTATCTGACCCAGTTCCACAGCGGTTTTGGTGTGTTTCAGTATTTGACTCTGCGCGCGATTCTTGGCGCGCTGACGGCACTGTTGATTTCATTTGTGGTAGGCCCGGCGATGATTCGTCGACTTAACCATTATCAGATTGGCCAGACCGTGCGTGACGATGGCCCGGAAAGCCATTTGCAAAAAGCGGGTACACCCACCATGGGTGGCGCACTGATTCTGGTGGCGATTTCAGTCAGTACCCTGTTGTGGTCAGACCTGAGTAATTCCTATATGTGGGTGGTGTTGCTGGTGACCATCCTGTTCGGTGTGATTGGCTGGGTGGATGATTATAAAAAACTCGTCAAAAAAGATTCACGCGGACTGATTGCACGTTACAAGTACTTTTGGCAATCGGTGATTGCTATGGGTGCCGCTTGGTTTTTATATGACGCGGCAATGATTCCCGCGCAAACACAATTGTTTGTACCGTTTTTTAAAGACGTGGCTCTTGTACTGGGGCCAATGTTTATGGTGCTGGCGTACCTGACCATCGTCGGTAGCAGTAATGCGGTGAACCTTACCGATGGGCTTGATGGGCTGGCGATTCTGCCTACGGTGATGGTGGCCGGTGCGCTGGGCATTTTTGCCTATGTGACGGGTCACATGAAGTTTGCAGAATATCTTGCCATTCCTTATATCCCTGGCGTGGGTGAAGTGGTGGTCTTTTGCGGTGCCTTGATGGGGGCCGGTCTGGGGTTTCTCTGGTTTAACACCTATCCCGCCATGGTATTCATGGGTGATATCGGTGCGCTGGCATTGGGTGCGGCACTGGGTATTGTCGCCGTGGTGGTGCGTCAGGAACTGGTGCTGGTGATCATGGGCGGTGTGTTTGTGATTGAAACCCTGTCGGTGATTATGCAGGTGGCGTCATACAAATTAACCGGTAAACGCATTTTTCGCATGGCACCGTTGCATCACCATTTTGAATTAAAAGGTTGGCCCGAACCACGAGTAATTGTGCGTTTCTGGATTATCACGGTCATCCTGGTTTTGGTGGGGCTGGCCACTTTGAAGATACGTTAAGTTTTTTACACATTAAATTAATGACCAAGACAAAAAATATTTTGCAATGAACGCAGCACTAAACATGATAAACGTGACAGAACATAACAACGGTTTAGTCTCAGTACCCACCTTGGTGGTTGGTTTGGGACAGAGCGGTTTATCTTGTGCGCGTTTTTTAGCACAGCACGGCGTGCCGTTTGCAGTGACGGACAGTCGTACACAACCGCCGGGCATTATCGCTTTGCGTGCCGAATTACCAACGGTGGAAACTCATCTGGGTGGTTTTGACGAAACGCTGTTTGCTTGGGCGCAGCGCTTGATCGTCAGCCCAGGTATTTCATTGAATGAGCCATTGATTGCTGATGCGCAGCGTCGGGGTGTGGAGGTGATTGGTGATGTGGAATTGTTTGCACAAATGGCGCAAGCACCCATTGTGGCCATCACCGGATCTAATGGGAAAAGTACAGTCACTTCGCTGCTGGGTGAAATGGCAAAAGCGGTAGGCCGGGATGTGCGGGTGGGCGGCAATATTGGTACGCCTGCACTGGAATTACTCGAAGAAAACGAGCCGGATTTTTACCTTCTGGAATTGTCGAGCTTTCAGTTGGACAGTATTCACGCACTACATGCCACAGCAGCGGTAGTGCTGAATATCAGTGCCGATCATCTGGATCGTTACGATGATCTGACTCATTACGCAGCCAGCAAGCAGCGTATTTACAGCAGCGCGGGACTGGCAGCACAGGGTGTGGCAGTTTTCAATCGTGATGACTCACTGGTTGTGGCGATGCTGACGGAGAATGTGCCGCAGCAGAAAATCAGTTTTGGTTTGGGTGTTCCTGATGTAGATCAATTCGGGCGCATCAGTTGGAATAACGAATTATGGTTAGCTCGCGGTACAGAAGCTTTGCTACCAGTCGCACAACTGCGTATGGCAGGTGAACAGGCTCAGATCAATGCATTGGCCGCGCTGGCCCTGGGTGAGGTGATGGGGCTGCCCATGACCGGGATGTTAGCCACACTGAAAACTTTCCCCGGTTTGCCGCACCGTACTCAGTTTGTCGCCGAAGTTGGGAGTGTTTGCTGGATCAACGATTCCAAAGGCACCAATGTGGGGGCCACACTTTCTGCTGTGCAGGGTTTGAGTGGGCCGTTGATTTTGATCGCCGGTGGGCAAGGCAAGGATGCGGATTTTTCACCGTTAGTGGATGTTATAAAAGGCAAGGTGCGTGCTGTTGTTTTGCTGGGTGAAGATGCGTTACTGATGAAAAAAGTTTTGGAAGATGTAGTGCCGGTGCGGTTGGTATCTTCGATGGAAGAGGCCGTGATGCAAGCGCAGTCTTTTGCACAGCCCGGAGACACGGTGTTGTTGTCACCAGCCTGTGCCAGTTTCGATATGTTTGCCGGTTTTGCCGCTCGGGGTGAAGCCTTCGAGGCGGCAGTGCGTGCATTGTCGGCTGTTGAGGGAGGTGCGTCATGAGCGCTGATACGATTCCCGTATTGCGCAATTTTGTACTGACCTCGAATGTGACGTCGAGCGCGCGTCATGGGCGTTTCCCGCTGGATGTCGGTCTGCTGGTGGCAGCCATTATGCTGTTGGCCGTAGGGCTGGTAATGGTGGCGTCGGCATCGGTATCCATTGCCGAACGCCAGATGAATGATCCCCTCTTTTATTTATGGCGGCAAAGCGCTTTTGTGGTGCTGGGTCTGCTAATCGGTTTTGCGGTATTGAATTTGCGCTTGGTGTATTGGGAGCGCCTCGGCCCCTGGTTCCTGTTATTGGGTTTGAGTCTGCTGGTGTCCGTGTTGTTTCTTGGGCGTGAAGTTAACGGCAGTGTGCGTTGGTTATCGCTGGGGCCGGTGAATTTTCAGCCATCGGAAATGATGAAGTTGTTTGTGGTGGTTTATCTGGCAGGTTATCTGGTGCGACGCGGCGACGAGGTGCGCGAATCGGTGAAGGGTTTCCTCAAACCCATGGCGCTGGTGGGTCTTATCGGTGTGCTGTTGTTGCTGGAACCCGATTTTGGTGCAGCCGCAGTGATTACCGCGACGGTGTTAGGCATGATGTTTTTGGGTGGTGTGAGGCTGTGGCAATTTGCGGTGTTGTTCCTCAGCATGTCGGTTGTGGTGGCTGTCGTGGCAGTTTCATCGCCCTATCGAGTGGAACGTCTAACGTCATTTGTGAACCCCTGGGCCGACCCGTTTGATAGTGGCTTTCAGCTTACTCAGGCATTGATCGCCTTTGGTCGTGGTGAATGGCTGGGCGTGGGCCTGGGGAGCAGTGTGCAAAAACTGTTTTATCTGCCCGAAGCGCACACGGACTTTTTGTTTGCCGTACTGGCTGAAGAGTTGGGCCTGATCGGTGTGGCAATGGTGATTGGCCTGTTCACACTGATTGTATGGCGTGCTTTTGTCGTGGGTCAGTCAGCGGCGCAAGGTGGTAACCGCTTTGGTGCTTATACGGCTTACGGTATTGGTATATGGCTGGGATTGCAGGCATTCATTAATCTCGGTGTGAACATGGGTGTATTGCCCACCAAAGGATTGACGCTGCCGCTGATGAGTTACGGTGGCTCCAGTATCGTGATGAGTTGTGTGGCGGTGGCGTTATTGTTGCGGATTTCCCACGAGCATCCGGTGGACCGGCAACCAGGAGCACGACGGATAGTGCCGACGTTACAAAAAGTAACGCAGAAAACAGCGCGAAAAACAACACAGAAAACAATGAAAAAACGGAGGCGCAGTTCATGAGCAGCAAGCAGCCTCTGCGCATCATGGTCATGGCCGGTGGTACCGGTGGCCATGTATTCCCCGCGTTGGCGGTGGCCGATGAGTTGCGCGCGCGCGGTGTAGAGGTCAGTTGGCTGGGCACACGTCAGGGACTGGAGGCCGAAGTGGTACCGCGTGCCGGTTTCCCTATCGATTATGTGCAAGTGTCCGGGTTGCGTGGCAAGGGTATGTTGAGTCTGTTTATGGCACCAGTGAAATTGCTGCTGGCCTTGTCACAGAGTATGAGAATTATTTCCCGACGCCGACCGGCGGCGGTGCTGGGCATGGGTGGTTTTGTCACCGGTCCTGGCGGGTTGGCGGCGTGGCTGAAACGGCGACCGTTGTTGATCCACGAACAGAATGCCTGTGCTGGGTTGACCAATCGTTTGTTGGCACCGCTGGCACGGCGGGTGATGGAAGCTTTTCCCGGCACCTTTGCAGTGGCTGAAAAAGTGCTGCACACCGGCAATCCTTTGCGCAAGACATTCATTGATGCTGTGTCTGGCAATGTTGTTGCCAACACAGAGAGTCACGCACTGCGCCTGCTGGTCGTGGGCGGTAGCCTTGGTGCGGCACGATTGAATGAAGTCGTGCCACAGGCGCTGGCAGCGCTGGATGTTACCGTCCGTCCAGAAGTTTGGCATCAGGCGGGCAAACGAAACATCGATGATGCGCGTTCTGCTTACGCGGCGGTGGGTATTGATGCGCGACTGGAACCGTTTATCGACGATATGGCAGCCGCCTGTGAGTGGGCCGACGTTGTGTTATGTCGGGCCGGTGCCATGACCATTGCTGAGGTGGCAGCCGCCGGTGTGCCTTCTATTCTGGTGCCCTTTCCTTTTGCGGTGGACGATCATCAGACCGCTAATGCTCGTTATCTGGCAGATGCGCAGGCCGCAATATTGTTGCCGCAGACACAGCTTACCGTCGAACGCCTGGGCGAGATTTTGTTATCACTCAGTGCTGATAAATTAACCGCCATGGCCGAAGCCGCACGCAAACTGGCACTGCTGGATGCCACCACACAAGTCGTCGAACAATGTCTGGCCGTGGCAGGGAACGATAGGCAGGGGGTGGCCCATGGTTAAGCAAAAAGTCCAGCAAAGGATCGAGCGCAGAGGGCAAGACTTTACGGGTGAATCGCATCCGGCCTGGGGGCGTATTCATCGTGTGCATTTTGTCGGCATTGGTGGCGCGGGCATGGGTGGTATTGCCGAAGTATTATCTAATTTAGGTTATACCGTGTCGGGTTCAGATCTGCGGGAAAATGCAGTGACCCGTCGTTTGAATGGTTTAGGTGCCGAAATATTTACGGGGCATGATGCGGCAAACGTGCAGGGATGTGACGTGGTGGTAACGTCCACCGCTGTGTCAGTGGATAACCCGGAAGTCGTGGCCGCACGTGAGGCGCGTATTCCAGTGGTGCCGCGCGCTGAAATGCTGGCCGAATTGATGCGTTTTCGTTTTGGCATCGCCATTGCCGGGACGCATGGCAAAACCACGACGACCAGTTTGACCGCGAGCCTGTTGGCCGAAGACGGACTGGATCCCACGTTTGTGATCGGTGGTCTGCTCAACAGCGCCGGTTCCCATGCGCGCCTTGGTGAGAGCCGTTATCTGGTGGCTGAGGCCGACGAAAGTGACGCCTCGTTTTTGTATCTTGCACCGATGATGGCGGTGGTCACCAATATCGATGCCGATCACATGGAAACCTACGGCGGTGATTTTGCCAATCTGCGCCAGGCCTTTCTCGAATTTTTACACCACCTGCCTTTTTATGGTTTGGCGGTGATGTGCATCGACGACCCGGTGGTGCGCGAACTGTTGCCGGAAATTTCCAAGCCGGTACTGACTTACGGGTTTGAATCCGTAGATGCGGATGTGCGTGGACTGGAATTGCATCAACAGGGACCGCATACCCACTTCCGAGTACAGCGCAAGGATCATACAACCGAACTGGCCGTAACGCTGAACATGCCTGGTGCGCACAACGCGCTGAATGCGTTGGCGGCTATCGCTGTGGCCACCGAACTGGGTGTCAGCGATGAAGCCATTCAAAACGGGTTGACGGGTTTTGAAGGCATTGGCCGGCGTTTTCAGGTGTATGGCGAATTGCAAACTACAGCAGGCAAGGTGTTGCTGGTGGATGATTATGGTCACCACCCACGTGAGGTGGAGGCGACTCTGGAAGCCGCACGCAAGGCTTGGCCGGAGCGACGTTTGGTGCTGGCCTTCCAGCCGCATCGTTTTTCGCGCACCCGTGACCTGTTTGAAGACTTTACCAAAGTGCTTTGCGAGGCAGATGTCTTGTTGTTGTTAGAAGTCTTTGCGGCGGGAGAGCAGTCACAAGGTGGTGATGACGGTCGTGCTCTGTGTCGGGCGATACGCACCCGTGGACAACTGGACCCGGTGTTTGTGGAAAATATTGATGACCTTGCACCGACCCTGCAAGGCGTGTTGCGTGATGGTGATGTGCTGCTGACTTTAGGAGCGGGTTCCATTGGTGCCGCTGCTGCTCGGTTGCCGCAGCAATTGAAGGGTGGTTTGTCATGAACGCGGCACTGCAAAGTAGCGAATTACGTGGCAACTTGTTGTTAGACGAGCCCATGTCAAAACACACAAGCTGGCGCATTGGCGGCCCGGCCGACCGTTATTACCAGCCTGCCGATATTGCAGATTTGTCACTGTTCTTATCGCAGCTTCCGGAAAACGAACCGGTTTACTGGTTGGGCCTGGGCAGTAATCTGCTGGTGCGCGACGGTGGCATTCGCGGCACGGTGATTGCGACCAGTGGTGTGATGGATGGATTGGAACAGATCGATGAAAAAACAGTACGCGCCGAGGCCGGTGTGGCTTGCGCCAAAGTGGCACGTTTTTGCGCGCGTGCAGGTCTTTCGGGTGCAGAATTTCTCGCAGGTATCCCCGGTACCATGGGAGGTGCGCTGGCGATGAATGCCGGTGCCTTCGGCGGTGAAACCTGGGATATCGTAACGAAGGTGGAAATGTTGGATCAACAAGGTCAATGCTACCACCGTAAACCTGAAGAATTTGAAATTGCCTATCGCCATGTCTCCGGTGCAAAAGGCGAATGGTTTTCAGCCGCACAATTACAGTTAGATTCCGGTGGTGAGCCGACGGTATTGCAGGCACATATCAAGGCTTTGCTTGCCAAGCGTGGTGACAGTCAGCCGACATCGTTGCCTAATGCTGGTTCGGTATTCCGTAATCCCGAAGACGATTTTGCGGCGCGTCTGATTGAGGTCTGTGATTTGAAGGGGCTGTGTGAAGGTGCGGCCTGTGTTTCAGATAAACATGCCAATTTTATTATCAATACGGGCGGGGCAACAGCGCGTGAAGTTGAAACCCTGATCGAGCGGATTGTGCAGGTGGTAAAGGAAAAACGAAGCGTAGCACTGCAACGTGAAGTCCACATCATGGGAGTGGCGGAATGAGTCCCGCATTTACAGTGAATCCGGTTGATTTCGGCAAAGTCGCCGTGCTTATGGGTGGACTGTCGGCGGAGCGTGAAATCTCCCTGCGAAGTGGTGCGTCGGTGCTGGCTGCGTTGCGACGACAGGAGATCGATGCGCATGGTGTGGATGTGGGACACGACATCGTTTCCGTTTTACTGGAGGGCCAGTTTGATTGTGCGTTTATCGCCCTGCATGGACGACGCGGAGAAGACGGAGTGATTCAGGGAGTGTTGGAAACACTGAATATTCCCTACACCGGTTCTGGTGTGTTGGGCAGTGCGCTGTCTATGGACAAAGTGCGCAGCAAACAGGTGTGGCAGGCGGTAGATTTACCGACCCCGGCTTTTGCAGTGCTGAATGATGATAGCGATTGGTCCGCAGTGGTTAACGTACTGGGTTTGCCGCTGGCGGTAAAACCCGTGCATGAAGGCTCCAGCCTGGGTGCAGCACGGGTGGAACATCTGGAACATCTGGAACCGGCTTGGCGTGATGCTGTGGAGTTTGATGCAGCGGTGATGGTTGAACCCTGGGTCATCGGCGAAGAATACACTGTCGGTATTTTAGGTGATGAAGCTCTGCCGGTCATTCGTCTGGAAACATCGCGTGAGTTTTACGACTACGAGGCCAAGTACAACGCCGACGATACACGTTATCACTGTCCCAGTGGCCTGCCCATAGCTGCCGAGCAACAGCTTCAAGCATTGGCATTGAAAGCATTCACAGCGCTGGGTGCAAGTGGCTGGGGGCGTATCGATTTTATGTTAGACAAGGATGGCGAATCCTGGTTGCTGGAAAATAATACAGTGCCGGGGCTGACGGATCACAGCTTGGTACCCATGGCGGCGCAGGCGGCAGGCATTGGTTTTGATGAATTGGTTTTACGCATTCTATCGGTACCGAATGAGACTGGTAACACAGGAGATGTGGGTCATGGGTGCTAGACGCATTGAGAAAAGCCCTCGCGTGAAAAAGTCCCGCTCACCGGTAAAACCGCTGCTTGAACGTTGGTTGACGCGCCGTTTGCTGGGAGGAGGGTTGCTGTTCGGTGGATTGGGTGGTCTTTCGGGTTTTACTGTTTGGCAGCTTGCCCAGCCGGATACCTTACCCATTCAACAAGTGCAGGTGAAAGGTGAATTTGTTTATCTCGATAAACAGGATTTGTATAAGGCCATTGGTGACTTAGCCAGTGCCGGGTTTTTTAATGTGGATGTACGTGCAGTGAAACAGGCCGCCGAGACTCTGCCCTGGGTGGACAGCGCATCGGTACGGCGGATATGGCCGGATACTTTGCGCATTGATATTCATGAGCAGATACCACTGGCTCGCTGGCAGGGCGGTGGCATAGTCAATCGACATGGTGATGTTATATCGCTGGCAACGGCGGATGCATTGCGTGATTTGCCGGTTTTCAGCGGGTCGGAAGGCACGGCAAAAATACTCGCCAAACGTTACCAGTTGTTATCGGTACTGCTGGCGAAAATGGAGTTGGCAGTTGTGACATTAACGCTGAGTGAACGACGCGCGTGGCGGGTGTCGTTTGATAATGGCATGCAATTATTGTTTGGTCGGGCGGTGCTGGATACACAGTTGTCACGTTTTGCCACTGCATATAACGCTGTGCCAGCGGAAAAGCGAGAGAATATTCACTCAGTGGATTTACGTTATACCAATGGTTTTGCAGTGCGCTGGAAAACGCCTGTGAATAAATCAATGCCTGGTTGAAACAATAAGAAGTTGAAACAAGAAAATGACAAAGCAAAATAATTATTGGATTGATGAGTTCTTGAGTTCTGCAAGTGATCATGCTTGCGCAGCACAAACACGATTACTTGCAGGGTTCAGGGAACAGATGTTTTCCCGAGGAATGCGGTGATGAGCAAGAAATCGGATCAAAATTTATTAGTAGGCTTGGATATCGGTACCTCAAAGGTAGTGGCGATTGTGGCGGACTTAACGCCGGAGGGTGAAATCGACATTATCGGTATTGGCTCACATCCTTCCCGTGGTTTGAAAAAAGGCGTGGTGGTGAATATCGAGTCTACCGTGTTATCGATTCAACGCGCAGTGGAAGAAGCAGAGCTAATGGCAGGTTGCCAGATAGATTCGGTGTATGCAGGTATTGCCGGTAGCCATATTCGCAGCCTGAATTCACACGGCATTGTGGCAATACGCGATAAAGAGGTCATGCAAGCCGATGTAGAACGAGTGATTGATGCCGCACGGGCGGTAGCCATTCCGGCAGATCAAAAAGTGCTGCACATCTTGCCGCAGGAATTTTTGATTGACGATCAGGAAGGCATACGCGAGCCAGTCGGTATGTCCGGTGTGCGTCTTGAAGCTAAGGTACACATGGTGACCGGTGCGGTAAGCGCGGCGCAAAACATTATCAAGTGTGTGCGTCGTTGCGGACTGGAAGTGGACGATGTGATTCTCGAACAATTGGCATCCAGTTATGCGGTACTGACGGAAGACGAAAAAGAACTGGGTGTATGTCTGGTGGATATGGGGGGTGGTACCACTGACATCGCGGTGTTTACTGACGGCTCGATTCGTCACACCGCAGTGATTCCTATTGCTGGTGATCAGGTGACCAATGATATTGCGGTGGCATTACGCACACCAACGCAATATGCAGAGGAAATCAAAATCAAATACGCCTGTGCATTGACACAGTTGGCAAGTCCAGAAGAAAGCATTGAGGTACCCAGTGTCGGAGACCGCCCGCCACGACGTCTGGCACGGCAGACATTGGCTGAGGTCATTGAGCCGCGTTACGAAGAGCTATTAACACTGGTGCAAAACGAATTGCGTCGCAGTGGTTTTGAGGAAATGTGCGCCGCCGGCATTGTGCTCACGGGTGGTTGTTCAAAGATGGAAGGAGTCATTGAGCTGGCAGAAGAAATTTTTCACATGCCTGTGCGTCTGGGTATGCCTCAGCACGTTTCGGGCCTGGTGGATGTGGTACGAAATCCGATTTACGCAACGGGTGTTGGCTTGTTGTTGTACGGAAATCAACATCATGGTGAAAGTCACAAAGAGCGCAAGAGCGAATGGAACAGTAAAGGTTTGTGGTCACGCATGAAGAGCTGGTTCCAAGGAAATTTCTAGATCATTTTTGAAAAAATGTATCAACAATTAAATACTGAATTATTCAACAGGAGGGCAAAACAATGTTCGAGCTGATGGAAACCAATATAGCAGGGGCCGTTATTAAAGTCATTGGTGTCGGTGGCGGCGGTGGAAATGCGGTTGAGCACATGGTGGAGCAAAGCATCGATGGTGTTGAGTTTATTTGCACTAATACTGATGCGCAGGCACTGAAAAATTCTGCGGCGCGTACCGTGCTGCAAATGGGCAATAATGTCACAAAAGGGTTGGGTGCAGGTGCTAATCCTGATGTAGGCCGACAAGCGGCGCTGGAAGACCGTGACCGCATCGTCGAATTGGTGGAAGGCGCTGATATGGTATTTATCACCGCAGGTATGGGAGGCGGTACGGGTACGGGTGCTGCGCCAGTGGTAGCGCAAATTGCCAAAGACCTGGGTGTGCTGACAGTGGCAGTGGTCACCAAACCTTTCCCCTTTGAAGGTAAAAAACGCATGGCTATTGCTGATCAGGGTATCAAGGAGTTGTCAGAATATGTTGACTCACTGATCACTATCCCTAACGAGAAATTGATGAATGTGCTGGGTAAGGACGTTTCTCTGCTGGATGCTTTTAAGGCGGCTAATGATGTGTTGTTGGGTGCGGTGCAGGGTATTGCAGACTTGATTACCCGTCCGGGCTTGATCAATGTTGACTTTGCGGATGTGCGTACGGTGATGTCTGAAATGGGCATGGCAATGATGGGCACCGGTTTCGCGACCGGCTCGGATCGTGCTCGGGTGGCTGCCGAGTCGGCAGTGGCCAGCCCGTTGTTGGAAAGTGTTGATTTGGCTGGTGCGCGAGGTATTTTGGTGAATGTGACGGCGGGACTGGATATGTCTATCGGTGAATTCGACGAAGTTGGCAGTACTGTTAAAGAATTTGCCTCAGATAATGCCACGGTGGTGGTGGGTACAGTGATTGACCCAGAAATGTCCGAAGGTCTGCGGGTGACGGTGGTGGCTACTGGGCTGGGGCAAAAATTACAGGCTAGCGTGGAAAAACCGGCGGTGTTGGTCACTCCCGAAGGTCCGGATGGTACGGTGGACTATGGTCAACTGGATCGGCCCACGGTCATTCGCAACAAGGTAGCCGGTGAGCGTTATGCCACAGGCACGGATGGTAATCTGGATTATCTGGATATTCCAGCATTCCTGCGGCGTCAGGCAGATTAGGTATTACTCATTTGAGTGTGCCGGTTATGTGTTAATAACGCCAAGCCTGGTGGGTAATCGAATATTGTGAATTACCCCCCTAGGTAGAATCAGGGAGGCTGTGGTAGAATCCCCTCCCCGGTTCTGCGCCTGATTTGGGTGGTGGCAGGAGAAAATTGTGATTAGTCAGATGATTCGACAGCGGACACTAAAAAATATCATTCGTGCGACAGGGATTGGCCTGCATACTGGCGATAAGGTCTACCTGACCTTGCGCCCTGCTGCTGTGGATACCGGAATTATATTTCGGCGGGTTGATCTGGACGAGCCTGTCGAGATTGCGGCGACTCCGGAGAACGTGGGCGACACACGTCTTTCCACCACGTTAATTCACAATAATGTGCGGGTTTCCACTGTCGAACACTTGCTCTCAGCCATGGCTGGACTGGGTATTGATAATGCCTATATTGATGTCAGTGCTCCCGAGGTGCCTATTATGGATGGTAGTGCAGGTCCCTTTGTGTTCCTGATTCAGTCCGCAGGTATCGAAGAGCAGAATGCTGCCAAGCGTTTTATCCGCATCAAGAAGCCGGTCATTGTGGAAGACGGTGATAAATGGGCGCGTTTTGATCCTTTCGAAGGATTCAAGGTTTCGTTCAATATTGATTTTCAACACCCGGTATTTCAGGCCCAGTCACAAACCACTACGGTGGATTTTTCCAGCACATCTTTTGTAAAAGAAGTCAGTCGGGCGCGTACCTTTGGTTTTATGCGCGATATCGAGCAACTGCGGGAAAGTAATCTGGTGCTGGGTGGCAGTCTTGATAATGCCATTGTGATGGACGATTACCGTGTGCTCAACGAAGACGGTCTGCGTTATCACGATGAGTTTGTTAAACACAAAGTGCTGGACGCCATTGGTGACCTGTATTTGCTCGGTTGTAGCCTGATTGGTGAATTCAGTGGTTACAAGTCAGGCCACGAACTCAATAATCGCCTGTTGCGGACTTTACTGGCTAACGAAGACGCCTGGGAAACGGCAACTTTTGACGACCCCAAACGGGCTCCCATTTCTTATACTCACCCCCTCTTGGCCAATTAACAGTAAAATTTTTGTTGTAACTACTCAGCTTACCTTTGATTTGCCCGATTACGGTGTCAAAAATGCACATTTACACTTGTAAACTTCGCGTTTTTTCTTTGTTTTCGAACAAATCAAAGGCAATCTGAGCAGCTACGGTATATTTTGAAGCTCAGGTTGAGTCGTTAACTTTTGTTTTGCATGCCGCCATCACAGAGATGGTCGCATTGTTTGTTAATTGCCCAATGTTTTCCTCAAAAAACCTGATATGTTGTTCTTGGCCCGATAATGTACTTTCCTGCTTGTCAGTCTGGGTGCTTGTTGGTACCTTTGGCGGCTCATTTTGCATCTTCTTTGCTTTGTTGCCACTTTAAAGGTGTGACAACAAAGGTTGCTCGTTGGAGTCAAATTAGTGCTTATTGGAGTACTTGTGCCGGGAGAGGCGATAAAGGGCTTCGGCAAGCTCGGGATCTTCTGTACCAGAGGCTGCGCTTTCCAGGGAATGCGCACTGGTGGCGGACAGGTGGGCGCGACGTGCGAGTGGAATCGGTGGGCTGAGACTGGTGGGTTGTATTTTAAATTGCACCTTTTGCAACTTTTGCAAGCCGGGCAGCGTTTTGAGTAAACTCAGGATTGTTGGTGCCTGATAGCGTAACTGGGTTAACCAGGCGGGTGTATCGGTGGTGATAACTGCCGTCTGTTCACGCAAATTGGCGACGGTGACGTGTGCTGCAAGGTGCTCATCAAGGCAATCGCGTAAAGCCTGTGTCAGCTGTTGCAGGTATTGAGCGCGTTCTAGCAGTGAGTTTAGCTCACTATTCTGGCGCGAAAGAATTTTGGCGACGGGTTTAGACGGCATGTCCCGCTATTGTGGCAGTAATTCGCGGGATTGTCTGGATTTTGGCGGCAAATGTTGTAGTTATTGGTAAAAATGCCGATATACAATCACAAGTATCATTATTCAAAGTAAGGGTTGTTTAAACGATGAACATTATTTTTATCGGCAAGCGTGGGCGACAGACCAGAACCCTTAAGTTGGGTTCTCCCAGTGTTGTTTTGAGTGCAGCGCTGGCGTTGACGATTATCCCTTCCTTGATGTTTTATAGCGGTTATTTTACGGCTACGCAGGTCTTGCCAGATCAAGAAAAGATGTTGTTGAACGCTTGGCAGGGCGAGATGGATGTGCAACGAGAAGAAATTGCCACTGCTCGTCAGAAGGTCGATGAAGATATAGATGCTTTGGCTTTGCGCCTGGGTGAGTTGCAAGCCAAGGTGATTCGTCTGGATGCTCTGGGTGAACGTCTTACTGAAATCGCTAAACTGGATCGTGGAGAATTTGATTTTTCCAATTCGCCCGCCATGGGCGGGCCTGAAAATACAGTGGCTGAGGATTCCATTACTGTACCGGATTTTATCGAGTCGCTGGAATCACTTTCGAAACAGGTGGATGATCGCAGTGACCAGTTGGGTCTGCTGGAAACCATGTTAATGAGCCGCAATCTCGAGGATGAGGTGAGTCCTGCGGGGCGTCCGATCAAGCGTGGCTGGATTTCTTCCTACTACGGTATGCGCACCGACCCTTTCACAGGGCGTCGTGAGCACCACAAGGGGATGGATCTGGCGGGCAAGGACGGTAGTGACGTGATCGCTGTGGGTGCCGGTGTGGTGACTTGGGCAGGTGATCGTTATGGTTATGGCAAGTTAGTGGAGGTGAATCACGGCAACGGTTATGCCACACGCTATGGCCACAGTAAAGAGCTGCTGGTGGAGGTGGGTGATGCCGTGAAAAAAGGCCAAGTGCTGGCACTGATGGGTTCTACCGGTCGTTCCACTGGCCCTCATGTGCATTTTGAGGTGTTGTACAAAGGCAAGGCAGTCGACCCCAAAAAGTATATCTTGGCGGTGCGTTAGGTCCATTTGCCACTTAACTGACTGCTTAGGTTATGCCGAATCCGGTATGGCCATTCTCTAAAGCGCTGATCCCCGCTATAATCCCCAAACTTTGAGCGGAAGGGTTATTTCCGTTGCCGACATATTTTCCGCATTTTTCCCGGATGAGTACAACAGAGAGCGAGCATATAGAGCTGAAGCTTAAAATAACATCTGAATTCTGCAAATGATCGTGCTGAGTGAGTGCGCGCACTTGTTGGATTTAGGTGACAGTAAAATACACAATAAAAAACTTACGACAAAGACGCATAACTCAAAACTATGGCAAGTAATTTTCTGAATAAAATTTTTGGCAGTCGCAATGCTCGTCTGCTTAAGCGCCTCCACAAAGTGGTGGCAGAAATCACTTCAATGGAGGCTAGGGTTGAGTCGCTTTCGGATGAAGAGTTGTGCGCCAAGACCGATGAGTTTCGTGAGCGTATCGACAATGGCGCAAGCATCAAAGAGCTGTTGCCCGAGGCTTTCGCCGTGGTGCGGGAGGCTGGCAAGCGTGCGTTGAGCATGCGTCACTTTGATGTGCAGCTGATCGGCGGCATGATACTCAACGATGGCAAAATTGCAGAGATGCGTACGGGTGAAGGTAAAACTCTGGTAGCGACGCTGGCGGTGTATCTCAATGCCCTGTCCGGTAGAGGTGTGCATCTGGTGACGGTTAACGATTACCTGGCAAAACGTGATGCCGAGTGGATGGGCAAGCTGTACAACTTCCTTGGACTTTCCGTTGGAGTGATTTTTTCCGGTCAGGATAGTGAGCAAAAACGTGAAGCCTATGCGGCGGATATCACTTACGGTACCAACAATGAATTTGGTTTCGATTACCTGCGCGACAATATGGCCTTCAGTGTCGAAGACAAGGTACAGCGTGATTTACACTTTGCCATTGTTGATGAGGTGGATTCCATTCTCATTGATGAGGCACGTACCCCGCTGATTATTTCCGGTCCTGCGGAAGACAGCTCTGAGCTGTATGAAAAAATTAATGCTATTGCTCCCAAATTGGTGCAACAGGCTGGTGAGAAGCTCGAAGAGGGTGAAAAGGAAGGCGATTATTACCTCGAAGAAAAAAGCAAGCAGGTCTTTCTCACCGAGCTGGGGCATCAGCATGTGGAGGAGTTCCTGGTTGAGGTGGGTTTGTTGGGCGAAGATGAAAGCCTGTATGACGCTGCCAACATCAAGCTTATGCATCATGCCACTGCTGCCCTGCGTGCGCACACTCTGTTTCAGCGCAATGTGGATTACATTGTCAAAAATGATGAAGTGATCATTGTTGATGAATTCACTGGTCGTACCATGCCGGGACGTCGCTGGTCTGATGGTTTGCATCAGGCGATGGAAGCGAAAGAAGGCGTGCAAGTGCAAAATGAAAATCAGACTCTGGCTTCGATCACCTTCCAGAATTTTTTCCGCCTCTACGACAAACTGGCGGGTATGACCGGTACCGCTGATACTGAAGCCTTTGAGTTTCAGCAGATTTATAGTCTGGAAGTGGTGGTTATTCCTACCTCCAAAGTAGTTGAGCGGAAAGATCACGCTGACTTGGTATTCCTTACGCCGGAAGAAAAATTTGCCACGATTGTTGAAGATATCAAGGACTGTCGTAGGAACAAGCAGCCGGTATTGGTGGGTACAGCATCCATTGAAACTTCCGAGTACCTTTCCGGTTTGCTGGATAAGCAAAACATCAAACACAATGTGTTAAATGCCAAGTTTCATCAGAAAGAAGCGCAGATTATTGCCCAAGCCGGTGCGGCGGGTGCGATTACCATTGCCACTAGCATGGCTGGACGTGGTACCGATATCGTATTGGGTGGCAACCTTGAGGCTGAGCTGGCTGAGGCGGGGGATATCAGCGAAGACAAACGTCGGCAGATGACAGATGATTGGCAGAAACGCCACAATGCGGTGTTGGCGGCGGGTGGGTTGCATGTGGTGGGCACCGAGCGTCACGAATCACGGCGTGTGGACAACCAGTTGCGTGGCCGTTCCGGTCGCCAGGGTGATCCCGGCTCCAGTCGTTTTTATCTGTCCTTGCAAGATAACCTGATGCGCATTTTCGCCTCGGATCGTGTTGCCGGATTGATGCAAAAGCTAGGTATGGAGGAAGGTGAAGCCATCGAACATCCATGGGTTAACAAAGCTATCGAAAATGCCCAGCGTAAAGTAGAGGGCCATAATTTCGATATCCGTAAAAACCTGCTGGAATACGATGATGTCGCCAATGATCAGCGTAAAGTGATTTATGGTCAGCGTGCAGAATTGATGGAAGCAGATGATGTGTCTGAATCAATTGCCGCAATGCGCGAGACAATTGTTAATGACGTGATCAGTACTTATATCCCGCCAGAAAGCCTGGAGGAAATGTGGGGTGTTGCTGGCTTGGAAAAAGCAATGACCGATGAATTTATGCTTTCTATGCCTATCCAGCAGTGGCTGGATGAAGATGATGATCTGCATGAAGAGACGTTGCGTAAACGTATTTTGGAAGCCGTGGAGCAGAGCTATATTGAAAAAGAAGCGATGGTTGGCAAAAGCGTGCTGCGCCATTTTGAAAAAGCAGTGATGCTCAAGGTGCTGGATGAGCAATGGAAAGACCATCTGGGCATGATGGATCACTTGCGCCAGGGTATTCACCTGCGCGGTTATGCGCAGAAAAACCCCAAGCAGGAATATAAACGCGAAGCTTTTGAGCTGTTTTCGCAAATGCTAGAGCGGATCAAACGGGAAGTGGTGGAACTGCTGTCGAAAGTACAGATTCAAGCCGAAGAGGATGTGGCGGCCATTGATGAACAGCGTCGTAGTACGGCACCGGTTTCTTATCGTCATGACGCAATAGCGCCAGCAACAGCGGGCGGCGAAGCATCGGATGAAGCGAAAGCCACCGCAGAAACGGAGAAACCCTTTGTGCGCGAAGGTCGTAAAGTGGGTCGCAATGAACCCTGTCCCTGTGGTTCCGGTAAAAAATACAAACAGTGCCACGGCCGGTTGGCGTAAAGTATCTTTTATCTTTCCTGTTATGGCTTCGAGCATTCATACACTACCCGTTTTACATCCAGTTTCCGGCCTGCGGCTGGGCACTACCTGTGCGGGTATTAAACAACCGGATCGCCGTGATCTGGTGGTGATGGAATTCTGCGAGGGTAGTCAGGTGGCCGCGGTGTTTACCCGCAATGCCTTTTGCGCTGCGCCGGTGATTGTGGCCCGTGAGCATTGGGCACAAACGTCGCCTCGATATCTGTTGATCAACACAGGCAATGCTAACGCAGGTACAGGTGACCAGGGCGTGAAAGATGCTTTGGCTTGTTGTGATGCTGTGACGCAAGCCGTAGATTGCGCGCGTGAAGCGGTGTTGCCTTTTTCTACGGGAGTTATTGGCGAATCTCTGCACGTCGCGGCTATTTGTGATGGCGTACCCAGAGCGTTGGCAGCACTGGATGAAAATGGCTGGGCTGATGCCGCACACGGTATTCTCACCACAGACACCGTGCCCAAAGGTGTTTCCCGGCAACTGGAAATAGATGGTCATATGGTCACTGTCACCGGTATTGCCAAGGGCTCGGGCATGATCCGGCCCGACATGGCGACAATGCTCGCCTATATCGCCACAGACGCCAGCGTGCCACAGAATGTTTTGCAGGTATGTCTGACCCGCGCGGTGAATCAATCCTTTAATCGCATTACCGTGGATGGTGATACGTCTACTAATGATGCCTGTTTGTTGGTGGCGACCGGGCAGTCGGAGGCAACTGTCGAGCAAACTGAGGGCACTACCTTTGATGCCTTGTGTGCAGCGGTGGCCGATGTTTGCGAGCAACTGGCGCGAGCCATTGTGCGCGATGGGGAGGGTGCTACCAAGCTCATAACCGTGGCGGTGGAGGGTGGTTGTGATGAGGCTGAGTGTTTGCAGGTGGCTTACACCATTGCTCATTCGCCGTTGGTGAAGACGGCCTTTTTTGCCAGTGACCCGAACTGGGGACGTATTCTTGCGGCGGTGGGTCGGGCCGGGTTGGTGGACTTGGATATCAGCGTTATTGAATTGTATCTGGGTGAGGTGTGTCTGGCGCGTAATGGTGGCCGTGATCCCGATTACCAGGAAGAATTGGGTCAGCAGGTTATGGATCAAGCTGAAATTACTGTGCGCGTGTTGCTGAACCGTGGTGATGCTATGGCGCAGGTATGGACTTGTGATTTGTCTTACGATTATGTGCGCATCAATGCAGAGTACCGGAGCTGAAGACAAGGGCTGAGAGAACGTGATGGGTACAGAAGTGGTGCAAGTTGTTGCGGCGGCGGTGTTTGATGATGCGGGACGGGTACTCATCACTCGCCGCGCCAATGACGCCCATCAAGGCGGTTTGTGGGAATTTCCTGGTGGCAAGGTGGAGGCGGGTGAAACAGCGCATGATGCACTGATCCGGGAGTTGCGTGAAGAACTCGGTATCGAGGTACAACGAGCGCGACCGTTGATTCGGGTGTCTCACGATTACTCCGACAAATCTGTGTTGCTGGATGTGTGGCGGGTGGGTGATTTTAGTGGCGAAGCGCACGGTCGCGAGGGCCAGCCTCTGACCTGGGTGCAGCCACAGACCTTGTCTGACTATGATTTCCCTGCGGCCAATATTTCCATTGTCACCGCAGTACAGTTGCCGGATTGTTATCTCATTACACCGACCCCTGGCGATGATCTGTCAGATTTTCTTTCTCAATTGGAAAGTCGCCTGCATGATGGCATCCGACTGGTGCAATTGCGTGCCAAAACACTTTCCGAAACCGATTATTTAACGTTGGCCAAACAATGTCAGTATTTGTGTGAACAACATGATGCGGATCTGATGTTAAATGCCGATCCAGCGTTGGTGACCGAGGTGGGTGCGGCGGGTGTGCATCTCGACAGTGGGCGACTTGAGTCTTCGTCTGAACGACCTGATGTTAAATGGGTGTCTGCATCCTGCCATTCGCTGGAACAATTGCAACAAGCGGAAAAACTGGGGGTAGATTTTGTGATGTTGTCTCCGGTAGCGGCTACTGCGAGCCATCCTGATATTGTGCCGCTGGGTTGGGAACAGTTTCAAGCATTGGCGGAGTTAGCGCATTGTCCTGTTTATGCATTGGGTGGGATGACATCGGCTGATCTGCAACAGGCTTTTGCTCATGGTGCGCAGGGCGTGGCAGCGATCCGGGCGTTGTGGCGAAATGAGTGACTAATATCGAGGTGTGAGGAATCGGTGTTTTTTTGTTCCGGTGCATGGTCTCGGCATTAGTGTGGTTTGTCGTTCTGTGTTTCGGCATGTTCGGTAAAATCCTGTGCTGTGTTACCAGGGATGTGATGACTTTCATCGGCCCAGGCACCCAGATCAATCAGTTTGCAGCGTTCGCAGCAAAAAGGGCGATAGACGTTTTCCGGTTTCCATTCGACGGGTTTTTCACAGGTGGGGCATTTTACTTTTTTGGGGCTCATATTTATTTCCGCAATTTTTATTGTGAGAGTGCTCTAAAACCTATCACAAAGCGCAGCAGCTGATGTGGAATTCCACGTCTGCGTCAGTCTGGGTGGGGCGTACGTTGTCGCAGGCGTTCAGAAAACGCGCGGTAAAGCGGTGTTTGCCGGCGCTGATTTCCACAAAGTGTGGTGAGTCGGCGGGTAACCAAACACGAATCAATTGGTAGGGCGTGCCGGTGTCCAGGTTTTGCTGGTAGTTTCCGCCAACGGCTACTTGCGGTGCGGCATCGGCGCTTTCGCGAATCAGTTTTAACATCAGTTCTACCGACAGGCGCAAGGTGTCCAGTGTGCTCAACCAGTAACGCAATTTTTCGATACGTACTTCGGCTGGCTGCTTTAGCCAATGACGGTATGGCGGCAGATCAAAGTCACACAGGCCGCCGGGGATGTTGCTGCGCTGGATGATCAGTTTGAATAGTTCATTCACACGCAGTTCCTGCGCCAGTTGGCCGCCCATGCTATGCATCTGGGTCTTGAATCCACCGAGAGTGGTGAGCAACTGGTCGAGGGTATCGATATTGACGCCAGGGGTTTGTGTGAGTGCGGTGAGGGCACTGTTGATACGGTCCAGTTCTTTGATGACTTCGGTTTTCATGTCGATGCGGCTGACGATACTGAGGATTTCCAGCAGTGCGGCAAGGCTGTTGTGGCTGTCCCATACGGCATCGCTACGCAGGTTGTGACGGGCGAGGCGAAACAGGAATTCCAGACGCAGGAAAAAACGCAGGCGCTCATTGAGTGGGTGTTCGTAGATGGTGGCGGTGGTTAAATTAGGCATGCTGGTTTTGCAGGCTCGGATCTGTGAGGTGGTTAATTGGGCGCCATTCTCCCTGAGTTAGCGAGGGTGGGCAAGTTGCAGGTAGCGTTGATGCAGGGCGACTACCTGAGCTTGCAGGGCCGGGAGGCTGGTATCGTTGTGGATGATATCATCGGCAATAGCGAGTCGGGTGTTCCTGTCGACCTGACTGTGGATGACGGCGTTGATATGTGTGCTGCTGAGTCTGTCTCGCTGACTGGCGCGTTGTTGTTGTTGTGCCGGGGAGGTATCGATTACCAGCACGCGGTGTACCAGATCCGTCCAGCCACTTTCGATGAGCAGTGGCACACTGAGAATCACATAGGCCGGTGGGTGTGCGCTCTCACGTAACGCGGTGAGTTGCTGCAGCGCAGCTTCACGGGCACGTGGGTGCAGGATAGCTTCGAGCATTTGGCGTTGCTCGGGGTGGGTGAAAATACGTTCGCGCAACTGGGGACGGTCAAGTTTACCCTTTGTGGTAAGTAAGTCGGCACCCAGTTGCTCGGTAATTTCTTTCAAGGCGGGCTGCCCAGGGGCAACCAGTTCCCGCGTGAGCTGATCAGCATCAATCACCGGGATGCCAAGCGTTTCAAAATACTGGCTGACGGTGGTCTTGCCGCTGCCGATGCCGCCAGTGAGTCCAATAATGAGCATGTGTGGAAGATAGCCGATTTTTTATTGTAAACCAGAGAAACGCAGGTAGGCGTTGCTGATGTCGCGCCCCCATAACAGGGCGACCCAGCCGGCGGCGGCCAGATAGGGGCCGAAGGGGATAGCGGTGTTTCGGTTCCGACCGCGTACCAGAATGAGCGTAATACCCACTACAGCTCCCACGGCAGACGATAAAAGAATAATCACTGGTAACATTTGCCAGCCCATCCAGGCACCGAGCAGGGCCAGTAGCTTGAAATCACCATACCCCATACCTTCTTTGCCGGTAGTAAGCTTGAAGGCCCAGTAAACAATCCACAGGCTGAGGTAACCAGTGACAGCACCGATGATGGCGGTGGGGCTATCGACGAAAACTGGCCACAGACTTAATGCCAGACCTAACCATAAAAAAGGTAGCGTGATGCTGTCGGGCAATAGTTGGTGGTCGAAATCAATCATGGTCAGAGTGATGAGCGCCCAGGTGAAAAACAGTGCGGCGAGTGCGGGCCAGGTGAAACCAAAATGCCAGGCTACCGTGACTGAAAGCAGGGCAGTGATGAATTCGATAAGAGGATAACGGGCGGAAATTCTTTCACTACAAGCAGAACAGCGGCCGCGTAACCAGAGATAGCTGAGTACGGGGATATTTTCCAAAATGGTGATGGCGTGCCCGCAATGGGGGCAGCGGGAACGAGGAGTAGAAAGGGTGAGTTTTTTCTCTGTATCCGGAGGAGGGGTGTTGCCCTCGGTCAGTTCGGCACAATGCGCTTGCCACTCGCGCTCCATCATCATCGGCAGGCGATGAATGACTACGTTGAGGAAACTGCCCATCGTCAGTCCCAGTAGTCCGACAATAAAAAAATAGAATGTCGGGCTGGTGCTTAACAGCTCAATAATGGCCATAAAAGAGTGGGTTGAAGCTCGTGGCTGATTATAGTGGGTGCCAGATTTAAACTACAGCGCCCATTTTGAAGATCGGCAGGTACATAGCGATAACCAGACCGCCAATGAGCACACCGAGCACGGCCATGATCAAGGGTTCCAACAGGCTACTGAGGCCATCAACCATGTTATCCACCTCTTCTTCATAGAAGTCCGCAACCTTGGCCAGCATACTGTCCACAGAGCCAGTTTCTTCACCGATGGCGAGCATTTGCACCACCATGTTGGGGAACAGCCCCGTCTCTTTCATGCAGACATTAATCATCTGGCCTGTAGCCACTTCATCTTTCATACCCATGATGGCCTTGGTGTAAACATAGTTACCGGAGGCATGGGCCACGGTTTCTAAGGCTTCCACCAGAGGCATACCAGCAGCGAACATGGTAGACAGGGTACGGGCAAAACGGGCGATGGTGGCTTTGGTGATGATGTCGCCGATGATGGGTAATTTGAGGATGGCGCGATCCATCATTTCATTGAATCTTTTAGAACGTTTTTTGAGTTGTACCATGCCATAAATGGCACCACCGAGGGCACCGAAGATGGCCCACCACCATTCTTGGAATATTTTTGAAAGCTCAACGACAAATTTTGTTAGAGCGGGTAAGTCACCACCAAAGCTGGTGAACATGGCTTCAAACTGCGGGATAACAAAAATCAGCAAAATAGCAGTAATGATAAACGACACCACAACAATGGCGGCGGGGTAGAACAGCGCTTTTTTGATCTTTCCTTTGATGGCCTCTACTTTTTCTTTGTAGGTGGCGATCTTGTCCAACAGGGTTTCCAGAATACCCGCTTGTTCACCGGCATGCACTAAATTGCAATAGAGATCATCAAAATAGAAGGGATGTTTGGCCAGCGCCTCGGCCAGTGATGAGCCTCCTTCCACCGTATTTTTAACATCCATGATCAAATCTTGCATGCTGGGGTTTTCATGGCCTTTGCCGACAATTTCGAAGGCCTGTACCAAGGGTACGCCGGCAGACATCATGGTCGCCAATTGGCGGCTGAACACGGAGATATCACTTGCGGTGATTTTTTTCTTTTTGGTGCCAAACAGTGACTTGGGCTTTTTCTTTACCTTGAGCGGGGTAATACCCTGGCGTCGCAGGTCGGCTTTCACCAGAGCCATAGTGGAACCCATAAGCTCGCCTTTAGCGCGTTTGCCCTGTTTGTTCATGCCCTCCCAAAGATAGAGGTCAGCGGTTGCTTGTTTAGCCATAGTTTATTCCTGGATTTTATTCTGCATTCTACATCATAAATTATTATTCTTTGGTGACGCGGTTGACATCTTCGAGGCTGGTAATGCCTTGTTTCACTTTGAGCAAGCCAGATTGCCTGAGGTCGTTGATGCCCTCTTTTTGGGCCTGATCGGCTAATTGAATGGCATTACCTTCTTCCATGATGATGCGGGCCATTGCATCAGAAACAGGCATGACCTGGTAGATACCGACACGCCCTTTATAACCACTATCGCATTGGTCGCAACCGATCGCTTTGTAAATTTTAAGCCCAGGTAGATCTTCCTCTTGAAAGCCTTCTGCAAGCAAGGTTTCTTTGGGGATGTCGGCAGGTTTTTTGCAGTTATTGCACAAACGGCGTGCTAGGCGTTGGGCAATAATCAGCGAGACTGATGAGGCGATATTAAAGGGCGCGATGCCCATATTGATCATCCGGCTCAGAGTCTGTGGGGCGTCATTGGTATGCAGGGTGGAGAGCACTAAGTGACCTGTTTGTGCGGCCTTGATGGCAATTTCACCGGTTTCGATGTCACGAATTTCACCCACCATGATGATGTCCGGATCCTGACGCAGGAAAGCCTTAAGGGCGGAAGAAAAGGTTAACCCCACCTTGGGCTCCACGTTAACCTGGTTAATGCCCGCCAGATTGATTTCCACGGGGTCTTCTGCCGTCGAAATATTTTTATCTTCTGTATTGAGGATATTCAGCCCCGTGTACAGGGAAACCGTTTTGCCGCTGCCAGTGGGGCCGGTAACTAAAATCATGCCCTGTGGTTGCGCCAGTGCATCCATGTAGAGTTGTTTTTGATCTTCCTCGTAACCCAGAGCATCGATACCCAGTTGGGCGCTGGTCGGGTCAAGAATACGTAGCACGATTTTTTCACCAAACAGAGTCGGGCAGGTATTAACACGAAAGTCGATAGCCCGGTTTTTGGAGAGCTTCATCTTCATGCGCCCATCCTGGGGTACCCGGCGTTCAGAGATATCCAGTCGAGACAACACTTTTAAACGGGCAGAAATACGGCGATTGAGAGCTACGGGAGGTGAGGCGATTTCCTTGAGCACACCATCTCGGCGGTAACGCACCCGGTAGCTTTTTTCGTAAGGTTCGAAATGCACATCTGAGGCACCGTTGTTGATGGCATCCAGCAAAATTTTGTTCACAAAACGTACTACGGGGGCATCATCAACATCTTTATCGGAGGTTGAGTCATCTTCAATTTCATCACCGCCACCGATATCCAGATCATCGAGGTCAGCGTCGCCAGACAAGTCGTTAAGCGCGGTGTCGGCCCCGGCCATGGCCTTTTCAATAATATCTTTAAGCTTGTTCTCTTCAACCAGTACGGCCTCGGTATTAGCCCCCACATGGAATTTGATTTCATCCAGCGCTGTCAGGTTAGTGGGATCAGAAACGGCTACAAACAGTCGGTTACCACGTTTGTAGAGGGGCAGGGCGCGATGCTTGCGGACCAGTTTTTCATCGACCAGCTTGGTGATTTCAGCTTCCAGCTCGATGGCCTCGATATCCAATACGGGAATACCGAACTCTTCCGAGGCAGCGGTGGCAATGATTTTCCCGTCCAGCAGGTTTTTTTCCACTAAGTAACTGACCAGTGGTAATTTTTTCTTATCGCTTTCCTCTTGAGCTTTCAAGGCGTCTGCTTCAGCAAGATGGCCATCGTCAACCAGTCTGCGGGCCAAGCCGTTGAGAGTCATTTGTGTGTTTGGTGTGGCCATCAGTTTTTTACTATTCAGATTTTTGAAGAGAGTGTATGAATGCGTTCATATTTTGCTCAGGTTAAGCATGTCAGGTTCTGGATATACAAACATCAGAACAGTTTAATCGGTAATTTCTTAGAGATTAGGTTTGATAAGCTCATGCGAAATCAATATGTTAGTTGTTGCCTATCATGGCATTTATACCATAGGCTGCCTACATGCCCGCAGCGATTGAGATTTTATTGCACGTCCTCTTTCATTCCATGATTGCGTTGAAGCTCCTCGCAATAGAGTGAGTATGAAGCATACTAAAAGCCTAAATCTCAAACGCCACGGATATACTTAATTAGCCTACTGTAGCGGCTATTTTTGTCGAAAATTTAGAAAGGCATTGAATATGCTTGGATAATGGTAAGTTTGCCATAAAAATTAAAGGTTATAAGCAATGCGTGCCGCTATTTCTCTTAATTTAATTTTGTAGCCTCGGTCTCTTGATTCTCCATCGTTAAAGAAAAAGGAAGGTGCTGGTTATTATTTTCTTGGTGGCAAAATAGAACTGGCTGACCGGTGGAAGATGACAATATAGCTGATAATGAAGAATTATTGTAGTAATCTCAATAACCTGGCACGAGCGTTGATTTGAAGTGGAGTAGAGAAAGCATGTGCGGTGGACCTCGGGGGACAAGTTCTCCCCAATTGTGGTGAACTGGGAATTATATGCGCAAGATCGATACAGTTATTGTAACCGGCGGGGCAGGATTTATTGGTTCCGCAGTTATCAGGCAATTTATCCATCAAACAGAAATCACTGTCATTAATGTTGATACTCTTACTTATGCGGGAAATTTGGAGTCCTTGGCTGCTGAAGCTGAAAATCCTCGGTATTTTTTTGAACATGCAGATATTCGGGATAAAGCAGAAATAGAACGCATTTTTCAGCAATATAAACCCGATGCCGTGATGCATCTTGCTGCGGAGAGCCATGTAGACCGTTCAATTGATGGTCCGGCCGATTTTGTGCAGACCAATATCATTGGTACCTACACCTTACTGGAAGTAGCGCGTGAGTATTGGCAGGAGTCAAGCCCATTTATCTTTCATCATGTTTCCACAGACGAGGTGTATGGCTCTCTTGGTGAGCAAGGGCTGTTTACTGAAACATCTCCCTATCAGCCAAATTCGCCCTATTCTGCCAGCAAGGCTTCATCCGACCATTTAGTGCGAGCTTGGCACCACACTTATGGTTTGCCTGTTGTTGTGACTAACTGCTCTAATAACTACGGTCCTTTCCAATTTCCTGAAAAACTCATTCCCCTGACAATACTCAATGCAAAACATGGCAAACCCATTCCTATTTATGGGAAAGGTGACAATGTGCGAGATTGGCTTTATGTGGACGATCATGCCCGCGCATTGCGCCTGGTACTGGAAAGTGGGCAAATTGGAGAAACATATAACGTCGGTGGCCACAATGAAAAAACCAATTTGGAGGTTGTCCGGGATCTTTGTGGGCTGTTAGATGAGCTTCTGCCAAATTCTGAATATCTGCCTCATGCAGATTTGATCCGTTTTGTTGATGATCGCCTTGGGCATGATCAGCGTTATGCTATTGATTCTAGAAAAATTGAAAAAAAGTTAGGTTGGGTTCCAGATGAGACGTTCGTTTCAGGCCTGAGAAAAACAGTTCAGTGGTATCTCGAAAATTGTACGTGGTGCTTGCATGTTCAAGATGGAAGTTATACTGGAGAACGCCTTGGGCTGAAATCCGGGGCTGTGAAGTGAAAGGAATAATTCTTGCGGGCGGTTCTGGAACCCGGCTTTATCCCGCGACCCAGGTTATCTCTAAACAATTGTTGCCTGTTTATGATAAACCCATGGTCTATTATCCGTTGACGGTATTAATGCTGGCTGGAATTCGCGATATTTTGCTTATTTCTACCCCTCAAGATATCCCTCGGTTTGAACAATTGTTTGGGGATGGAAACCACTGGGGGCTTAATATTCGTTATGCGGTACAGGCTTCGCCGGATGGGCTTGCGCAGGCCTTTATTATTGGGAAAAGTTTTATAGGGAGTGATTCTTGCGCATTAGTTCTGGGTGATAACATATTTTATGGGCACAACCTGGGGGTTCTTGTTGAAAGGGCTGCACAGGAAACCACAGGTGCTACCGTATTTGCATATCCTGTTAGTGATCCTGAGCGTTATGGTGTCGTTGAATTTAACGAGAAAGGCAAGGTAATTAGCCTTGAGGAAAAGCCAGAAAACCCAAAATCACGTTTCGCAGTTACGGGTCTTTATTTTTATGATAATCAAGTTGTTGATATTGCCGAGACCATTATTCCCTCTGCACGAGGGGAGCTGGAGATAACCGATATCAATAAACGATATTTTGAAATGGGCATTTTGTCCGTTGAAAACCTTGGGCGTGGCATGGCTTGGCTGGACACGGGTACGCACGATTCGTTGCTTGAAGCAGCAAGCTTTGTTGAAACAATAGAAAAACGGCAAGGATTAAAAATTTCTTGTCCAGAGGAAATAGCCTACCGCAGAGGGTATATTTCTGCAGATGAATTGCTCTGCCTTGCACAACCACTTAGGAAAAGTGTTTATGGACAATATTTACTGCGTGTTCTCGAAGAAACGGGATACTAAAAAGAAACCTTGATGCACGTGACACTAACCACTATCCCTGATGTGATTGTTATTGAGCCGAAAGTATTTTCGGATGAGCGTGGTTTTTTCTTTGAAAGCTATAACCAAAAAGCCTTCTTCGAGGCGATAGGAAGAAAACCACAATTTGTACAAGATAACCATTCACGTTCTATGAAAAATGTATTGCGCGGATTGCATTATCAAATTAAACATCCTCAAGGTAAGTTGGTACGTGTTACAGAGGGCGAGGTGTTCGATGTGGTGGTGGATATTCGAAAAAACTCTGTCACATTTGGTCAATGGGAAGGCGTTTATCTGTCAGCACAAAATAAAAAACAACTCTGGATCCCTGAAGGGTTTGCCCATGGGTTCATTGTGTTGTCGGATCATGCGGACTTTCTCTACAAAACAACACATTACTACGCTCCAGAATATGAACGATGCATTGCCTGGGATGACCCTGATATTGATATCCATTGGCCTGAAGGTATAGAGCCCATTCTTTCGAAAAAAGATTCTAAAGGTACATCTTTCAAAAAAGCGGAATTTTTTTCGTGAAATTACTTATTATAGGCTGTAATGGGCAGGTGGGCTGGGAGCTGGTACGTTGCCTGCAGCCATTGGGGGAAGTGATATCCGTTGGCCACCGTCAGTTAAACTTATCTAAGCTTGGTGAAATAAGCACTACCTTAAGAGGTATAGCACCGGATGTTATTGTTAACGCCGCTGCTTATACGGCGGTTGATGAAGCTGAAAAAAATGAAGCAGAGGCTAATCTTATTAATGGTTATGCGCTAGAGGTAATTGCAGCTGAAGCTGAAGGATTAGGCGCATTGCTTATTCATTACTCGACTGACTATATATTTGATGGTAGTAAACCTTGCCCATATACAGAAGATGATGACCCCAGCCCAATTAACGCTTACGGCCGCAGCAAGTTGATGGGAGAAAAAGCGATTCAGATTGTTGACGGGGATTATGTGATCCTTAGGACATCGTGGGTTTATGCTGCACGAGGCGTTAACTTTTTACGAACGATACTAAGATTGTCCCAGGAACGGGATGAGTTAAGGGTTGTGTCTGACCAGATTGGCGCGCCAACCTGGGCCCGCTTTATTGCAGAATCCACTGTGCATGTTGTCAGTCAATCTCAGCACCAAAGGTTGGAAGGCTCTTTTGTGTCGAACTGTTACAATTTGACCGCATCCGGTGAGGTGTCTTGGTACGATTTTGCCAGGGCCGCTGTAGATATAGCCAAACAATTACCAAATTTCTCTGTACGAGTAAAAAATATCACACCGATTACGAGCGATGAATATCCACAGCCAGCCAAGCGCCCAAAGAATTCATGCCTGGCTACAAACAAACTGGAAAATCATTTCGGGTTGAAAATTCCAGCATGGAACGATGTGTTACCGCTTTGTATTGATGAAATGAATGAGCGTGTGTCTTTGTTTTGATATTGTCAAATGAAAGTTATTGAATCCCCGGAAGACCTTGCCATAAACGGTGCTGCTCCAGCATTTGATCAGCCGTTGCATGTTGGCCGTCCTAATATTGGTAATCGGGAAGCTTTTCTGAAGTATATCGAGGAGATATTTGATAGGCGTTGGCTAACCAATAATGGTCCGCTGGTTCAGGCGTTTGAACAGCGAGTAGCTGACCACCACGGTGTCCGGCATTGCGTAGCGATGTGTAACGGCACGGTAGCACTTGAAATAGCCATCCGTGCGCTAGGGTTGGAAGGTGAGGTGATCATCCCTTCTTACACCTTTATTGCTACCGCTCATGCCCTGAACTGGCAGGCGATTACACCGATATTTACGGATATCAACCCTGCCACTCATATTCTCGACCCTGACGCGGTACGTTCCATGATCACCCCACGCACCACCGGTATTATCGGTGTCCATCTTTGGGGGCGTGTCGCACATGTCGAGGCATTGCAGGCTATTGCCGATGAGCATGATCTCAAGCTAATGTTCGATGCTGCTCATGCCTTTGGTTGTTCGTACAAGGGTACGATGGTCGGTAGTTTTGGAGCTTGTGAGGTGTTAAGTTTTCATGCCACCAAGTTTTTTAATACCTTCGAGGGTGGAGCGGTTCTTACCAACGATGATGAGCTTGCTGAAACTATGCGGCTGATGCGCAATTTTGGGTTCTCGGGGATGGATAATGTTATTCATCCCGGCACCAATGGAAAGATGATTGAAGTCGCTGCAGCGATGGGAATGGTTAATCTGGATGCGATTGATAGCATGGTCGAAGCCAATCATCACAACTATACGATTTATCGAAAGGAATTGTCTTATTTACCTGGCATCAGTCTGCTTTCCTACGATGAATCTGAACACAATAATTATCAATATATAGTGATTGAAGTTGGAAAAGAGTGCCCCGTAACCCGTGATCAGATTGTCCAATGCCTGCACGCTGAAAATGTCCTGGCACGCAAATATTTCTGGCCTGGCTGCCATAATATGAAACCCTATAGTGCATTGTATCCTCATTCAGGATTGGTGCTATCCAATACTCAACAGGTTGCGGACAGGGTTTTTTTGCTGCCAACGGGAACAACCATGAATACTAATATGATCCAGATGGTAGTTTCAGTAATTCGAGTGTTTTTGGAAAGCTCAGCATGAAGCTTGCGATAATGCAGCCCTATTTTTTCCCTTATCTTGGTTATTGGCAGCTTCTTGGCTCTGTTGATCGCTTCGTGATCTATGATGATGTAAATTACATCAAGGGCGGATGGATTAACCGTAATCGCATACTGATTAACGGCAAGCCAAGTTATATTACAGCCCCTCTATATCAAGCATCTTATAACAAGAGAATTTGTGATGTATCTCTACAGTCTTCGCCTGTCTGGCGGAAAAAGATGGTTAAGTCGATAGAAAACGCCTATCGCAAAGCGCCGTTTTTCTCCGAGGTTTTCCCAATTATTGAAAAGACGATTTGCTATAAAACTGAAAATCTGGCGGATTTTCTTGCATATCACCTCAAGGCTATGGCCGTCTTCCTGGGAATAAATACCGAGTTTGTGAAGACCAGCCGCTGTTATAAAAACCACGATTTGACCGGTCAAGACAGAATTCTTGATATCTGCAAGCGCGAAGGCGCAAACGAATATATCAACCTGCAAGGCGGACAGGCGCTATATGATGCCGAGGCATTTCGCAGGCTAGGCATAGATCTGTGCTTCATGGTGATGCAACATGCGCCTTACGCACAAAGAGCTGCTGGATTTACGCGCTGTCTTTCCCTCATTGACGCCCTGATGGAAAATGGGCCGTACGGGGTGGCACAACAGTTGGACAAATTTGATCTGGTGACAGATGAAAGCCTCCATGTACAGTAAAGAAGAAGAAAAGCAGCGTGATGCGGCATTCAGAAGAAATGCCAGACTGGAAAATCTGCTGGAATCCTTAAATGGAGTGTTGGGTTGCGCAGAGGAACAATTGCTTGAAAAGTCATCTGTATCAGATCCGGATTACCCCATTATTTTCATAATGGGGCCATTGCGTAGTGGTACGACTCTTTTCACGCAATGGCTGGCCAATAGCGGGGTATTTGCCTATCCCACGAATCTTCTCTCCAGGTTTTATGGTGCCCCGGTGGTAGGAGCCCAGATACAACTGCTGCTAACTGATCCACGTTTTAATTTTCGCAACGAGATTCTTGACTTCAACAGCCCAATTTCCTTTGAGTCAGAAAATGGGAAAACAACAGGAGCTTTGGCACCGAACGAGTTTTGGTATTTTTGGCGTCGCTTTCTTCCCTTTAAGGATTTGGACTGGTTGTCGGATGAAGAGCTGTTTCGTGTTGTTGACAAGAAAAAACTTGTAGATGAATTAACAGCGTTAACCCAGGTTTTCGGCAAACCCTTCTCGCTGAAAAGTATGATTCTCAACTACAATATACCATTTTTGGATGCGATCTTTAAAAAGGCACTATTTATCCAAATCAAACGAGACCCGATAGCAAATATTGCGTCGATTTTGGACGCACGCAAGCGACAGCTTGGTAACGATAAAGAGTGGTACTCATTCAAAATACCTGAATATCCGCAACTGAAAAAGCTTGATCCTATAACTCAGTCGGCTGGACAATTGCACTATATTAATGCTGCCGTCACAAAGGGCATGGAGACGGTGGATGAGTCGAGAAAAATGGTAGTGCAATACGAGGAGTTTTGCCGGAACCCATGCTACGTATATGAAAAATTACTAATGAAGCTGGGTTTCCCTGATAACAAAAAGAGCTACCTCGGGCCAGAACAGTTCGTGGAATCAAGAAATTCTGATGTGCAGAATAGGCTAGCTATTATGAAGGCATTGTCTATCTTTGAGGAAATATGACAGTTTATTTTAATAGTGTAAATAATAACGTGTGTTATCCAGGTTTAAGGATGATGATAATGTCAGGATGGGTAATTGTTTAGCCAGGCTAACTTGGATAATAGGAATGAATGCTCAGATTTCGCTGTTGTTAACAATGTTTATACTGTGCGAGGCTGAAAAGCTAAAATGCAACACCCCAGGTCATTAACATGGAATGCGGCGGCAAACTACATTGGCCTTGGTTATACAACAATCATCGGGATTATTGTTTTTCCTTTATATCTCCAGTATTTAGGCCCTGAGTCTTTTGGCTTGGTTGGATTTTTTATACTTTTGCAGTCATGGGCGCAGCTATTGGATATGGGTATGTCTCCATTGCTGTCACGACAAGCGGCAAAGGCGCGTGGGCTTGGCATTGAATTCATTGAGCTAAAAAAACTGCTGAGAAGCCTGGAATTAATATTTTTCGTAATATCTCTGGTTGTTGTGATAAGCATTAGTGCTGCAAGTGAATGGATTGCGGCAAGCTGGTTAAATGCCGTGTCACTTTCTTTTTCAGATGTAAAAGCCTGCGTGATATTAATGGGGATAATTATTGTCCTACGTTTTTTTTCATCATTATATCGTAGCGGTATCCAGGGAATGGAAAACCAGGTTTGGTTGAATGTTTCAGGTGTGGTTTTGGCAACGGTAAGATTTGTAGGAGTGCTTTTGGTCCTGCAATTCATTACTCAGGATATTGTAAGTTTTTTTGTTTATCAGCTCATAGTTAGCGTAATCGAATTAACGGTTCTATCTATCATGTTTTACCATTCAATGCCGCTTACAGAAAAGCTTGGGATAAATTTTTTCTGGGGCACATTAAAGCCAACGCTTCCTTTTGCCGGTGGGCTTGCCTACTCAGTGGTTATTTGGGTTTTGCTGACTCAATTGGATAAAATGGTACTTTCAAGTGTTTTATCATTGTCAGAATATGGTTATTTTGCTTTGGTGGCAGTTATTGCGACAGGTATTAGTCAGGTCTCCGGGCCGATCAGTCAGGCTATTTTACCTCGAATGACTTATCTTTTATCGCAAGGCAACAATAAAGATATGCTCATACTTTATAGAAGGTCGACACAGATAATGGTAGTAATAGTGCTGCCGTTAACGGGAATGATTGCCCTGTTTTCAACAGAATTATTGTTTGCTTGGACAGGAGACAGGGCTGCTTCAGACTGGGCTGGGCCAATACTCTTCTGGTTTGCTCTTGGAAATGGCATTTTGGCCATGAATGCTTTTCAGTACTACCTTCAATTCGCATACGGAAAACTTAAAATTCATGTAATCTACAATACTGTTTTGGCAATTGTTCAGATCCCTCTGATTATTTATGTCGCACTTGAGTATGGAGCATTGGCCGTTGCCCAAGTATGGTTCATATTAAGGCTGATTGCTTTCATTTTATGGACCCCCATTGTGCATCACATGTTTGTGCCAGGCTTGCATTTTCCATGGCTGTTAAAGGATATTGCGCCGGCATTTTTACTTACAACTTTATTATTGATGTTTATTCAATCACTGAACATTGGGTTTGATTCAATGAGTCGTTTGGAGATTTTTTCGCTCTTGACTGTAATAGCAATTATGGTTCTTATTGTTAACATAGTTTTTTCGACTGAAAGTCGAAAACTTGTTATGAGTATGATTCAAGCAATTAAGCTTAAATGATGCACCTGTTTTTTGTGGAGTTGGATAGTAAGCGGTGAGCTGGGATATTTGGTCAGGTATTTTGGTATTAAGTACTTAATGTTTGATGTCCAGAGGCGTGCAAGAAGAGATAATGAGTTATTCGAAAAATATGTTGGCAGTCGAAAATAAATCTCAAGAGGAAATCATGTGCAATTGGAGGGACTATTCACTCCCTTTGGCAAGTATATGCTGTTTAACCTACAATCATAAACAGTATATACGTGAATCTATTGATAGCCTTTTGATGCAGGAAACAAATTTTCCGTTTGAAATCCTAATACATGATGACGCATCTGTCGATGGTACAACGGATATCGTGTTGGATTATGCGGAACGATATCCGGATATTATCAAGCCAATTATTCAAATAGAAAACCAGTATGCTAAGGGGGGGCTGATAAATCCTCGTTTTGTGTTTCCGAAAGCCAAAGGAAAATATATTGCTCTATGTGAAGGGGATGACTATTGGACAGATAAAGAAAAGTTACAGAAGCAGGTGTCTTTTTTAGAAGACAATTCAGATTATGTTATCACCTATACAGATTGCCAGCCGTTTGATGAGCATGGTGATTTGAAGGTAAATTTTGGGGGGAGTACTCGGGATCTCGAACCCGATGAGCTGATAAAATCTACACCAATATACACATTAACTACATGCTTTAGAAACGTGATCAGGGAAATTCCTCTCGATTTATTGTCTGCACGGTATGGTGATCTTGTCATTTGGTCGTTGCTAGGTGCTTATGGTCGAGGAAAGTATCTCGCAGATATTAGGCCTGCTGCGTATAGAGTGCATAATGGTGGTGTGCATTCAACAAAAACCCGCCAGCAACAGATTGAAATGTTGCTCATTACTTATAATGCACTTTTTGCATATTATTTGAGAATTAAAGATGTTAATAATGCGAACTATTTCCATGAGGCAAGCTTTAAGTTATCACATTCTGTAATTGGATGGAAAAGGCATGTCACGCTAATTGTGAGGGCTTTAACCTTGAGGCCGCTGAGACAGTTTTTATCCATGCTAAAGTTATCTGGTTGAACCTGAAAATCTATATCGTAGGAAGTTAATTAATGCCAGCCGAATAAAATCAAGGGTTTGAGGAAGATGTTTTCTATTGGGTCGGTTCGTTTCACTTCAGGGTGCGTTACATATTTAATTCGTTGCCAGAGTTTTTTATTTTTACGGAGTTCAATCAGCGTATTTATTATTGCTTTTGCATCGTTAGGTGTGTCTGGATAGGTTTCTATAAAATGGATAGCTTGATTTAAGGAGCTGAGTCCTTTGTGTTTTTGCATTGTTATTCGCGCTATGAATCCAGCGGATAGATTCCGAAGTTTAACCAGCCCAGGCTCCCATGGCGTTACTGTGTTATCGTGTTGGCGATATTGAATGGAAGGGAATTCATCGTAAATCACGTCACCAAAAGTAGAAGCAATGAGATATGCCCACCAGTCATGCATCAGCATGTCGCTTGGTGTGCCTTTTAATAAAAATTTTCGAATTGTTTCACCAAATACAACAGTACATCCGGTCGCAATATTTTCAACGGCCGCATTACTAAACCCAATGTGACGTGGTAATGGGGAATAGCCAAGGTGCCTGAGGTTTTCATCAACATATTCTAATCGTGAACAGTATAGTATTTTGTCTGGTTCAGAGCAGCTCATGACTTTCTCAACTGCACGGGATATTTTTTCGGGTCTCCAAACATCATCTTGGTCGCAGAAGGCGTATAGTTCGTTGGTGCCTTCATTGTCAGTTAGAAGCTGTAAAAAACTTGGGATGACGCCAATATTATTTCCAATCGAGAGAGTGATTAGTTTTTTATGGTCTGGATATGTTCGGATTAAATTGACTGTACTATCAGTAGACCCATCGTCTCGTATGTATATTTTGATGTTGGCATATGTTTGATTGAACAGGCTGTCAAGTTGTTCGATGATGAAGCGTTCACCATTGTATGTAGAAAGGAGAATATTGATTTTCGGGGAGAGGCGGTTATTCATGGCGAGGTAGGCTTGATATATGTATTAGAAATAGCGCTAAATTGGCGTAGTGAAACTGCAATAAATGTTAAATGGGCAGGTTGCTTAACAGTCGTTTGTTTTATGAGACATTAGGAAAACCATGACGCAGCAGTAATTTAAGCTTTTGCGGTAGAGGTGTAAATAGTCGTAGCCATTTCAGTGGTGATAGGTGTTTTTCCTTCTGTATTTTTTGTCGTTCTATTCGTAACAGTTTGCGTTGTTTGACAGTGTCACGGGCTGCTGCATAGTATATCTCATGCCAAGGCCGCAGGCTGCGGAGGTATATGGACAGCAGAAGACCTTCTGCTAGTAGAAAACATAGATGTATAGGGAGTATGGTAACAAGAATTGGTGTCGGGTAGAAAATTACCATAATGTAAGTTTTGTTGCGTTCGCTCATGGCCCGTCGGCGATAACTACTATGCAGTTTATTGTTGTCAATTTTTCCTCCGCCGAAACTGTGCCCTACATGATGATCGTATCCAGATTGAGTCAAGGATCGGACTTCATTGCCACTATTCCATGCGCGAAGACAGAGGTACATATCTTCGGCCAGCGAGCCTAGCCATTCGGGGAAGCCTCCGAGAGTTGTCCATAAATTTTGAGGAATCCATAGGCACGCTCCCATAACCATGCTGACTTGGTGTTGTGTAGGATTGATATTTGGCACGGGATTAAGAAAAGGGTCGAGTAGGCTGCCCATGTCCATCAATTGACCGGTTTTTATGTTGTACTGAGGCAGCGTCAGGATTCCATAAAAGTTCTGCTCAGTGGCATATTGATATAATTGTGAAAGTGCATCGTCTCTAAGGGCTGCGTCATTATTCAATAATAGGATGAATTTACCTTTAGCAACGTCAACCATTCGGTTGTTGCTGATGCAAAAACCGACATTTTTTTTATTGCTGATCAGCGTTACTTGCGGGTATTCAGTGCGGATAAATTCTACAGAATTATCCGTTGATGCATCGTCGTGAACGATGATTTCTACTCTATGACCAAAGGCTTGATGCAAAACAGAGTCCAGGCATGCCCTTAGAGTTTCATCACCATTGTAATTGGCAATACAAATTGATACAGCGATCTCGTTGTTGCTTTGTATTTCTTTTTTCACTTGTCTGGATTCTTTAGTAGCCACTCCCAGGTTTTTTGTATGCCTGTTTCAAGTGAAACCATGGGACACCAGCCTGTTTCTCGGTGAAGTTTTGATGAGTCAAGAATAATTTTTTCTGCATCGATAGTGCGTGCTGGGTGGTAGAGGCGTTGCAAAGTCTTTCCTGTAATTCGGTCAACTGCATCGCAGATGTAGTTGATTGAATGCCCTGTTCTGGCGCCTACATTAAAGCAGTTGAACCCTTCTGTTTTGCTACTCATTAATGAGAGCGTTGCTGTTATGCAATCATCAATGAATAGATAATCACGTATAGCTTCACCATCACCCCATATTTCTATGGGTTTGTTTTGCCTGGCATGTTCGAGGAGTTTTCGTATGATACCGAAATCAGTACGGTAACGTTGGCCAGGGCCGTATACATTGGATGGTCTTAATATAGAAATATGTGAACCGCATTGGGCGGACATTGCATGCATGAATATTTCCATCGATGCTTTCATTGCTCCATGGTAAGACAGTGGGTTTAACGCATGACTTTCAGTGATCTCCGGTACCTTGGGGTTACCATAAACAGTGCCACCGGATGAAAAAAAAATGAGATGGCAGTTGGGGAATCGTTGCATTGTATCGAGAAATGTCAAAGCAGGTTTTAGATTTTCTTTAAGTTCAAGTACAGGTTTTTTTGCTGAATTGCCTGGAATGGTATCGGATGCGGTAAAAAAAACATGGCTGCATTTGGAAAGACATTCAGCCATAAGTACAGTGTTTTCCATAGATGCTTTATGCGCATACAGGTTTTTATTCTGTGGAAGGTTGTCTGCATGCCTTGCAATAACATGTGTTTCAATTCCTTGTGAAAGAAGTTGTGTGCAGAGTGCATTGCCAATGAAGCCTGTGCCGCCAATAATAAGAGCCGTTTTTTCCATTAAATTTTATTATTTAATAATGATTCGTAAAGAGAGATATAACGGTCCGCGCAGTCATCCCATGTGCCAATGTGAGTTTTTACCTTGGTTTGTGCGGCTATGCCGATTGTGCGATTAGTATCTATGTCGCGAAGTGCATCAAGCGCAAAGGAAAAATCTTTTTCGTTGTTTATCAGGTAGCCGGTCTTTTTATGATCAAGGATATCGGCATGGGCGGGCTGATCTGAAGCGATTACCGGGAGCCCAGCGGCCATGGCCTCCAAAATGACCTGAGGTCGCCCTTCATCATGCTGGCTTAGTGTAATAAGGCCTGACGCATAAGGATACCAGTCTTGCTGTAGTGCCTCAGGAAATGTTGGGCCATGGTAGCAAACCCATTCGGGAATCGATAATTGTTCTTGCATGGGGCCGAAGAGATGTAGTTCATCACCCTGCCGAGTAATGTGCTTGCCCCAGTCAAACAGATGGCCTATTTTTTTCTGTGTGAGTCGTAGTACGACTAACCATTTTTTGGGTTGCTTGGAATCGACTTCCCTTTTCAGATTAAACCAGGATTTTTCTATGCCAAAAGGTACTGGGTGGATTTTAGTGTTGTGCCCCAATTTTTGTCTCAGTTCGTTACTCATCCATTCTGCATTGGGTGAAACGATACACGGCCGTTTTGAAAGCGTTGATGTTATAAGTCGGGTAATGATTTTTTTTTGTAGCAGGCTAAAATCTGTTCCTAATACAGTTACCAGTGTCGGCTGGGAATGATTATTAAGGGGAATGACATTTTGTAGCCAGTTTATATGCACCAGGTCGGCATTTTTGTAACGTCGGTAGACTTGGCGAAGATAATAAAGCAGGCGGAGTATTGCTGGTGCAGCAAGCAGTGGGTTATTTCTTAGCAGGTGTGCTATCCCACCCTGGCTTGCTAACCGGGAAAGCCAGTTCGCTTCATTGGTGGTGGCGGCATAGGTGACGTTTTCAGGAAGATGCCCAGGTGGACACCATACATGCAGATCGATATTGGTTTTGCGGGACAAGGCATCCACCATGTCTTTAATAAAACGGCCGGACCAGTCGTTATTATCTTTGGGGTAGGATGTGCTGATCAGGAGGATGCGAGGCATCTATTTTTCATCTCTTCGGGTTTGGCGTCGCTCCATATCGGCATCTTTATAATGTAGGGCAGAAACCTGCTCAGATAAAATACCTATTAAAAAGGCAAGTACAGATGTGGTGAGCAACAAGGCACTCATATTGGTGAATCGATGTTCGGTCACGAAGGTGAAAAAATAATAACCAAGCCCCAGAGCGAATAGTAGGAGACTAACGGGTAAAAATAAGCGCATCGGAGAAAACAGTGCGCCAATTTTTATAATGATAAGAAAAAACCGCAGTCCATCCCTGAATAGTCTGATTTTGCTTTTGCCTCCCCTTTTTTCAGCACGGATGGGGACGTAGGCGACGGGCAACCCAGATCGAAAAAAAGCCATAGTGCTGGTGGTAGGATAAGAAAACCCGTTGGGCAGCAGGTACAGAAACTTACGAAAGTGCCGGGCTCGTACGGCGCGGAATCCTGATGTCAGATCTTCCACTTTGTAGCCTGTCATCACGGAAGCGAGCTGGTTGTAAAATTGGTTGGCTACTCGTCGCGTCAGAGAAGCATGCGTGTCACTTTGTCTGGCCCCTACCACCATTTCATAGCCTTCCTTAAGCTTTTCCAGTAAACGCGGGATGTCTTCGACGCGGTGCTGGCCATCGGCATCCATGAATATGAGCAGGTTGCCCCTGGCTATGCGAGCGCCGGATTTTATGGCCGCTCCGTTGCCCATGCTGTATGGGTGATTGATAAGAGTAACCGGATGGAGGGAACATACTTCGGCTGTGTCATCCGTTGATCCGTCATTGACCACTACAATTTCACAGTGTTTGAATTGTTCACAGAGTATGGGGAGTAGTCTGTGAAGATTCTGTCCCTCATTTTTTGCGGGGAGGACAATACTGATTGTTGTTTCCATATTGTTGGCACTGGCAGGAATGTGTCAGCAGGGTATCATGGCAGAAAACTTGGTGTAAGGGCTGCGTTGTGGCCAGTTATGGCTATCTGGTTGGTTTAAGACCAGAGACCTGTTTGACGATAGTATTAGCGGTTGGTTGGATGGTTTTGTCTGTACTGGAAACGTGGATTGATTTTTGGAGTTTGCTATATGGGAAAGCTGAAAGCTTTTGGAATTCATGTTGGAATAAGCTCGGCTCTATTCCTGCTGTTGCTGTTTTTTATTATTATTCACTGGTATCCCGTGCCCTATTTTTCGGCGGACGGAGGATGGCAGGGAATCCGCCTGATTTTTTTGGTCGATGTGGTGCTGGGCCCGTTACTGACTTTGTTAGTGTACAAGCGAGGCAAACCTGGCCTGAAATTTGATATGACACTCATCGCGCTGGCTCAGGTGGTCGCGCTGAGCTGGGGAACATGGACAGTTTATAGTCAGCGTACCATGGCGGTGGTGTTTGTTGATGATGCCTTTCACACCCTCAGTCCACAGCAATTGGAGCAGGCAGGTCTTGACGAAAGTGATCTGGCGCAGTTTCCTCATGATCCACCTATGGCATTTCTACGCTTGCCGGAGGATAAGCAGGAGCGAAAGAAGCTTATCCGGGAATACGAACTCAAAAAAAATACGCCGGTAATACGGTTGGGAGAACGCTACGAGCCTCTGAACGCTACGCATATGCAGACGATTATGTCGCGGGTAAATATTATCGATGACCTCCGGTTCTACAACCCTGATTTCGATGCAGTAGTGACCAGGTTGCTGAAAAAATATGGCGGTACGCTGGATGATTATGTACTGGTGCCTATTCATGCTCGATATAGGCACTCGGTAATGTTGATTCGTCGTGACGATGGTCGGGTGCTGACCATGTCGGAGCTTACTATACCTAGTTTTTATTGAGACTTCGTTCCAATTTCACTTGCCCTGATTTCTTTTTCAGCGTTGGATAATGCTTCGAGCTGTGCTGCCAGTCGATGACGCAGGAAGGGTTTGACGCCATTATTTTTCATTTTTTGCAATATGTGGCGTGCCTGACTCAGCTGTCCGGACTGGATGAGCACGCTGGAGTAGTTTAGTCCGTGTTGCGGGTCTGTTGAGTCAGCCTGCATAGCCTCCTTGCCTCTGGTTAGCGCTTGCTCGATATCCCTCTGCGTGAGGGCAAGGATCATTGCTTCGGAGAGAATTTTTGCGCGTGTACCACTGTGCAACGTTGTATTGTCCAGGGCCGCATTAAAAATTCCGTTGATCTGTAGTGGTGTAAATTGGCATAAGCCTGTGACTTGGCATTGGCTGAGATCCCGTAGGTGGTGGGCCGAGTTACTTAAAAAGGGCTGAGATCGCAGGCGGGTCATAAGTTCGTTAATCTGCTCCTGGTTCAACACATTGCCGGTGCGTGCATCCAGCATGAGCAAGGCGAATAGCCCGCTGGTGTTGCTGGAGTTGGCGGCTCGGGACAATTCAAAGTGCTTCCGTGCCTGCGCGGCATTGGCCGCGGCATTCTCGGGTTGCCATTCCATGAGTTGCCAGTAAATGTGGCCCAGCTGATACTGGCTCCGGGCGGAACCGGGATGGTTGTGAACCTCAGTGAGTGCAAGTTGTACCGGGTTGCCCCAGTCATTGGCTCGTATGGCAGTGCTGACGCTCAAGATGGCGATAAACAGAATACCCAGTGTGGCTCTTGCTTTTCGAGTATTGATGGGCAAGACGGGGTGCAGGAGATAAAAGACCATCGGCAGCAGGATGCCATACATGGGTAGGTAATTTCGGTGTTCATGCACCATCTCCAGGGCGAAGACGCTGGACTCCATGCTGTGCCCCACCAGAAAAAACAGTAGTCCGAAACTTATCAGTGGGGCGCGTCGGCGGCACCACCAGGTGATGGCCAGCAACCCTGCAAGACTGAAGATGGCAAGCCCGGTGGTGCCGGGACTCAGGAGGCTGGTGGATAGCGATATATCGTCGTGAAAAAGGCCCATTTGGGAAATGTTCGGGACTACGGTCATGGCAAGATAAAACCAGATTACCCTTGCCTGAGTCATCAGTCGTTCCGATAGGTCGAAATCTCGGCCATTATAGCCACCCAGCAGCCAGTCGATGTGAGTTAACAGATACCCGATGACCACCAGCGCCGGTGCTATAGCAATGATGGCGAAAAAGGCCTGTAGCCAGTGTTTGCCCCTTTGCTCCGGCATGGCAAAGCGAAACAGGGTGGCTTCGATAACCAGTAAAAAAAAGGGCAGCAGCGCACCATTTTCCTTGCTGAGCGCTGCCAGCGGGGTAAACACCAGTACGCTTATGACCAGTAGCAGCGCTCCGGGGCGACCCTCGCACTGGCGATTGCGTCCCCAGCAATAGGTGGCCATGCCCAGCAACACGAACAGGGCGCTCAGGCTGTTCATGCGCTGCACGATATACAGCACGGAGGTCAGTCCCAATGGGTGCAACAGCCAGACGGCGCTGACCATAAGGCTCATCCATTGGATATGACGCAGACTGAGAGCAGGCTGGTGATGGCGCCGGTAGGCTCTGAGCAGTTGTCTGCTGAGCCAGAAAATCACCAAGCCGTTCAACAGATGTATCAGCAGATTGGTCAACTTGAAATACAGGGGGTCCAGCCCGGTGAAATAGTGATTCAGGGCCAGTGTCAGGTAACTGATGGGTCGCATCAGTGGGCCGGCAGGCATGGAATAGGCTGCCTGTTTTAACGTGGTGGGCGTGAGTTCGGTGATCTGCAACGGTTCATTACGAAGAATATTGGCTTCATCATCAAACACAAAATTGCCACTAAGCCCTGGCGCATAAACCAGAGTGGCCAGCAGGAGCAGGCAGGCAAATGGCAGTAAGAGAGGGAAGCGATGCACGATTTTATTTAATGAGCCTGGAATTATTGAAAGTGTGTTGGGAGTGTATCTGGGTCTGACGGACAGGCAAAAAAAAGGCCACCCGGTAAAGGGTGGCCTTTGGCTGCAAAGCCTATGCTGTTACGAGCGGCAGTCAGCGGACAGGTACTTACCTACCAGAGAGGTGACGGGAGCTCCATTAATAACCGTTGCGCCACCCGGAGCGGCTGCGTTTCCACAGACCCAAACCAGCCCGTTGGCGGTATTTGTGTGAGCGTCGAGTCCTAAGGTTGCGCCTTGGATGTTAGCATTGGCTCGGTTGCCGTAAGTGATGGTTACGCCGCCTGAGCTGATGGCTACATCGGTTACGTAATTGCCGGTGATGCTGCCGCTGAGCGCGAGGCCGGCGGAGGTATTGTTCGACGGCATCGTGCCTCGGGCGGCCCAGAAGTCACCAATGGAAGATTTAGCTTCAGAGGCCAGATTCAGGCCTTCTGTCACCTGGGTGCGAATGGTGTAATCCTGATAGGCTGGAATCGCAATGGCAGCCAGGATGCCGATAATGGCAACCACAATCATCAGTTCGATGAGCGTGAAACCCTTTTGTAGTGTTTTTACGTGTTGCATGGATGAATCCTCCACAGTGTTAACTGTATATTTATTAAAATGAAAGCAATGGTTATTACGAATTTCCCGGTTTTGATCCTATCCTGTTCAAAGCCGTGATGCCGTCCTCGGTAACGTCTTCACCTTTTCGTTCAATTCCACAAAAACTTTAGCCATGTGGTGATTAATCAAAACGGGGAAATCCGCACTTATTTATGTATAAGCACGGGATGTGCCAATGTTTGTCGAATCTTGATTATGTGCGACTTTATGGCATTGCGCTGTTTGTAAAGAATATGAATATCAGCGGGTTGTGTTTTTGGTGGGATGCCGGTTTTTACGGAATTGTGATTTGCATACTGTTTTGAGAGAGGGGACTGGTGGTTTGCAGGTTTTGTTTAAGGTCACAAAGTGACAATTTTAGTCACCTTATATGTGGTGGAGTGATTGTGAGGGGGATTGTTTTCAGGTGGTGGAATAACATGCAATACACTGCGGGCACGTACATGCTTTATGCAACTCGCTTAATGTGTCGGTATTTGTCGTCATGTTGTTTTATCGTTTTTTACAGGTCGTAAAGTCCTCGCCAGTTAACCCAGAGTTTTGTTAATACCGATATAACCAGTGAGGAAAATCTGTCTTTTGGCAGCATGGTTGGAGCTTATTCCAGGCCCAATTTCTTCAACCGATATCGTAGCGCCCGAAAACTCAGTCCTAATAATTTAGCGGCGGCGGTTTTATTGTATTTGGTTTGTTCTAGGGCTTGCAGGATAGCGGTTTTTTCGATTTCGCCGAGGTGGGCTTCGAGATGAATATTGCCGGAGTCCAGCGGGCCGGGCATGAGTGGGCTGAAAGTGTTGTCGGTGGTTTTAGGCAGGTGCAAGTCACGTTGACGAATGGTGTTGTCTTCACACAGAGTCATGGCACGTTCGAGAATATTTTCCAGTTCGCGTACGTTGCCGGGGAAGGAGTAGCGATTGAGGGCACTTGCGGCATCGGGGGCGAGGCCGGGTTTTTCCAGGCCCATTTGTCGGGCGAGTTTGCCCAGGGTGTGTTTGGTGAGCTGGGGGATGTCTTCGCTACGTTCACGCAGAGAGGGTATAGGTAGCTGGATGACGTTGATGCGGTAAAACAGATCCTGCCGGAAGCGACCGTTTTCTACCAGTTTGCTTAGGTTTTTGTGAGTGGCACTGAGGATGCGCACATCTATGCTGGATTCTCTGGCTTCTCCTACGGGGCGGATGGCCTTTTCCTGAATGGCGCGCAGCAGCTTGACTTGCATGTGCAGTGGCAGGTCAGCGACCTCATCGAGGAACAAGGTGCCGCCGTCAGCAGTCTGGAACAGGCCTTTTTTGTCGGCGACGGCTCCGGTGAAGCTGCCTTTTTTATGGCCGAAAAATTCACTTTCCATGAGTTCGTCGGGAATCGCACCGCAGTTGACGGGCACAAAGGATTGGTTGGCGCGCGGTCCTTTATTATGGATAAGCTTGGCTACCAGTTCCTTGCCGGTGCCGGATTCGCCGCTGATGTAAATGGGTGCTTGACTGCGCGCGACTTTGGCAATGGTCGCGCGAGTATGCTGCATGAGTTTGGAATCGCCGAGTAATTCGTCACGTGAGCGCCGATCCAGTCGCGGGCTGTTTTCTGAAACACGTAGCGCAGTGTTGACCAGATTGCGTAGAATTTGCAGGTCTACGGGTTTGGAGACGAAATCAAAGGCGCCGGCCTTGAGTGCCTTGATGGCCCATTCCATGCTGCCGTGGGCGGTAATCATTGCTACCGGGGTTTTGGGGTAGTGTAGCTGGATGTGTTCTACCAGCTCTACGCCGTTGCCATCGGGTAATTTCATATCGGTGAGGCAGAGGTCGAAGCGGTACTGTGCCAGCAGTTCACGCGCCTGTGCCAAGTCGGTGGCGGCGCGGGTTTCGATATTCATGCGCCCTAAGGTTAGTTCCAACAGTTCGCAGATATCGGGTTCGTCATCAACAATGAGAGCGTGGGAAGGTGGTGTCATGGGGTCTCGGGTGCGTTATTGATTTGTTTGCTGTGTCTTGGTTCTGCTCTTTGTTCGACGAAGTCTAACCGAAAACAGGCTCCACCGGTGGGGACGGCGACATAACTAAGTCGGGCTCGATTGCCTTCACACAGCTCGCGAGCAATATACAGACCCAGCCCGGAACCCTTGCTTTCGGTGGTGAAAAAAGGTTCAAAGATATGGCCTATCGTATCTGGTGCTACGCCTGGACCATGGTCGATGATATCAAGAAAGGGTTTGCGTGAGTCATCTTCAATGCCGCCGTGCAGCTCCACTTTGGGTTGCCCGGGGTAGTCCTGGCTATGGCGCAAGCCGTTCTGGCACAGATTCCACAGTACCTGATGCAGTTGGGAGGCATCCATATGTACGACGGTGTTGTCAGGTGTGATGTGCAGACTGATATCGGCTGGATCGCAGCCCTGGCTTTGCACAAACTCCTGGAGAAAATTTTCCAACCAGCCTTTTAGTGGCAGATCTTCGGGCATGGAGCGGTCTCGCCGACTCAGTTGTAACACGTTTTCGATGATGTCGTTGACGCGTGCAGTATTGGTGTGAATGATCTCCAGCAGACGCTTGTCGGAGGCATTGTCCGTACTTCCCTCTGCCAGCAGTTGTTCGGCGTGACTGATAGCCCCCAGTGGGTTGCGAATTTCGTGGGCGATGCTGGCGGTAAGCCGACCCAGCGAGGCTAACTTTAATTGTTGGGCCTGCTGTGCCATGCGCGCAGTATCTTCAAGAAAAATCAGCGTTCCAGCACGTGCCTCACTGCCCAGGGCGGTCATGTTTGGCAGTAATTCTATATTGCCGCCGCCGGGACGGAACATGCGTGGTTCAGAGAGGCCACCGCGGCGCCAGTCGATCAGTTGCTCGGCCAGTTCTGGAGAGATAAACTTGAGGTTCTTGTTTTGGGTGTTGCCGAATGATGGCAGGCCCAGCATGTACCAAGCGGATTCATTCATCAGGCGTATGTGCTGGTCAGCATCCACCACGACAATACCGGATTGCATGCGCTGTAATACATGTTGATTGAGTTGTGCCAAATTAGCTAAGTCGACGCCACGTTGTGCAGCGAGAGCTTCACTTTCGCGTACCCGCGTGGACAGCACATGGGCAAGGAAGGCGGTGGCAAACAGAGTGGCTCCCAAAATACCAGCCTGGGTAAAGTTTGCCGCCAACCCGGGAGCTTGTTGTGCAAAGACCTGCTCGGTGAGAATGGCAATAGCCGCAATGGCAGCAAATAAATTAGCCGCTCGACTGCTGAGCAACAAACTGTTGCCCGCAATAGCCACGATCAAAAGCATGCCCAGGCCGGTTTCGATGCCGCCGCTGGTGCGCATAATCAGCGTCAGTGCAAGGATATCTAATACCACCAAGCTATAAGTGATCCAGCGAAAGTTCAGCCAGCGAAAGTGGATAACAAAACTGGCAACCAGCGCGATACCCAGATAAACAAAGCAGGTCACCTGAAAAAGGCCGGCATTGTGGCTGCCGAGTATTGGTAGATTGGTTTTGAGAAAAATAGTACTGACAAACAATGCCGCTAGGGTGATGCGGTAGAGGTTTAGGAAATGCAGTGGTCGCCACGCTCGCTCACTAGCGAGGCTCGGCAGGGCGCTGATTTCAGCATTGGAAAAAGTAGTTGAGGGCACGTTTTAGGCTTTTAGTGTGGTTTTGTATTTTTTATTATCGAGGTTTAGTTGTTGGTATGTCCTTTAGATAGCAGAGGGTGCCACGAATGTCATTTGTGAACTATGGCATTAATAATAAAAATAGCGGCATTCTTATGGATTATTTCAGTTTTTTGGCGGCAGTGCCGACAGATGTTGCGAGCCTTACTGCGTGTGTCAGTCGGCGCGGTACGAGGTTATTGTGTTGTCAAAGGTGAATATCTGTGAATGAAAAAACTCTGAAAATTCTTGCAGTGGATGATACTGAAATGAATCTTAATTTACTGGCGCGTTTTTTCAGTAAAAAAGGTCATGAAATGATCACTGCGACTAATGGGCAGGAAGCCATTGAGCGTTTTGAAAGCGAGCAACCGAACCTGATCCTGATGGATGTGATGATGCCAGTAATGGACGGTTACGAAGCCACGCGTGAAATCCGCCAACGTAGCGGCGAAAAATGGATTCCGATTATTTTTATGAGCGCGAGGGCGGCAATTGAAGATCAGGTGGCTGGTCTGGATGCAGGTGGTGATGACTACCTTACCAAACCTATTAGCATGCGTATTTTTGACGCCAAAATCAGAGTTATGCAGCGCATTGCCAATACGAGTGATGTGCTGAGTTCACATGCTAACGAGCTGGAAAAATACCGTGCCGCCGTAGAGTTTAGTTATTAGTGTGTCCTTCAGCAGAGGGTGCCACGAATGTTATTTGTGAACTATGGCATCGATGATAAAAATAACAGCATTCTTATGGATTATTTCAGTTTTTTGGCGGCAGTGTTGATAGCTGTTGCGGGCTTTGTTGTGTGTTGGTCAGCACGGTGCGAGGTTATTGTATTGTCAAAGGTGGAAAACCTGTGAATGAAAAGACTCTGAAAATTCTTGCAGTGGATGATACTGAAATGAATCTTAATTTACTGGCGCGTTTTTTCAGTAAAAAAGGCCATGAAATGATCACGGCGACTAATGGACAGGAAGCTATTGAGCGTTTTGAAAGCGAGCAACCGGACCTGATTCTAATGGATGTGATGATGCCAGTGATGGACGGTTACGAAGCCACGCGTGAAATCCGCCAACGTAGCGGTGAAAAATGGATTCCGATTATTTTTATGAGCGCTAAGGCAGCAGTTGAAGATCAGGTGGCCGGTCTGGATGCGGGTGCTGATGACTATCTTACCAAGCCAGTTAACATGCGTATTTTTGATGCCAAAATCAAAGCCATGCAGCGCATCGCCAATATGAGTGATGCACTGAGCTCACAAGCCAACGAATTGGGAAAATATCGTGCTGCCGCAGAAGAGGAAAAATACCTCGGTAACGCACTCATGGAACGCATGACCCGCGCAAGCAAAATGTCCGATGAATTACTGGATAGCTGGTTGTTGCCCGCAGAGCACATGAGTGGTGATCTGGTGGCTGCGTGTCGTGGTGGTGATGATCGTTTTTATGTGATGGTGGCTGATGCCACTGGCCATGGATTACTGGCCGCGATGATGCAGATACCTGTGTCACAAACGTTTTATCACATGACTAACCGGGACTATTCACTGAGTCGTATCGTGAGTTCCATGAACAGTCAACTACGGGTATTGGTGCCACGTGACCGCTTTGTCGCTGCTACGTTGATTATGGTGGATGTGCGTAATCAGTTGATTGAAGTCTGGAATGGCGGCGGTCCTGAGGCATTGTTCGTTGATGAGCAACGCAACATTGTGCATCGCTTTGAATCCAATGCCGCACCTCTGGGTATTGTCTCGGATGAAGAATTCGAGCCGCATACACAAGTTTATCAGTGGCAGGTTGCCGGAGAGCTGTTGGCCTGTTCCGATGGCGTCATTGATGCGTTGGGTGACGACGGAGAACCTTTCGGTGAAGAGCGGTTGGAGCAATCTATTTCCCGTTGTCGGGATAAAACGGTATGTACTGCCGTGGCTGATGCATTACGTGAGTTCTTGAAAGGTGGGCGGGCACAGGATGATATCAGTGTGATTGGCGTAACTTGTTCGTTACAGGAAAATAACTAACCAATGCCTTAAGTGGTGGTCGGCGTGAGAGGATTTGAACCTCCGACCCCTTCGTCCCGAACGAAGTGCGCTACCAGGCTGCGCTACACGCCGAATAATTATTTTGGTCATTACGCTAACGGTAATTAGTAGGTACGACTGACGGAGAAATCCGCGAGGGTTTTCAGAGCGTCAGTGTAGTTGGAAGCGGGGATGTTTTGCAGTTGTGCAATAGCCAGATTGGCTTCCTCCCGTGCTTTACGCGCAGTGTACGCGATGGCATCAGTGGATTCAATGGCGGCCATGACCTCGGTAATATTGTCGCGTCCACCGGTTTCGATAGCCTTGCGAATCAGTGCCGATTGCTCTTTTGTTCCCTGACGCATGGTGCGAATCAGCGGCAAGGTTGGCTTGCCTTCGGAGAGATCATCGCCGACGTTTTTGCCCATGGTTTCTGATGAGGCGCTGTAGTCCAACACATCATCCACTAATTGAAATGCTGTGCCCAGGTGCATGCCGTATTTGGCCATGGCCTGTTCCTGCTCGGGCGTTGCATCGCAGAGCACCGCGCCCAGTTGTGCGGCAGCCTCGAACAGTTTGGCGGTTTTACAGTGGATGACGTCAAGGTAGCGTTGTTCGGTGGTATCCGGGTCGTTGCAGTTGAGCAATTGCAGCACTTCACCTTCGGCGATCACGTTGGTGGCGTGAGCAAGAATTTCCATCACCCGCATACGTTGAGCGTCTACCATCATCTGGAAGGCTCGGGAATAAAGAAAGTCACCCACCAGCACGGCTGCTTCGTTGCCCCACAGGGCGTTAGCGGTTTCCTGGCCACGACGACGGTCGGAGGCATCTACCACATCGTCGTGCAGCAAGGTGGCGGTATGGATGAACTCCACGATGGCGGCCAGGTTAAAATGTTGTTCACCGGAATAATCAAAGGCGCGTGCCGAAAGCAATACCAGCACTGGCCGCAGGCGTTTGCCGCCACTGTGAACAATGTAGCTGCTGACCTGATTAACCAGTGCCACCTCTGATTGCAGCCGTTTTTTGATGAGCTGGTTTACGGCGGCCATATCGTTGGCCACAAGCTCGTTGACCTGCTCGATGGTTTGGAGTGCGCAACTCGCCGGTGTTTTGGCAAGCGCTTCGGCATTGTTGAGTGTAGAACTGAGCATGGCGATACAGCGGTCAGTGGACGAGCCTCTATAATGACAGAAAAGTTGGCCATTATGGAGTTTGACGCGCTGTGCTGTAAACGCTAAAATCCGCGGTCTTTGTCTAGCCAGTGTCAATCCCGTTTGGGATCATCGCGTGTCTGGCAAGTCTCGAGCGCTGTTGTGGGGCGTTTAAAGCAAGACCGCGAGAGCGAAACAAATTTTTAGCGTAGCAATTATTTGGAGAATACAGCCATGTACGCGGTAATTAAAACCGGTGGCAAGCAATATAAGGTTTCGGAAGGCGCGACGTTTAAGGTCGAAAAAATCAACGCCGACGAAGGTGCCACGGTCGAACTTGATCAGGTACTGATGATTGTTGATGGCGACAATGTCAATGTGGGCTCGCCTTTGGTGGCGGGTAGCAAAGTGACAGCAACCGTTAAATCTCACGGTCGTGGTAAAAAAATCGAAATTATCAAGTTCCGTCGTCGTAAGCACCATCGCAAGCAAATGGGGCATCGTCAGAGCTACACCGAACTACAGATTACAGGCATTCAAGCCTGATTATCTGAGATAAAAGTCAGAGGAATAGAACAATGGCACATAAAAAGGCAGCGGGTAGTACCCGCAACGGTCGCGATTCAGAATCCAAACGCCTGGGCGTCAAACGTTACGGTGGTGAAGTGGTCAAAGCCGGTAATATCCTCGTGCGTCAGCGCGGTACTAAATTTCACCCCGGAAACAACGTGGGTTGCGGCAAGGACCATACCCTGTTTGCCAAAGCAGATGGCAAAGTGCTTTTTGCTGTGAAGGGACCAAAAAATCGTACCTTCATCAACGTGGTGCCTGCATAAGTACTTCGTTGGGAAAGCAGATCACGGAAAGGCCTCGTAGATCGAGGCTTTTTTTTGTCCGGCTGACCCTGGACGACGAGTAGCTAGAGGTGAGTTCCAGGATTTTTTCCTAGCCCCTTGTTAATTGAGAACACCCCCTAGATACTAAAGCTATGAAATTTGTTGATGAAGCTCGAATCAAAGTTGATGCCGGTGATGGTGGCAACGGCTGCGTAAGTTTTCGCCGTGAAAAGTATGTGCCTAGAGGCGGGCCGGATGGTGGCGACGGTGGCGATGGCGGCAGTGTTTATTTACAAGGTAACACCGGTTTGAACACGTTGGCTGATTTTCGTTTTCAGCGTGCTTATCGCGCTGAACGTGGTGCCAACGGTATGGGGGCAAATTGCACTGGAAGGTCTGGTGAGGATCTGATTGTACAGGTGCCTGTGGGTACGCTGGTGCATGATGCCGATACCGGAGAAATGATCGGCGATGTACTGAAAGAAGGGCAGCGACTGCTGGTGGCGAAGGGTGGGTTTCACGGCTTGGGCAATGCTCGCTTTAAAAGCAGCACCAATCGTATTCCCTATCAGAGTAAGCCGGGCACACTAGGCGAAGTGCGTGATTTGGCGCTGGAGTTGAATGTACTGGCCGACGTAGGTCTGTTGGGGTTGCCTAATGCCGGTAAATCGACACTCATTACAGTGGTCTCTAATGCGCGGCCCAAGGTGGCAGATTATCCGTTTACCACTTTGCACCCCAACCTTGGTGTGGTGAGTCCTGCTCCACATAAAAGCTTTGTGATCGCTGATATTCCAGGAGTGATTGAAGGAGCCGCCGAGGGAGTAGGGCTGGGCATCCAGTTTCTCAAGCACCTGTCGCGTACCCGGCTATTGTTACACTTGGTGGACATAGCACCACTGGATGGCCATGATCCGGTGGACGATGTGCGTACTATCATCAATGAACTGGGCAAGTTCAGCGATGCGCGGGATGGCAATGAGCTGGCTTCCCGCGAGCGCTGGCTGGTATTGAATAAACTCGATTTGTTACCGGCAGATGAGCGTGATGCCCGCTGTAAGGCGATCGAAGCGGCATTGAACGGACAGGGTGAAAGCACAGAGCGAGTGTATTACATCTCTGCAGCGCAACGTGAAGGTACAGAGAGATTGATGTACGATATCCTTAATTACCTGGATGAACAGGCGCAGTTGGTAGCAGAGGCTGATAGTCAAATTTAGATGGCAATATTTAGTCGCAAACTGAGCTTTGTTAACAGGCAGTACATCTACGGATGGAACGTGAAATTATGAAATACAACTGTGCGTAAACAACTCTTTATTCAACTTTTTGAACGGCAAACCGGACAAGTTACCAAAGGTGGCGAAGCCGCTGCGTTGCCCGCCAGTTGGGTGCTGCGTGATGACCAGCGGCCAACTGGCACGCTGTTTCACGGTAACTTGCAAGAGGCCGCTGCGCAGGCCGCCGGGGCGCGAGTCAGTGTACTGGTGCCGGGTGCCGATGTAGTGCTGGCTCAGGTTGAGCTGCCTGCGATGAAGGCGCAGCGTCTGGCCAGGGCTGTACCTTTTGCACTGGAAGAACAACTGGCTGGCGATGTGGACGACTTGCATGTGGCCATCGGTCAGCGTGACGCACAAGGTCGGGTGGCCAATGCTGTGGTCTCTCGTCAGCGACTAGATGCTTGGTTAGAGCAGCTCAAGGCCGTTGGACTGCAAGCTGATGTGATGACGCCTGAAATGTTCGGTCTCCAGTGGGATACGGGGGACGCGCCGGAACAAAGCTGTTGGTCCATGCTCATTGATGGACAGGCTGGTTTGCTGCGCACAGGAGCACAAACCGGGCTGGCTTTTGAAACTGACAGCCTGCTGCCAGTGTTGCAGGCCTGTGTCGATGATGCGGGCGACACACTACCGGCGAGCCTGCGGTTAACCGTTTGCGATGATGACGCCTTTGCCGACTCTGATAAATATCGTGCGTTGTCTGCATTGTGTACCGAGCAGAATATCGATTTATCGTTAGATAAAAAAAATGAAGCACGTAGCGTGATGTTGGCGCAAAGCTTTGATGAACAATGCGCCATCAACCTGTTGCAAGGTGACTACAGCCGCAAACAACAACTGGAGAAGCTGCTACGCCCGTGGCGTCCGGCGCTGATACTTGGTGGACTGTGGTTGTTGTTGCAGGCGGGTGCGTTTGTAATGGAGTACAACCGCCTGTCGACGCAGAGCAATGAACTGAAAGGACAGATCGAGACGGTATATCGCGAAGCCTTTCCGGAATCGCGTAATATCGTGAATCCTAAAGTACAAATGCAGCGCGGCCTGGAAAAATTGCAAGAGGGTGGGGGGCAAAGAGATGGCTTGTTGGCACTGCTGGCACAAGCGGGTGCGGTACTGAAAGACACCCCAGAAGCATCGTTACGCACCCTGCGTTTTAAAGGTAATAAACTGGATGTGGATGTGAATATGCCGGATCTGCAAAGCCTGGATAAACTCAAGCAGCGCTTGAGTGATGAAGCTAACCTCAAGGTCGAAATTGTTTCCGCCTCATCGCGTGACAACAAAGTGGAAAGCCGTCTGTCACTGCAAGCGACCGAGGGTGACAAATGAAGGGCTGGTTTAATGGTCTCGAAGCCAATGAACGTCGCATGCTGATTGTTGGCGGTGGACTATTGGTGGTTATGTTTTTGTATATGGGTATCTGGGAACCGCTGACCAATAAAGTTGAAACACTACGAGTCAGCACCACCGAACAGACCGCCCTACTGGCCTGGATGCGCAGTTCAGCGCAAGAAGTCAAACAATTGCGGGGTCGTGGTAATAATCAGCAGGCTAAACCTGCCAGTGGTCAATCGTTACTAAGCCTGGTGGATCGTACTGCCAAGTCTGGCCGTTTGGGTACGGCACTTAAACGTGTGCAACCTGATGGTGACGAAAAAGTGGGGGTGTGGCTGGAAGCTGCGAATTTTGATGATTTGGTGCGCTGGCTTGCAGCACTGGAAACCCGCCATGGCGTGCGTGTGGTGAGTAGTGTATTTCAGGCACTGGAAGCCTCTGGGAGTGTGGATGCGCGACTGGTTTTTGCAGCAGATGTCTGAAGCCGTTTTACGGCAGCCACCTCCCTCCCAATATTTGATCTTGAGTACGATGTTCTGGCTATGAAATTTATTTCCCGTTTTCAATATTTGCCGTTGTTGGTATTGGGTTTGTTGGCCTATCTTGTGGCGCTGGTGCTCAGTTTTCCCGCTGAGCGTGCTTATTCACACTGGCAAGCCAGTGAAAATGCCTCTAATAAAATTGCTTTGTCCGGTATCAGTGGTAGCGTTTGGTCAGGCAAAGCTGCCATGGCAATGATTCAGGGTCAGCCGCTGGAAAAAATAGAATGGTCTCTGCGGCCCTGGTCATTGTTATTTGGCCAGGTTGGTTTGAATTGGCGTTTTCAGTTGCCGCCTGGAAATGGAAAAGGTGGCTACGCTCAAGGTAGCACGGCGTTAGGGCTGGATGGCAGTGTCGCCTTTTCAACATTGGAAGCACGGCTTCCCAGTAAGATGATTGCCCGTATTGCTAAAGCCGACGCCTTGCAGCCGATTGGTTTGGTGAGTTTGAATCTGAGCAACGTGCTGTGGGACGGGCAAAACCTGCGTTCGGCAGAAGGGCGGATAGTTTGGAGCGGTGCCGGTATCAGTCTGCTCAGTCCTGTTTCACTGGGTGATCAGGCCATTACGCTTGAGACCGTCGATGAAACTGTCAAGGGTGTACTCAGCGATGGCGGTGGCCCGTTGTTTTTGGATGGCCTGTTAACCCTGAGCCCCGAAGGTCAATATGAATTCAGCGGGAGCCTTGCTGCACGTAATGCCCCAGATCTTGAGCGTGCTCTGCGTTCTTTGGGCAGACCCGATGCGGATGGAAAGATCAAACTCAAACGCTCGGGTAGCTTAGCGAGCTTGGGTTTGGTCGCGGGACGCTAGTACTCCGTCCACGTTATATTGACGAGACTGGCTCTCATGAGCTAAGGAATGGAAATTGTTGGGTAAAGTTGTTTTAATTTGGCCATTGTCTGCTGTGAAGCGCCTCTCCATCGGTTGGGCGCATCGATTACGCGACATATCACAACAGTTTGTGTACTGCCGGTAAGATTAATATCAAAGCCCAAATCAGCACCGCATTTAATAAGGCAACAAATACAGCAGTTGAACCAATATCCTTGGCGCGACCGGACAGTTCATGTTGCTCGCCACCAAAACGATCTACTACAGCTTCGATGGCCGAGTTGATTAGCTCGATGATTAACACTAGTAACAGACTGCCGATGAGCAAAGCACGTTCAACGCCATTTTGCCCCAGCCATAGCCCGACCGGGATCAATAGGAGGCACAATGCCAATTCCTGTCGAAAGGCGGCCTCGTGCTTGAAAGCGGCTTTGAATCCCGCCCAGGAATAACCCGCAGCCTTGATGATGCGCTTCAATCCTGTATTGCCAGGTTTGCTCATGACTATTTGTTGTTGGTCACTGAGGTTTCGTTTGTTTTATAACGCAGGTCGAGTTTACGTGCTGCTTTAACATCATCCAGGCGGCGCATGGGCATGGTGTATGGCGCACCTTTTAGCGTTTGTGCATCAGTTTCTGCTTCTTTTTGTATTGCCGCCATAGCTTCCACAAAGGCATCCAGTGTTTCTTTGGATTCTGATTCTGTTGGTTCAATAAGCAGACACTCCGGCACGATCAACGGAAAATAGGTGGTTGGCGCATGGAAGCCATAATCCAGCAGACGCTTGGCAAAGTCCATGGCGGTAACGCCTTGCTCTTTAGACTGCCGTTTTAGGGTGAGAATGAATTCGTGAGTGGCGCGTCGCTCGGGCAGGGCCATGTCGAAACCGGTCTGGCTGAGTTTTGCCATCAGGTAATTGGCATTAAGCGTGGCGTAATCGGCAACCCGTGTCATGCCTTCACGGCCCAGCAGCAAGGCATAAATATAAGCGCGTAATAATACCCCGGCATTGCCCATAAAGGTGGAAAGGCGACCAATCGTTTGTGGAAGATCTTTTTCCGTCAGCCAGTAATATCCATCGTCATTTTTTCCGACAACGGGAATTGGCATAAAAGGCTTGAGGCGTTCACTGACACCCACAGGCCCAGCACCCGGTCCACCGCCACCATGGGGGGTAGAAAAAGTTTTGTGCAGATTCATGTGAATCACATCAAAACCCATATCGCCGGGTTTGACCTTGCCGAGAATCGCATTAAGGTTTGCACCATCGTAATAGAGCAACCCTCCTGCCTTGTGTACGATCTCAGCGATTTCTTTAATGCGCCGGTCAAACACACCCAGCGTGGAGGGGTTAGTGAGCATGATGCCTGCCGTTTGCGGACCCACTACCGCTTTGAGTGCATCCACATCCACGTCGCCATTGGCGTCGGTAGGAATTTCTTTGGTGGCATAACCGCACATAGTGGCTGTAGCGGGGTTGGTGCCGTGGGCAGCATCGGGCACCAGGATTTCACTGCGGGTGGTGTCGTTATTGGCATCGTGATAGGCGCGAATCATCGCCACACCGGCAAACTCGCCCTGGGCTCCTGCCATGGGGGTGAGAGAAACGGCAGTCATACCGGTAACGTCTTTGAGGATTTCCTGTAAATCCCACATGCAGCTCAAGTAACCCTGGCCATGTTGCTCGGGGGAGAGTGGATGGCGACGAAGAAAACCGGGTAGCATGGCCAGCGTGTTACAGGCCCGTGGGTTGTGTTTCATGGTGCAGGAACCCAATGGGTAAAAATGGGTGTCGATGGAAAAGTTTTTTTGCGACAGGCGGGTGTAGTGACGCACCGCATCCATTTCCGATACCTCCGGCAGACGCGGTGGTGTTTTGCGCCGCATTGTCTCTGGAATTGTGTTTATTGATGCCGTGCTACGCTGGGTGTGTGTATTGTTTACCCGGCCAGGTCGGGAATGTTCAAAAATCAATGGCGTGTGTGTATCTTGCATGTGCTTTGCCTGTTGTGGGTCCGTGTATCAATTGTGGTTTATCAATAAGGTCTGTTTTACTTTTTATAAAAACGGCTCATTTCATCCATCACTGACAGCATGCGTGTGTTGGATAATTTGGCACCGGGAATGCTTCGGTAGTGGTTGTTCAGAATATCAACGTTACCAAACTCATCCACCACGGTGAGACGGTCTTTTTCCATTACTGCAAACTGATTGTAGTTGCTGAACAAAAGGTATGGTTTTGGTTTTCCGTTGAGTAAATGTGTGCCACTGCTGTAATCGTGTAAATCATTCTCGCAGCCTAGAATATCGCGCATCAGCGTGGGCGAAATATCGAAGTGGCTGGTTTGTTTGTTGATGTGCTGGGCATCTTTTCCGGGCCAGTGAAGAACCAGTGGTACCTGCGTTTGCCAGGATGAAAAATTACTGTTGTGTCCCCAGTAATTCAATCCATTGTCGTTGAACTCCTGTCCATGGTCACCGGTGATGACCACTACCGTATTATCCAACAGTTTTTGTGTTTTTAATTTATCGAGAATGGGTGCGATAAGGCTGTCGATAAAATGTACTGAATTTTGGTACCGGTTAAAAAATGGTGCGCGGTCATAATCGTTGTTAAGTGCGATGTAATTGACCGTCTTCAGGCTGGGCTCAAAGACCAGTGGATAGTTGGCAGGGAAATCGTAGCCGTGCGGTGAGTCAAAAAACAGGAAGCCAAAAAAGGGTGATGGCTTACTTTGCTGGTTGGGCTGTTTGTCCAGCCGGTTATCTAAAAAACCAAGAAATTCATCGCGGATGTTTTGGTCACGCTGGCGTGGCGAATTTCCTTTGGACTGCATACGCAGATTGTCAACGTTGGCAAACACCGTGCGATCAAATTCTGGGCTGTAGAGTTTGGCGCTGGCAAAAATACCCAGTTGGTAGTCTTGCGCGATGAGTTGATTGATGAATTCTGCACCCCGTTGTTCTGCCAGCATGGCGTGCCAATAAGTGCCGGGCAGGCCATAAAAAAGCGTAAAAATTCCGGTGCGAGTGGAATTGGCACCGCTGTAGTGGTTATTGAACACCAGCGCATTTTTTGCAAAGCGATGAATGTTTGGCGTGGCTTCGGCCGTAAGGGTATCAAAGCGCCAGGAGTCCACTACGATATAAACGATGTTGAATGGCGTGGTCTTTGCGGTGCAGGTCAGCGGTTGCACTGGGTAATTAAGTGAGCTGCTGGTATCAATGTGCGCGAGGCTTGTACTGTCTTTGGGTTTTGCCCAGCCGCGAGCGATAAACCAGCGGTCAGCAGTGAGTGGTTTGTAAGCGGGCAAAAAGCGGATTTGTTTGGTAATAGGAGTATAGGTATTGGCATCGGCCCAGGCATATAAAACGTTCTGTGCAAAAAATATTGCGAACAATAAAAAGCCAACAATGTAACCGAAGGGTCGATGTGGCGTGGCCAGCACAAAAGACCATATACGTCGGCTTAGCCAGAATTGAAAGCCAATCAGCGCCAGCACAAACAGACCCAGCATCGTCCACAAAAGAGCCGAGAAAGTGAAAATTTCTTCAGCGGCACCACCGAGCAATAGGTTCATTACCATGCCGTTGAAGTGGAAACGGTATTGGCTGAAGATAAACGTATCCAGCGTGATGCCAAGGATGAAAATGAGTGCGATGAGTATGCCCAGGCCAAAAATAAATGCTCGGCGAGGGAAAAGCAGAATAGGCAAAAATAATAATATTGCGCCAATAAATCCCAGTGAAGCGAAGTGACCGACGAAGGCCAGTATGCTGAATATCGTTGTGTAGTCACCGTCGGGAAATTGCACCGCAGTCAAATAACGCAATGCAATCAACAGTGCCACAAAACTGTTGGCAAGAAAAAACCAACCAGCCCAGCGCAGCAACTCGCTACGGCTGGGAGGGGGGCTTGCGGGATGGATAATGTGGGTTTTTTCGTAAGACGACATGTGCGAACGGATGTGCTGGATTTATATGGTAATTACGCGAGCGTTTTGTGCAGGGCGGTGGCGTATTGCTCAAGATCATCGTCGGTTTTGGTCTCTGTCGCACAGACCAGGATAGCGTTATCCAGTTCCGGGTAAGCTTGAGACAGATCAAAACCACCTAATACTCCCAGTGTATCCAGTGCGCTCAATACCTCGCTGGCCGGTTTGGGCAGGCGCAACACGGCTTCGTGAAAACAGGGACGGTTAAATATTTTTTCGACACCATCAATGGCACACAGTTTTTCTACCAGTTTTTGTGTGTTGGCATGACTGTGTTCCGCCGTTTGGCGTAATCCTTCCGGGCCAACTAACGATAAATAGATAGTTGCTGCCGTGGTTAACAGGCCTTGATTGGTACAGATGTTGGAGGTGGCTTTGGAGCGACGGATATGTTGTTCACGGGCTTGCAAAGTCAGTACATAACCGGTTTTTCCCTCGATATCGTCGGTGCGACCAATGATGCGCCCCGGCATTTGCCGCACATGTTGTTGCGCGCAACACATAAAACCAAAATAGGGGCCACCGGAAGACAGCGGTACGCCCAGCGGTTGGCCTTCACCGCAAACGATGTCTGCACCAGCACCGTTACCCCATTCGCCGGGTGGTGTAATCAATGCCATGGCGGTGGGATTGACCACGCCGATCACCAGTGCACCGTGA
>Ga0316204_10001542_pt1 | contig 60779 bp, 65 predicted proteins | sample 6monrhotite_MG_2_FD_205661 | JGI IMG/M metagenome (GOLD analysis project Ga0316204, IMG submission 205661) | Microbial mat bacterial communities from mineral coupon in-situ incubated in ocean water Damariscotta River, Maine, United States -... | ecosystem: Environmental > Aquatic > Marine >...
TGACAGCGAGCGGTGTAGTAACAGCTGTTGGGTTTACCGCAAAGGTATAGCTATAGGTCCCATCGCCATTATCAACGAATGTACCATCGCGCTCATAAGTGGCTTGCACCATATCTACTGTGCCAGATCCTAAGTTAGGATCAGTTGGAGCTGATTCGACTCTATTAACGTAGCTTAGCCAGTTAGTGGATTCGCCCGTCACTGGATCGGCAGGACGTAGCTGAGCAAAGGTAAATCGGATGTTACTCGTTGTTAATCCAACGAATGGGTAGCCGGTACCATTGTCAATGGAAAAGGTAATTGTAGTTGAACCATCAGCGGCAACTTCAGCACCAGCAATAACTGCTGACATATTGGTGGTAACCTCATTAGAGGTTTGTGTCGTACCACCGCCAGTTGGTCCAGTAGGTCCTGCCGGTCCTTGCGCCCCAGTTGGACCTGCTGGTCCTTGTGCGCCATCAGAACCACCACAGCCTATAAGAAATGCGGCACTAATAATAATCACGATGAATTGTAGTTTTTTAATTTTAGATTGAAGTGAGGTGAAGGTAGACATGATATGCTCCTGGTATAAATATTATTGTAGCTGGCATAGTCTGGTAGGGGCTTAGCCTTTTACCACATCTACAGGATACTCAGAAAGGACCAAAGGGCAATATGGCAGAGCTCGAAAAGCACTATATTAGGACCTACTGATGATCCGGATCAATTTATTAAATAAATCTAATATAAACAAAGACTTATAGTGATAGGTGTTGTTAGTTATATTAGATTTACCTAATTTAAATGTGACGCCTGAGTTAAAGTTCGCGTTGTTAGTGGCTTTGAGGGATTAAACACAGGGTTATTAATTCTGAGTCGAAGTGAATTTATATATTGTTACTAATTTGGACTTGTGAAGAGATAAATAATGGGTACATAGTGATGCGGTAAATTATATCTTAAAAGCAGTACAAGCTAATGAGATTTGCTGATCAATATCTTTAAATACTAGTTGTCAGCATTATTTTCGGTTATTAGAAGTTGTAAGGTATGGCCTTCATTAGCACCTAAACGATTAGTTTAAAGGAGATCAAGATGAACAGATTGTTAAGCCTAATGCTGGTGTCGAGTTTGGCATTACTATCCACCCTCAGTATTTATGCGAAGGATTCAGATGCGCAAATGCAAGCGCTACTCTCAGCACCTGATAGACACGCCAATGATCGTAACAGAGATAAAAAATCACACCCAGAAGTAGTCCTTAAAATGCTCAACATAGGTCCCGGCTCAGTGGTGTTGGATGTATTTGGTGGTGGCGGATACTATTCAGAGCTAAGTGCCAGGATGGTCGGTGAAAATGGCAAGGTTTATTTGCATAATAATAAGGCATATTTGAACTATGTTAAGAAAGCATTAGACCAGCGTATGCAAAGAATTAACATGCCTCAGCTTATGCCCCATTTGCACGAAGTTGATGATATGCAGTTTCCAGAAAATCAAGCAGACGCCGCAATGATCATCATGTCATTTCATGATATTTTTTATGATAATAGTAACAATGGCTGGCCGCAGATTGATAGACAAAAATTCTTAGGGCAAATTCATCAAAGCCTTAAATCAAAGGGTCGCTTTGTCATAGTGGACCATGATGCGAGACCTGGCAAAGGAGCAACAGAAGCTAAATCACTACACCGATTAGAAAAATCGGTAGCGATTTCGGAGATAGAGGCACAGGGGTTTAAGTTGGTTGATGAGTCGAAAATTCTGTCCAATAGTGCTGATGATATGAGCAAAAGTGTTTTCGATAAAGAGGTTAGAGGTAAAACGAATCGTTATATTCTCGCCTTTGAGAAGCGTTAATAGTGTAAGTTATTGGTCAGTTTTTTAAAACGTGCTGTATCAAGCCTGTATATATTGCTGATAAAAGAGTTTAAACAGGATAAGTTAGCGTGCTCAAGCATTGACCCTGAGCCCCGCTAGCTTTATCATCATACGATACGATTTACAGTGAAATATAATCATGGAATCTAACGATACAGACCAGCTTGAACAACAACTTGACTCTCTAATTGAGCGATATAACGTTTTACGTGATGAAAATCGCAAATTACGTTCATCTCAGGATCAACTCGAGTCTGATCAGAAAAAGTTGTTAGAAAAAAATGAAATGGCGACGGCTAAAATTGAGGCGATGATAACTCGCCTAAAGTCTATGGAGTCATAGCATGGCAGATGCATCTACTTTGACGGTTAAGATTCTTGACCGCGAATTTCGTGTCAGCTGCCCTCTTGAAGAGCAACAGCATCTATTAGATTCTGCTGATGCTTTAGATAAGCGAATGCGTGACATCAGAGATACCGGCCGAGTAATTGGCGTTGATCGTATCGCTGTTATGGCTGCACTGAATCTTGCCAGTGAGTTACTGTCAAACGAGAACAGCAACGACGTCGAACTTCAAACCGCCAACAAGGCAATCAGTCGCATGGCCAATAAGATTGGTCAATGCCTGCATGAAACTGAGTCTCTAGACCTATAGGCGTAGTGACTTAGCAACAGATTTAGTAATTAAAATAGGAACTGGTGTTTTCTGGGGTGTTTGTGAGCAGCGATGTTCCTCGAGCCTATGTATTATACCTTGGGAGCCTGTCACCTGCTGATGTTGTGCATGTCCGCTTTGCGGAAAGCCTGATTCGGTAAACGGGCCCCCCCCTGAACCTCAGGGTTCAAGGAGCTTAAACTGTAACGGCATTTTGGTCATCAGTTCCTTCCTTAGGTGTTTCATGTCTATCGTGCAACAGAAGCAACAACTCAGAACCAAGATGCGCCAAGCCAGGCGTGCGCTTTCTGATGCACAACAACAAACCTATGCAGATCAGCTAAGCCAAGTATTCTGTGATTTCATCAAGGCCGATGATGCGCCACTGTCCTTATACCTTTCCTTTGATGGCGAATTAAATACTCAAGGGCTCATTAATCATTGCTGGGACAAGAATTTAAATGTTTATCTGCCGATTGTCGGTGCGCAGAATTCAGCTATGAACTTTACCCTCTATCAGCCTGATTCAGTGATGACGCATAACCGCTATGACATTCTAGAACCGCTAGGAGAGCAACAGGATGGATCACAATTGAGAACCATCTTCTTACCACTGACAGCCTTTGATAAAGCGGGACAGAGATTAGGCATGGGTGCTGGGTATTATGATCGTACCCTTGCCAAATTAACTTCAAAACCAAAGCTTGTTGGGCTGGCGTACGATTTTCAGGAAGTCGCAAATTGTCCCACTGATGAATTTGATCAAAAATTAGATTGGATATTAACGCCAGAAGGCGTTATAAAAGCATAGTTATTCTATAAATTAACTTTTTCTAATATAGGTATATTATAATGTCAGCAGATCAGCAAAAGAAACAAGCTGCCGAAGCGGCCCTTAAATACATTGAAGAAGATACCATTGTAGGTGTTGGAACAGGCTCAACAGTAAACTTTTTTATCGATGCCTTGGCTACCATGAAAGCTAAAATTGATGGCGCAGTTTCCTCTTCAGAAGCATCAACAGCGCGTTTAAAAGAGCATGGCATTCCGGTGTATGACCTAAATTCGGTAGATAATATACCTGTTTATGTTGATGGCGCAGATGAGTCAGATAATGGCTTGAACTTAATTAAAGGCGGCGGCGGGGCCTTAACCCGAGAGAAGATTATCGCAGCGGTGTCAGAAAAGTTTGTTTGTATTGCTGATGAAACTAAGTTGGTTGATATACTGGGAGACTTCCCGCTACCGATTGAAGTAATCCCGATGGCACGCTCCTATGTTGCACGAGAGTTGGTCAAGTTGGGTGGCGATCCCGTATATAGAGAAGGATTCATCACCGATAACGGTAATATCATTTTAGATGTCTATAATATGAAGATCATGGAACCCAAAAAAACGGAACGTGCAATTAACGGAATTACTGGCGTGGTAACCAATGGTTTGTTTGCTGATAGAGGAGCAGACATATTAATTCTGGGCAGTGCTGACGGCGTAAAGACTGTTGAACTATAGATAAATTTCAAAATTATATAAAAGGCTATAAACCGTAATGGACAAGATCAAATCATTGGATAAATCAAAAATACGCATTTTGCTTTTAGAAGGTTTGCACCAAAGTGCAGTTGATTATCTAAAGTCACAAGGCTATGAAAATATTCAATATGAAAAGAAATCCTTACCAGAAGACGCTTTGAAAGAAGCAATTGCAGACGCGCATTTTATCGGCATCCGTTCTCGTACACAGCTGACCGAAGATGTTATTTCATCTGCTAAGAAATTAATTGCTGTGGGTTGTTTCTGTATTGGCACCAATCAGGTTGATCTAAAAGCCTGTGAGCGCGCAGGGGTTCCGGTATTTAATGCACCATTTGCCAACACCCGTTCAGTAGCTGAATTAGTACTTGCTGAAATTATTTTGATGCTTCGCGGTATCCCTGAAAAAAATGCCTTGGCACATCGAGGTGGTTGGCTCAAGTCGGCTGTAAATTCCTATGAAACTCGGGCTAAGACGTTAGGCATCATTGGTTATGGTCATATCGGAAGCCAGTTAGGTATCTTGGCAGAGAGCCTGGGTATGCGTGTTCAATTCTTTGATACGGCAAATAAGTTAAGCCTAGGTAATGCTAGCCCATGTGATAGCTTGGATGAATTGTTATCGAGTTCCGACATTGTTAGTTTACATGTCCCAGAAACACTTGAAACTAAAGAAATGATCGCGGCTGAGCAGCTTAGTAAAATGAAGCCAGGATCGATTTTAGTTAACGCATCTCGTGGTACAGTTGTAGATATTGATGCGTTGGCTGATGCTCTGAAGTCGGAACATATTTCAGGCGCTGCTATAGATGTATTTCCAGTAGAGCCAAAATCAACGACTGAGGAATTCGTTTCACCATTACGTGAATTTGATAATGTTATTTTAACGCCTCATATTGGTGGTAGTACCCAAGAAGCACAATACGCCATCGGTTTGGAAGTCACTGAAAAATTAGTCCGATATTCTGACAATGGCTCAACCTCTAGTGCCGTTAATTTCCCACAGGTGAATTTACCAGAACATAAAGACAGTCATCGTATATTCCATTTACACCATAATGAACCGGGAGTATTAATGCAGATTAATCAGTTGCTCGCGGCTAAAGACATCAATATCTATGGTCAGTACCTACAGACGGATGGCGATATTGGTTATGTGGTAACCGATGTTGATGAACATTGGAATCAACAGGTGTTGTCAGAATTAAAAGCGATTAAGGGAACGATTAGAACTCGAATCCTTTATTAGTGTTTTGCTACAATACAGTGCTTTGGGTCAATGTGGTTAACTGCGGATTATAATTCTCATTAAGGATATTGTTATGAAGGAAGAAATAAAAAACGAATTAGCACAACTTCAAATGATTTATGACACTGTCGTTAACTTTTTTGTGAACTATAGTTTTCAATTGGTCGGGGCGCTATTTATACTCCTTATTGGGCTATTTGTTGCAGCAAGAATTTCTCGCGGTGTTAACAAGCTCTGTCTTGCCAAAGGACTCGATGTCACCTTATCTCGATTTATCGCTAATGTCGCTCGCATACTGGTTGTGACCATGGTGGCGATTATCTGTTTGAATAAGATTGGCATCAATGTCACTCCATTTGTTGCGGCCATTGGTGCATTATCTTTGGGTGCTGGTTTAGCACTGCAGGGGCTATTATCAAATTATGGTGCAGGTTTAAATATTATTTTAACGCGCCCCTTTGTGGTTGGTGATACGGTTCAAGTGCAAGGTGTCAGTGGTATCGTAAAGGAAGTTCTGTTGGCCTATACCATATTAGTGACCGAAGATGATGTTGAGATAACCATACCGAACAAACACATTGTTGGTGAAATTATTCAAAACTCTCAGACTGTATCTTTGCTTGAATTAGGTATTGGCGTTTCCTATTCGAGTGATCTAGACAAGGTGGCTGAGACATTAATTGCTGCAGTAAAAAATCATCAACAGGTGAGCGATTTAAAAGAGCCGCTGGTAGGTATCACCAATTTTGGCGATAGTAGCGTTGATTTTGAAGTGCGTGTTTGGGTTAAGTCTGAACAAATTAATGACGCCAGATTTAATATAAACAAAGCTATTTGGGACTGCCTAAAAGAAAATCAAATTGATATCCCATTCCCACAACGTGAGATTAGGATGCTTTCATAGAGTCTGTCGTTTATTTGTAATTTGTAAGGCTGTTAGAAGTGGCTGCCTATTAATCATTCCTAAGCCAATTCATTGCATTTCGGTATTTATTAAAAATTTGAAAATCAAACTGCATATCGGGGGCCATGAAACTATGCCACATTCTTCCAATACCGTAATTGAGCTTGTTAACCATTAGGCTTGCTATCTTTCCATCGGCCAAGCTATGATTAAAAACTTGAGTATCAGCGGCTATTATTTTTATTTCTTCAATTGAAAGATCACCAACATTTGCGCCTACATTGTTGTACAGAAGTTTGGTACAGCCTGTATCAATCACTATTTGATTCATTTCAGTGACCATTTTTTTAAAGTCAGAGTTATTTATAACGCCCTTGGTCTGAACCTCTAATATATAGGGGTCCTTATGTGAAATAATTTCGTATTTCATCACGATTGGTGAGGGCGATTGTGAATTGGCTAATGTCATTTAAATATTTATACATATATAAATACGACATGTCTAGCCTATTTATTTAACTATTACGACAAGAATGTGTCTGAATGAGACTTAATATCAAAGAATATGCTATTTAAAAAGTAACTTTGCCTCTTTTAGATGTTCACTAATTGTCGAATAATGCGCGCAAATGGACAAGCGTATGGATTGAATTTAATATCAGGTTAGAATATAGAGAAACAATCACAAAGTGAGAGAACCATGGATGATATAACACAGGCAATTCGCGAGCAATATGAGCATTATCCTTACCCCTCAGGCCCACCAATGCAACGTGTCGCAACCGATGCTAGGCTGTTATTGTCACTAGGACAAAAGTCGCGGCCTGATGCTTTACAACCTATCCGAGTTTTAGACGCAGGCTGTGGGCGAGGCGTTGGCCTGTTAGGTTGTGCCACCTTGCAGCCTGATGTTGAATTCACGGGAATAGATATTAACCGCGTTGCATTGCAAGAACTTCAGCAACAAATTAAAGCCCGTGGCTTGAGCAATGTACGGGTTCAGGAAATCAATCTGATGACGCTTGAAGGTTTGGATGTACCCGAGGGTGGATTCGACGTGATTTATTCGTCCGGTGTATTACATCATTTAAGTGATCCCGATGAGGGTTTACGCCAGTTAAGATCCGTTCTTGCACCTCACGGCGTGATATCAATGATGGTTTATGCTACTTATGGCAGACAGCCTCTGTATCGATTAATTAATGCTGCTAATTTGTTAAACAGTTCTGCTGCATCATTTAGTGAGCGTATTGCACCAACACGTGAGTTAGCTAAATATTGTACCGAAACTGTGTTAAAGGAAACGCCCTGGGAGCATGTTGCAGAAACAAATGACGTGGAGTTTGTTGATCTCTGTTTGAATGCCAATGAAACCAGTTATAGTGTTGATACCATGTGGTCTTTGTTGGCAGCGACGGAACTTAAGTTTTTAGCTTGGAGTTTGCCTGAACAATGGTCGGCCAAGGTATTGCCAGAAGGTGAGTTACGCGACAAGGCAATGGCACTCAGTGAACTCGATTTATACCGGTTAGTCGAACAAGTGAGCTGGCAAAAGTCCCTAGAGCTAGTCATTGGCCATCAAGAGAATGAACCACGCGAAGCCTTCGATGCCAATGAAATTAACATCAATGCCTATGCAGTCAGTCCAGAGGTTAGTTTTTATCTGGAGTCGAAGAATCAAAGAACTGGTAAGAGTATTCAATCACTTACCTATAAACGCGGTTCAGATGACCATCCTGTGGTTTGTACTGATATTAGCCAGGTAACTGCATTGGCGCTCCTTAGTGAGCAGTTTGAGGCTTTTACAGGCGATGCATTTGTACAGGTCATGGGTGAAGATGGTGTTGCTGAACAAGATGCCATAAGCTCACTTGAATATTTTGTTGCACAGGGAGTGCTCTATCGTCCGCACCTGACAGACCTATAGTGTTCAGATAAGCAGACTAGGCAAAGACAGTAGATATAAAAAAGCCTCGCTAATACGAGGCTTTTTGTACACTAGGTTAATAAGAGTTAACTATTTAACAATTTGATCAAGTTTGCCCGCACTATAAAGATCGGTCATTTGCTCTAGGTTAATCGGCTTAATCTTACTTCCATTACCTGCGGTGTTAAAGGCTTCGTAACGTGCACGACAAATACCCGCCATTGCCTTTTGTGAGGCAGCTAGATATTTTCTAGGATCAAAGTTAGAGGGGTTTTCAATTAGATGTTTCCGTACTGCACCCGTTGCTGCCATACGTAAGTCAGTATCGATGTTTACCTTGCGGACACCATTTTTTATGCCTTCCTGAATTTCTTCAACAGGTACGCCATAGGTTTCACCCATCTCACCACCATGTTCATTTATGATAGCTAGCCAATCCTGTGGTACGGATGAAGAGCCGTGCATCACAAGGTGTGTGTTGGGAATGCGTTGGTGGATTTCTTTGACACGTTGAATTGAAAGTACGTCACCTGTTGGTGGGCGAGTAAATTTGTACGCCCCATGACTTGTACCAATTGCAATTGCAAGCGCATCAACACCCGTTAATTTTACAAATTCTGCTGCTTCTTCAGGATCGGTCAGTAGTTGTTCTTTTGAAAGTACGCCTTCTGCACCAGAACCATCTTCTTCACCAGCCATGCCGGTTTCTAATGAACCCAGACAACCTAATTCGCCTTCTACTGATACCCCACAAGCATGGGCCATTTCAACCGTACGACGAGTCACGTCAACATTGTATTCAAAGCTAGATGGAGTTTTCATATCTTCCATCAATGAGCCATCCATCATGACTGAGGTGAACCCCATTTGGATAGAGCGTTGACATACAGCCGGAGATGCACCGTGATCTTGGTGCATTGCAACAGGAAGATGAGGAAACTCTTCAACTGCCGCTAAAATTAGATGGCGTAAAAAGGCTGTCCCCGCATAGGCGCGAGCGCCTGCAGAACCTTGAATAATCACCGGCGAATCAGTCTCATCCGCTGCTTGCATTACAGCGCGCATTTGTTCCAAATTATTTACATTGAATGCTGGGATTCCATAATCATTTTCGGCTGCATGATCCAGCATCTGCCGCATTGAGATTAAAGCCATCTTAGTCGCTCCTTAATTTGCTCGTTGTTTTAATATTTCGACTGCAGGTAGAGGCTTTCCTTCAACGAATTCCAAAAAGGCGCCGCCGCCTGTTGAAATATAGGATACTCTGTCTGCGATTCCAAATTTTCCCACAGCGGCGAGTGTATCTCCACCTCCAGCAATAGAAAAACCATCATTTTCTGCTATTGCCATTGATAAGGCTTCGGTTCCCTTAGCAAAGGCATCAAACTCGAATACACCGACAGGGCCATTCCAAATTATGGTGCCGGCTTTTTTAAGAATGTCAGCCAGAATAGCAGAGGTCTTTGGACCGATATCAAATATCATGTCATCTGCTTCAACATCTGAGGCATCTTTGGTAGTTGCTTGGGTGTCGGCAGAGAATTCTTTGCCAACTACAACGTCTTCTGGAACCGGAATACTTGCGCCACGCTCAGCTGCCTTGGCCATTAGGGCTTTAGCATTATCGAGCAGATCCATTTCAACTAGGGATTTACCAACGGGTAAGCCGTTGGCTGCGATAAAAGTATTGGCTATACCACCACCAACTATGAGTTGGTCGACCTTATCCATCAGTGAATTTAGAACAGTAAGTTTTGTAGAGACTTTAGAACCGCCTACAATGGCAACCATCGGCCTGGCAGGATTATCGAGCGCCTGAGCTAGGGCAATCAACTCACCATCAAGTAATGGTGCTGCACAGGCAATCGGTGCATATTTTGCGACACCATGAGTAGAGGCCTGGGCTCTGTGGGCTGTACCGAACGCATCATTGGCGAAAATATCACACAGTGCAGCCATCTTTTTAGCCAATGCATCATCATTGGCCTTCTCACCTACATTGCCTCGGACATTTTCGAATAGAATCACTTCATTACCTTGGTGTTCTACACCATCGAGGTAGTTCGCAACCAATTCAACCGATTCTGGAATCAGTGAGTCAAGATGTTGGGCAATGGGTAGCATAGAGTCGGCTGCTGTTAATTGACCTTCAGTAGGGCGACCACGGTGAGACATCAACATTAACTTGGCTCCACCGTCCAGTGCTGCTCTAATAGAAGGAAGAGCTGCTTGAATTCTAGCGTCTGAAGTTACTTTTCCATCGGCTACGGGCACATTAAAATCAACACGCATTAAGACGCGTTTATCTTGTAAATCCAAGTCAGTCATTTTTAACATAAGCGTATTCCTATTTTGCGTTCATCATAGCTATTGCATTGTCTAACATACGAACGGAGAAACCCCATTCGTTGTCATACCAAGAAATAACTTTCACTACATTACCTTTTACTTTAGTTAATGTTGAATCAAAAATTGATGAGGCTGGGTGATGATTGAAATCGGTAGAAACAAGGTGTTCATCATTATAATAAAGTACCTCATGACAGGCATTGTCTCTAAGGATTTGATTTACTTCCTCTACGCTGGTCTCTCGTGATGCCGTGAAGGTTAAGTCAACACAGGATACGTTTACAGTTGGAACACGCATTGCGAAGCCATCAAGATGGCCATTTAATTCTGGAATAACCAAACCAACGGCTTTTGCAGCACCGGTCTTGGTTGGAATAATTGACATCGAGCCAGCTCGGGCACGACGTAGATCTTTGTGGTAGCTATCAGTGACTTTTTGATCATTGGTCATCGCATGAATGGTTGTCATTAAACCAGATTCAATTCCCAAGTGCTTGTGCAAAGGACTCGCCATTGGTGCGAGGCAGTTGGTCGTACAAGAAGCATTAGAAACCACAGTATGCTCTGCTCTAAGGATATCATCATTAACACCAAATACGACTGTGGCATCGATGTCATCCGCGCCTGGTGCAGAGATTAAGACTTTTTTAGCACCACCTTGAAGGTGCAAGTTACAACCTTCACGATCTTTAAACTTACCAGTACACTCGAAGACGATATCTACATCTTCTTCTCCCCAAGGTAAATTGGCTGGATTTCGGTCTGAAAATATCTTAATTGGATCGCCATTAATATACATATGAGTATCATCGCAGGTAACTTCAGCATCAAATTTACCATGCGTAGTATCATATTTTAAAAGGTGTACATCGTCAGGAATTGGATGTGATGAATTAATAGCAACTACCTTTATGCGGTCGCCATAATCATGGTCATAGATTGCCCGTAGTGCACATCGTCCAATACGACCTAAACCGTTGATGCCTATTCGAATTGTCATAAAATTACTCCCCAGAGTCTTTAATATTTTTATTATAAGTTGTTTGCAGTGTCCACGATTTTTTCTGCAGTGAAACCAAAATGTTCAAATAACTGATTGCCAGGTGCCGACTCACCAAAGCGGTCCATACCAATTACCTTGCCATTTAAACCTGTGAAGCGATACCACATGGCGGTATGACCTGCTTCCACAGCAAGACGTTTGGTGACATTTGCAGGCAGCACAGAATCTTTATACTGTTGATCTTGTTTTTCAAACACTTCACAGCACGGCATAGACACCATACGAACTTTTTTGCCCTGGGCTTCTAGCTGTTTGGTGGCTTCCATACTGACACCAACTTCTGAGCCAGTAGAAATAATGATAATTTCAGGTTCACCATCACTATCATGCAAGATATATCCACCCTTGGTAATATTTGCAAGTTGGGCATCTGTTCTGGTTTGATGTGCGAGTGTTTGACGAGAGAATATCAATGCACTTGGACCCTCTTTATACTTAATTGCCTCTGACCAAGCAACGGCTGACTCAACGGTATCCGATGGTCTCCAGCAATGAAGATTCGGAGTCGAGCGTAAGCTAGCAACTTGCTCAACCGGTTGGTGCGTCGGTCCATCCTCCCCAACACCAATAGAGTCATGAGTATAGACGAAAATTGAGCGCTTCTTCATAAGGGCTGCCATACGGACAGCATTTCGTGCATATTCCATAAACATCAAGAATGTGCCGCCGTAAGGTATAAAGCCACCATGTAGTGCAATACCATTCATGATTGCAGACATACCAAATTCGCGGACACCATAATTGATGTAATTGCCACTGTAGTCTTGCGCAGTGATTGTCTTAGAGCCCGCCCATATTGTGAGGTTTGAACCGGCTAGGTCCGCTGAGCCACCCACCATTTCAGGGAGTATTGGGCCGAGTACCTGTAAACTATTTTCCGAAGCTTTGCGTGAGGCGATATTAGCGCCATCTTCATTTAATTGATTGATAAAGTCAGCTACAGTTTGTTCATAGTTAAAGGGTAGATCACCATTGAGACGTCTCGTTAATTCAGCCGCTAGGTCAGGATTCTCTTCAGAATAAGCAATAAATTGATCATTCCATTCTTGCTCCTGTGCATTGCCTTTATCTCGTGCATCCCAAGCATCATATATATCCTGTGGTATTTCAAAAGCAGGATGTGGCCAGCCAATATTTTCACGTGTGGCGGCTATCTCTTCATCACCTAGAGGTGCGCCATGACAGTTATGACTGCCACCCTTATTAGGTGCTCCCTGACCGATCACTGTTTTACAACAGATCATAGTCGGTTTGTTGCTCTCAGCCTTCGCCGCTGCAATAGCCGATTGTAAGGCTTCAGGATCGTGGCCATCGACATTGGCAATTACCTGCCAACCGTATGATTTAAAACGCTGTTCAGTATCATCGGTAAACCAACCTTCTACTTCACCATCAATACTGATGCCATTATCATCATAGAAACAGATAAGCTTACCGAGCCCCAAAGTCCCAGCAAGAGAGCAGGTCTCGTGTGAAATGCCTTCCATTAAACAACCATCACCTAGAAATACATACGTATGGTGATCGATGAGATTAAAACGACCAATATTGAATTGAGACGCCAACATGCGCTCAGCTAAGGCAAATCCTACGGCATTACTAATGCCTTGACCAAGCGGGCCAGTAGTTGTTTCTATGCCTGCTGTATAACCATATTCTGGGTGTCCAGGGGTCTTAGAATGCAGTTGACGGAATGACTTAATATCATCCATTGATAGTGGGTAGCCAGTGAGATGCAGGAGTGAATATATAAGCATAGAACCATGGCCATTAGAGAGAATAAAGCGGTCACGATCTACCCAGTCTGGGTTGTTTGGACTATGTTTTAGATGGTCTCTCCAGAGCACTTCAGCGATGTCTGCCATCCCCATTGGGGCACCAGGGTGACCAGAATTAGATTTTTGAATGGCGTCCATAGTCAATGCTCTAATGGCATTGGCACAATCGTAACGGCTAGGCATTTTTAAACTCCTAATTGATGAAAGTGTGCTTATATGAAGAATTTCTTATATAAGGTTGGCTATTGTTACTCTTTCGAGAGAATAGATCAAATACAAAAACCACTTAATTTATCAGGTTATAAGTGGTTTTTGCTATTTTATACTAGCGCAGGGCTTCATTTATGGCTTCTAGCACATCACTTCCAGGACATAGATCTTCCTTACCAAGAGTATTTAGTGGGCGCTCGGCAGTGTTAATGATTTCGTGGGTTTGCTTGGAATTAGGATTGATATAAAGCAAGCCAGTCAGAACCTGTTTATTTTGGCGAGCATCTTCTAATGAACGCAATACTGATGCACGCGATTGAATATCTAAAGAATTAGGTAATCTTTGTAATTGAATCATTGAACCATCGTGTAATTGAATGGTTTCTAGGATCTGATTCGGCTGGCTTACCGTAATTTCCTGTGCCTCAGGGACTAAATCAACCTTTCCTGTGGCTTCTTTGTGGTCACGTACCCATTCGTAGGCTTTGGTCGAGCTGGCGTTATTATTAAAGGTGACGCATGGTGAGATACAATCAATGATTGCAAAGCCATTATGTTTTACAGCGCCTTTAATAAGTGGTACTAGCTGGTTCTTATCACCTGAAAAACTTCTAGCAACATAACCAGAGCCGAGTGAGATTGCCAGTTCACATAGGTCCATCGGCTCATACAGATTAGGTACCCCTTTTTTACTGGCGGAGCCAACATCGGCAGTGGCCGAGTCCTGACCTTTAGTTAAACCATAAACACCATTGTTCATGACAATATAAACCATGTTTATGTTGCGGCGAACCAAATGCATAAATTGGCCCATACCTATTGAAGCGGTGTCTCCATCACCAGAAACACCAATATAGGTTAGGTCTTTATTTGCCATGTTTGCACCGGTGGTCACTGAAGGCATGCGGCCATGGACAGAGTTGAAACCGTGTGAGCTTTTCAAGAAGTAGGCAGGGGTCTTGGATGAGCATCCAATACCTGACATCTTGGCAATTTTATGCGGCTCTAAAGACATTTCAAAACAAGCCTGTATGATTGAGCCGGATACCGAGTCATGACCACAGCCGGCACAAAGTGTTGATAATGCGCCTTCATAAAATGATCGGGTATAACCGAGTGAGTTGGTCTGTGACTCTGGGTGTCTAAAGGTAGATTTTAAATAACTCATTTTTATTCTCCGTCAACACTTGAGTTAGCTGTAGTGAAAGGACTTACGTCCTCACCATTCAACATCAGCTCAATTTTACGTTTGATTCGTCGTGCTCTCATCGGCATACCATCAATATTTAGAATGGAACGCATGCGTTTTGTACCAAAATTAAATTCATTGATTAGTAGATTACGCATTTGACCATCACGGTTTTGCTCTATCACAAATACCGTGTCATGTTCCTTGATAAAGTCACCGATATCAGGATGGAATGGGAATGACTTAATGCGACAAGTATTAATCATAATACCGTCAGCTGCTAGGCCATCCAATGCTTCATAACTTGCCTGCGCTGATGTACCGTAGAAAATTGCTGCAACCTTTGTCTCTTTATTACGGTGTTTAATCTGCGGGTGTGGCGCGATTTGCTTTGCTGTTTCCCATTTGCGTACCAGACGCTCCATATTGGATTCATAGGCAACACTGTCTTCGGTGTATGCGGCATAATCATCATGTGATGAGCCACGTGTGAAGTAGGAACCTTTGGTTGGATGAGTACCTGGGTAAGTACGGTATCCAATACCATCGCCATCAACATCTAAATATCTACCCCATCGTTCGGTTAGGTTATCTAGTTGCTCTGCATTAAGCACCTTGCCGCGGTCATATTCAGTTTTATCATCCCACTTAAATGGACGACTCATGTGATCATTCATACCCAGATCGAGATCGGACATCAAAATAACAGGCGTCTGTAATCGGTCGGCAATATCAAATGCCTGAGCAGTCATTTCGAAACAATCTGCTGGGTCACAAGGGTAAAAACAAACTTGCTTGGTATCACCGTGAGAGGCATAGGCTGCTGAAATAACATCTGACTGCTGAGTTCTGGTTGGCATTCCAGTACTTGGTCCTGAACGTTGCACATCAACAACAACCAAAGGAATTTCGGCAAAATAGGCGAGTCCTAAAAACTCACTCATTAATGATAGACCAGGACCCGAGGTGGCAGTAAAACCACGGGCACCATTCCAGTTTGCTCCGATGGCCATACCTACAGCAGATAACTCATCTTCGGCTTGCAGAATGGCAAACTTATTCTGGCCTGAATCATCTTCAATACGATATTTGTGGCAGTACTTCTCAAAGGCTTCAACGACTGAAGTTGAAGGCGTGATGGGATACCAGCCACAAACTGTGGCTCCACCGTACATTGCACCTAATCCGGTCGCGCTATTGCCATCAATAATGATTGCATCACCGACATTATCGCGTCTTGAAACACTTAGGCCGCAGGCATCATTATAATGTTCTTCTGCATAATTAAAGCCAAGCTCCAAAGCCAAGATATTCGGTGCAATCAATTTTTCTTTGCGTGCAAACTGATCTTTAACCATATTGGTGAGTACTTCGAATTCCATATTAAATAATGAAGCGAGGGCACCAATATAAATAATGTTCTTAAATAACTGCCGTTGTCTTGGGTTGGTGTAATTTTCGATACACATCTTGGTCAGAGGCATGCCAAAGACATTAATATCATCACGCTTAAAGTCTCTTGGTAATGACTTGGTGGAGTCGTAAAGGAAATAACCACCAGGTACTATCGACTCGTAATCTTGCTTTAGTGTTTGACCATTAATGGCAACCATAAAGTCAACATCGCCGCGACTACCTAAATAACTGCGTTCAGTAACTCGTACTTCAAACCAGGTCGGTAAACCTTGAATATTTGAAGGAAAGATATTTTTGGGACTAACAGGGACACCCATACGAAATACCGCTTTAGAGAACATATTATTGGCGCTAGCGGAACCGGTACCATTAACGTTCGCAAAACGAATTACAAACTCATTTGTTGATTCAATTCTCATGCTGCACCTGCCTTAGAGACTGAGTACAGATATTTTTGCATGTCCCATGCTGAAGTAGGACATCGCTCGGCGCATAGGCCGCAGTGCAGGCATACATTTTCGTCTTTCACCATAACTCTTTGGGTTTTTAAAGGCTCAGAAACATAGAGATCTTGTTCTTGATTCGTTGCAGGAATAAGGATTTTATCTCTCATATCCTGTTCATTTTCTTCAGGTTCGGTAAAGTTAATACATTGAGTAGGACAAATATCAATACAGGCATCACATTCAATACATAGATTGTCTGTAAAGACGGTTTGCACATCGCAATTCAAACAGCGCATGGCTTCTTCATAGCCGATATTCTGATCAAATCCCTTTTCAACTTCTAAATGGAGATTACTTAGGGCAATTGCTTTATCTTCATGAGGTACCAAATGTCTATCATGATGGTCAATTTCATTATCATAGGTCCATTCATGGAAGCCCATTTTCTGACTGACTAAATTAGTCATTGGCGCAAGACGTTCTTGTATGCTCTCACCAGCGCAGAATTTATCAATAGATATGGCGGCTTGGTGACCATGAGCTACTGCAGTAATAATGTTCTTGGGGCCAAAGGCCGCATCACCACCGAAGAATACTTTATCAATACTGGATTGGAAGGTAACCTCATCAACTACGGGCATATCCCATTTGCCAAATTCCATTCCAATGTCACGTTCAATCCATGGGAATGAGTTATCTTGACCAATGGCTATGAGCACTTGATCGGCTTCCATGAATACCAGCTCTTCGCCTGTAGGAATAAGACTACGACGTCCGTCCTCAGCATATTCTGCTGTGACTTTTTCGAATTTCATACCGATAAGTTTGCCATTTTCTGTAACAAATTCGGCCGGGACGTGGTTTTCAAAAATTGGAATGTCTTCGCGAATGGCGTCTTCAATTTCCCAATCAGAAGCTTTCATATCGGCTTGCGGGCTACGCACCACAACCTTCACATCTTCACCACCGAGACGGCGAGCTGTTCGACAACAATCCATCGCTGTATTACCACCACCAAGAACCAATACTTTCTTGCTGATTTCTGTAGTATGTCCAAAGGCCACACTTTCAAGCCAATTAATTCCGAGATGGATATCTGCATCTGCGGCTTGTCGACCTTCAACCTTAGGTAGGTCACGACCATTTGGTGCGCCGGTTCCAACAAAGATAGCATCATAGTCTTTTGCCAGCATGTCTTTTAAGCTATCAACATAGTGATTGAAGTGGCTTGCAACGCCTAGGTCTAAAATCATATTCACTTCATCATTCAATACTTCTGCGGGTAATCTGAATGATGGAATTTGGCTTCGCATAAAGCCGCCGCCAATTTCTTGCTCATCGAAAATATCAATGTGGTAACCCAGAGGAGCCAAGTCACGCGCTACAGATAATGAAGCGGGACCTGCGCCAATACAGGCAACTTTTTTACCATTGGCAGGAGCAACACTTGGCAGACGATCAGAAATATCAGTCTTGTTATCTGCGGCAACTCGTTTAAGGCGACAAATCGCCACGGCTTCTTCGTCGACTCTACCTCTTCGGCAAGCGGGTTCACATGGACGATCACAAACTCTGCCGAGTACACCAGGAAAGACATTAGACTCCCAATTAATCATGTAGGCGTCATTGTATCGACCCGCGGCAACCAGACGTATGTATTCTGGTACCGGAGTATGGGCTGGGCAGGCATATTGGCAATCGACAACCTTGTGAAAATACTCAGGATTGTTGATATCTGTTGGCTTCACAGAAACTCCCTATCATTGTGCAATAAATTATTAACCTATGACTCGAATAATAAACCAGCAGACTGGTTTTAGATATGACTAATTAGTCTAATCTAGGCTTTTTTTATGCTTGATTGATTGTTGTAGGTATTTGCTACAGAAGTATACGTGTTTTTTTAACATTTGGCTGTACTTTTTAGTGTATTAGAAACCCTTAATGTAAGGGGTTATACAGGCTAGTTTGGTCTTAATGTAAGAATCAAAATTAGCTATAAAAGCGACACAATAATTGATGCGGATCAATACCGTAAATTCGATGCTGTGATTTACTTACTTCGATAAAAAGCAAGGTAATAATAAAGATCAATTTTTAGTTAATTTTACGGGTAGAACGAAAGGATATTTAACATGAAAAAACTAATTTTAGCACTGTTCAGTGTAGCCATGATGTTTGGCGGTGTTGCATTGGCAGATGAGGCTACAGATAAGAAAATGGCTAAGGCCAAAAAAGAGAAAATGGAAAAGGCCAAGAAAGCCGATGACTGGAAATTTAAAGGCCAGGCTGTCTTGTACTATCAGACATTTGATAACTGGGGCAATGGTGCATTATTTGACCAAGGTCCAGCTGATTCAGATAATGGAAAAGCACAGGCTGCTGCCGGTTTACAGGTTTTTGCTGAAAACAAAGACATTTTCAAAGGCTTAGGTGCTGGATTTGAGTTATCAGGCCTCTCATCACTGGGTTTGGAAGAAGATATCGTTTCTTCACTAGTTCAATGGCCTTCTGCTGGTAGTTTAAATGGCGGCGCCATTACACAGGCCTATGTGACCTACGGTGTAGAAAAAACAAACTTCAAGTATGGTCGTCAAACTTTGCCTAAGTCATTATCTCCATTTGCGTATTCAGAAAAATTTAATGTTTTCCAGAATACCTTCGAAGGCTTATTGGTTGTCAATACGGATATCGAAGATACTGTTTTAGTCTATGCAAACGTTGCCAAGCACAATGACCATAGTTCATTAAGCAACTTCTCTGACTTTCATAATGCATCTGGCGCAGCACATATGGTAACCGCTCAAAATAAGAGCATTAAAGGCGCTACATTAACGGGTTCTTATTATGTGATTCCTGAAGTTGTTGGTGCGGCTGCTGGTTTAGACGCGGACGTATTCTGGTTAGATGCTAAGTTTAAGGTATCTGGCGTCAATGTCGCGTTACAAGGTGGTAGCTTATCTTTAGACGGATTTGATGACACCAGTGCTTTTGGTGCTAAAGTGACTGGCTCGATTGAAGAATACAAATGGAAACTAAGTTATTCATCAGTTAACGATGGTGCTTTACCAGTGAGAAATATTGCTGGCTCTGCATCAGGTAAGAAATCAGTGCTCTATACACAAAGTGCGTTAAATGCAGGGGTTATTCAAAAAGATGCTGATGTATTCAATGCAACTATAGGTACCAAGCTAGGCAAAGGCATGTTCACTGTTGGATACACCTACGGTGACTTGGGTCCAATGGCAGCAGGTCCTGGAGTTGAAGGCACTTACAATGAGTTTGACTTGATGTATAAAGGCTCATTTAACAAACAGACCAAGTACTTCGTACTTTTCTCAAATGTTAATGATGATAGAAGACCAAGTGAAACACAGAACTTCCTACGTTTCTGGGTTCGCTATAACTTCTAAATAAGTAGTCTAAGATATAAATTAGAGCCTCAATTGAGGCTCTTTTTTTGCTCAAAATAGTTAGCCACTCAGATTATTTAGGCGTTGCTCCATTGGACTATCTGTTTCATCATAGCCAGTGCCTGAGTCGAATAAGATGGGCCGAATAGGTTGGCATGATTTAGAATGTGATAAAGGTTGTAAAAAACTTTTCGCTGCTCGAACCCGGGCTGAATAGGCATCACTTCTTGATAGGCTTGATAGAATCTATTCGACGGATTGCCAAATACCTCTAACATAGCTAAATCAGTTTCATGATCACCATAATATACGGCGGGATCAAAGATACAGCTTTGACCTGTGACCGAACCTATATTTCCCTGCCAAAGATCGCCATGAAGAATTGCTGCTATTGGCTTGTGGCTAGCAAATAAATCGGTACAGGCCTGAATAAAGGTGGGCCAGAGGCGATCAATTGACGCACTTGGACATTGACGACTTAACATTGAGTGCTGTTTTTCGAGTCTCTGCTCAATAAAAAAATCAAACCAATCCTCATGCCACTTATTCGATTGAGGACTGCTACCAATATAGTTGTTAATTTCAAAACCAAATTGAGAATTATGGTTGCTATGTAATAGTCCCAGTTGTCTCGCAAAATCAACTTCATCGAAATGACTACTAATATCTAAGTGTTCTAGAATCAAATAGCTCTGTTGCTCAAAACTACCCAGAAGGATGGGTTTTGGGACAATAATGCTGTGGGTTTTTGCAAGGATCTTTAGGCCTTGTTGTTCGGCTCTAAACATATCGAGCAGAGAGGCGCTGTTAAGCTTAATAAAAACGGTAATGCCAGAATCACAACTCAGTTTATAGGCTTGGTTAATACAGCCACCACTCACAGCTTGCCAATTTAGGATTTTAATGGCTTGCTGAAAAACACCACTCAATTGTTGTTCAAGGTGCTTGCTGAGTTGCGGATTCATTAATAGAGCTTATCTAGTGCATCCGAGATGTGTTTTACGGTAATGACCTCGAGACCTTTAATGGGTTTTTTGGGGGCATTTGAATAGGGAATGATGGCCTTTTTAAAGCCATGCTTGACCGCTTCAGATAGGCGTTCTTGGCCATTAGGAACAGGACGAATCTCACCACCCAAACCGAGCTCACCAAACATTAACCAATCTCTATCGAAGGCTTTATTTTTTAGTGAAGACAGCACCGCAGCCAAAATCGGCAAGTCGGCGCCAGTTTCCATAACTCGAACACCGCCAACAACGTTTAGAAATACATCTTGGCCGTGGGTACTGATGCCGCCGTGACGACTGAGTACGGCAAGCAACATGGCGAGTCGTGTTTGGTCTAGTCCTACCGCCACACGACGCGGGTTTCCAAGACTGCTTTCATCGACCAATGCTTGAACTTCAACCAGTAATGGTCGACTGCCCTCCCATGTGGCTGTTACCACGCTGCCTGGTACAGGATCGCCATAGCCTGCTAAGAAAATAGCGGATGGGTTTGTTATTTGTTTAAGGCCGGCATCTGTCATAGCAAAGACACCCAGTTCGTTGACTGCTCCAAAACGGTTTTTCACGGCACGAACGACTCGGTAACGAGAGTCAGACTGGCCTTCAAAATACAAAACGGCATCGACCATATGTTCCAACACACGAGGCCCTGCCAGGGCGCCATCCTTGGTTACGTGGCCGACGAATATAACAGTGGTGCCCGTTTGTTTTGCAAAACGTACCAGTTGCGCCGCGCTTTCACGCACTTGAGATACGCCGCCTGGTGCAGACTGTAATTGTTCCGTATGGACGGTTTGTATTGAGTCAACGACCATCAGTGCCGGTTTTTCAATTTGTGCGGTACTGATAATACGTTCAACGCAGGTTTCTGCGAGTAGTCTTAAACTATCAAGATGCAGGTCGAGACGATGTCCCCTTAAGCTTACCTGACGAGGTGATTCCTCACCGGTAACGTACAGTACTGAGCGGTCCTGACTAATGTCGCATAAATTTTGCAGTAGCAGGGTCGATTTTCCGACTCCAGGATCCCCGCCAATCAAGACTACTGAACCCGGTACTAAACCACCGCCCAATACCCGATCCATTTCTTCCATGCCGGTAGCAAAGCGAGATTCTTCTTCGAGTTTTATATGAGAAAGTGTTTGGACTTTGGCCTGTTCGCCAGTGTAGCCCTTGAAGCGACCAGATTTTGCTGTCGTCGCTTCAACAACAATCTCATCAAGACTATTCCATGCTCCGCAGTCATTGCACTGTCCGCTCCATTTAGAGTGATTGCCGCCACAGTCTCTGCAAACGAATTCTACCTTTGATTTTGCCACTTTATTTCCGTATTTTTTCTTTGATGGGCATACCATACAACGAACCTAGAAAAATTGCATCGCCTTGTGAATATTGATCTGTGTCAGTGCATCATGAAATGGCCATGATTATATTAGGAAACACTGTATTAGGACAATGAAATGTATATGGATTGCAGTATAATTTACGTGTATTGTTACACAGTGCTCACCGGGGAGGTAACAGCATGCAGTTGAAGGATAAAGGTTGGTTATTAGGATTAATAACCATAGCACTTATATTTGGTCTTTCCATATACTTTTTCGTAGGCTCAAATCAGGCTAAAAAAGATGACCCATGGGCATCCGTTCCTGTTAGACCAGCGCATGTAGATCATAACAGTTTAATGCCAGGACCCTATGCCACAGGCCAGGATGTAACCAAAGCTTGCTTAGAATGTCATGAAGAATCAGCCAATCAGGTAACACATACTACGCACTGGAAGTGGGAATCGGATCCGGTAAAACTTCCAGGTCGTGATGAGCTGGTGACTACTGGTAAGAAAAATAGTATTAATAATTTTTGTATTGGTATCCAAGGGAATTGGGAATCCTGTACTGCCTGCCATGTTGGCTATGGCTGGGAAGATGACAGCTTTGATTTCAAAGAAGAATCAAATGTCGATTGTTTAGTATGCCATGACCGAAGCGGTACCTATAAGAAGGGTAAAAAAGGTTTGCCCGTCGCCGGTGTGGATCTTATTGATGTTGCCAAGTCTGTTGGTGTACCAGGAAGAGAAAATTGTGGCGGCTGTCACTTCCGTGGTGGCGGTGGCAATGCTGTTAAACATGGTGATCTAGATGAAAGTTTATTTTTCCCAAGTGAAGATCTTGATGTTCATATGGGCCGTTACGATTTTGCCTGCGTCGACTGTCATCAGACAAAGGACCACCAAATTGGTGGCCGCTCTATTACAGTCAGTCTCACTAAAGAAAATCAGGTGTACTGTACTGATTGCCATAATGACCAATTACATGAAGATGAGCGCATTAATGCGCATACCGATGCGATTGCTTGTCAAACATGCCACATTCCTGCGGTTGCACGAAAGCAAGCAACCAAGACCTATTGGGATTGGTCCGCAGCCGGTGATCCATTACGTAAAGAAGATCCGCATACCTACCTAAAAATTAAAGGTAGCTTTATTTATGAAAAGGATTTGATCCCAGAATATCGTTGGTACAACGGTATGGCAGATCGCTACATATTGGGCGATAAAATAGACCCTGCAAAGCCGACGGCTATTAATTTACCCTTGGGCAGTATAGAGGATCCCACCGCTAAAATTTGGCCTTTTAAACTGCATATCGCCAAGCAACCCTATGATGCTTCACTGAATCATTTGTTGCAGCCTAAGACCGTGGGCAAGGGTGGCTACTGGTCAGACTTTGACTGGCCCAAGGCACTTAAACTTGGCGCTGAATTTGCCAAAATCCCATTCAGTGGCGAGTATGATTTTGCCGAAACTCATATGTATTGGCCCACTGCGCACATGGTGGCACCAAAGCGTGAGGCCCTGCAATGTAAGGCCTGTCATTCAGATAATGGACGGATGAATTGGGAGGCGCTAGGCTATCCTGGCGATCCTATTAAATGGGGAAAATCACAGAGAGGGAATACACACAAGTCATTAGATAAAAACAAAGAAGGGGCAGAGTAATGCGTATTCTCATCACTAGTCTAGGGTTATTGCTCTGCAGTCAACTATTAGCAAATGACTTTCATCCAACCTTTCCTCTTCTGGATAAAGATGGCCAGCCAGTGGTTGAGAGTGGCGCGCCACTTTCAACATTAACCACCTGTGGTAGCTGTCACGACAGTGGTTATATTCAAGCACATAGTGATCATGCTAATGCCGGAGCTGAGCAGATTGGAGTGACACAGAAAACCCATGATTGGGCTGCTGGTAATGGCTATTATGGTGCATGGAATGCATTGGACTATGATGTTGTTGAAAACAAGAATGGTCGTCCTGATCCAAATGCTTGGCTACAACGCTATGGCGCTCGCCATGTCGGTGGAGGACCCGTTGCCGATCAGATAGAAATGGATTGTTTGCTTTGCCATACTAATGTCAGTGATACTGAATTAAGAAAGCAAGCCATACAGAGCGGAGATAATGCCTGGGCGAATAGTGTCTTACTTACAGAGCAAAATATACTTCAATATGCGGATCAACAGTGGCGATGGAATAAAAGCTTGTTTGATGAAACAGGTGCGGTCGCCGCAAAGATCTTGCCGATTCGAAAACCTACGGATGAAAACTGTGGTCAGTGTCATGGATTGGTTAATAATGAGTTAAACCAACCGTTGAAACTTGCCGCCGACTGGCAGTCCCAAACAATGACTGTAAAAACTGGGCAGATCTTTTCACCACAAAAGTTAAATATGACGGGTCTTAATCTCAGTGACAAGAAGGCCTTAACACGTTCCATTGATGTCCATATTGATCGTGTTGTTGGCTGTGTTAATTGTCACTATTCATTAAATAATCCAGTTTACTATCAACGTTTTGATGAGAACCAGCCAAAACATTTGATCTTTGATCCTCGACGACTATCGGTTGCTGAATATCTTGAGCGCCCATTACACCAGTTTGCCAAAGGCAGTTCGAGTCACGGTTTAGCCTCGGTTACGGAAAACAGTTTAAGACGTTGTGAGTCCTGCCATGCTGCCGATGTAACTCACAATTGGTTACCCTATAAAGAACGACATTTCGCAGTCGTTTCCTGTGAGTCTTGTCATATCCCGGAATTGTATGGCCCAACTTTAATGAGTGTTGATTGGACCTTACCTTCTGAGTCGGGACAGGCAAATCTTGTTTATCGCAACAGCAGTAATGACTTGGCAGCTAGCAGCAACTTAATGACGGCCTTTGAGCCTATTTTATTGCCTCGTCAAAATGTTTCTGGGGAACAAAAACTAGCGCCATTTAATTTGATCACCGGTTGGTTATGGTTAAGTGGTGAGCCGGAATTGCCAGTGGCTCGGCAGCAATTGCTAGATGCTTTCACCGTCAATGGAAAATATCGCCCTGAATTAGTTGCTGAATTCGATGTTGATGCTGATGGTTCCTTAAGTGATTTGGAACGGCGTCTGGATTCAGAGCAGAAGGTTGCTATTTTAACGGCAGCTCTAGAAAAAGCGGGCGTTGTAAAACCTCGTATCTATGGTGAAACCTCTGCCTATGCAATTAGTCACAATGTAGTCAATGGCAAATGGGCAACCAAAGATTGTCAGTCTTGCCATAACAAGGATTCCCGTGTTGACGGCAACATTGTTTTGGCATCTTACAGTCCGGGTGGAATGACACCAGAGTTTGCCAAGGCACAGGGCACAGACTTTAGCGGTACCATGACTCAGTTAGATGATGGTTCAATTCATTTTAATGCCAATGCTAATGATTCGGGATTCTATGTTCTGGGTCTTGACAGTGTGCCCTTGGTCGACATTTTCGGCATGTTAATTTTCTTTGGCATCTCATTCGGTGTTACTGCTCATGCCATTGCTAGAAAAATTGCCAATAGAAAATTAGGTCACATCAAGCACAATTATCGTCGCGAATATATTTACGATGCCTATGAGCGTCTTTGGCATTGGTTACAAGCGGGTTCAATTTTGATTTTGCTGGTTACCGGTCTGGTGATCCATAAGCCTCATATATTTGGTATTTTCAGCTTCTCCTATATGGTTGAAGTACATAATGTGGTGGGCTTTATATTACTGATTAACGCTGCTTTAGCATTGTTTTATAACCTTGCTTCTGGCGAAATCAAACAGTATTTGCCTGAACCCAAGGGCTTTATTGGCCGCACAATGGCACAGGCAATGTATTACAGCAAAGGCATTTTCCAAGGCGCCAATCATCCTAATGAGAAAAGTGCTGAGCACAAGATGAACCCGTTACAGCAGGTAACTTATTTAGCTATTTTAAATTTATTGTTACCGGCACAGGTAATCACTGGGGTATTAATTTGGGGCGCGCAAAGATGGCCCGAGATTTCAGCCGCTTTGGGAGGATTAGTTTTCCTCGCACCGTTGCATACCTTACTTGCCTGGTCATTTGCAGCATTTATCGTGATGCATGTTTATTTAACTACAACAGGCCATACCCCCATGGGTGGAATTAAGTCCATGATTGAGGGATGGGATGAAGTGGAAGATTTGAGTGGCGACTCATCTTCCAAATCTTAATAAGAATAAAATGATAATGGAGCACTATTATGAGCGTTCAATCACCGGGTAAACCGTACTGGAACCCTTACGCAGCTGGAATAGGACTGGGTGTACTATTGTTTATCGCCTTCCTTATTACAGGAACGGGCCTTGGAGCATCCGGAGGCATCAACCGAGTATTGGTGTTTTTCCAAAATATGTTTTGGCCTGAACACATTGATCAGGTCCCTTATTTATTGAAAATGGCTGGCGGTGAAACGAATCCGCTTGATAGCTGGATTGTGTTCCTAACATTGGGCACTGTATTTGGCGGATTTATCTCCGGTAAAATTGGTAAACGCTCGATATGGGAAACCAACAAAGGACCCAATACAACCAAACATAGCCGTTGGGTTATGGCGATTATTGGCGGTATCTTCATGGGTTATGGTGCACGACTCGCCAGAGGCTGTACCTCAGGTCAGGCATTATCAGGAGGGGCCGTGCTATCAGTAGGTAGCTGGGCGTTTATGTTTGCAGTCTTTGCTGGAGCCTATTTACTGGCTTACAGCTTCAGACGATTCTGGAATTAGGGGGCGTATGACAATGTTTGAATTTCCACTTCCACTGACAGAATTATTTGGGCACTGGGGTTCTTACTCAGTGTATTTTATCATCGGCGGCGCCTTTGGTTTTATTCTTGAAAGTGCCGGCTTTGGTAACTCTAAAAAACTAGCAGCACAGTTCTATTTTAAAGATCTTGCAGTTTTCAAGGTAATGTTTACAGCAATCATTACTGCGATGGTATTAATCTTTCTCGCCACGGCGGCAGGCATTCTAGACTACAACCTTATTTGGGTACCGCCTACCTATCTATGGCCTGGCATTGTTGGCGGTTTAATTATGGGCGTTGGCTTCATTATTGGTGGCTTTTGTCCTGGCACTTCATTAGTTGCAGTAGCGACAAAGAAGATCGACGGTATGTTTTTCGTCTTTGGTGTGTTGATTGGCATATTTCTTTTTGGCGAAACCATTGCAAGCTACGATGTGTTTTTCAATAGTTATTTTTACGGCCGATTTACACTCCCAGAATTATTTGGCTTAAGTTATGGAACGGTGATTTTAGCCATCGTAATAATTGCCATCGGTATTTTCTTAATTGCTGAACAGGTTGAAAAGTCACAGAGTGATAATTACCAGCCAATGCCTAAGTGGACCAAAGCAGCGGCACTGGGGTTGGTCGTGATTGCGGTTGGTGTTTTGTCTTTGGGCCAACCTTCAAATCAAGACCGCTGGGAGGGCATCGCAGAAGTAGAGCAGGCACGACTTGATAATCGAGAGGTTCAGGTAACGCCGCAGGAATTGTTGAGCCTGATGAATGACACCAAGCTTAAGCCTATTCTTCTCGATGTCCGCGATGAAATTGATTACAACCAGTTTCACATTTACGGCGCTCAATTAACGGCTATGGATGATTTGCTAGAGCTTAGTGAGTTATTACAGTTAGAGCCAGCCAATGCTGTGGTGGTGGTCATTTCAAATGATGAACAACGTGCCACCGAAGCCTGGAAGATGCTCAAGGCTGAAAGTGTGCCTAATATTTACATGCTGGAAGGCGGTGTTAATAAATGGATAAAGTTCTTTTCTGATGATGATTTCTTAGAGAAGAATGCCCTAGCCAAGGTAGAAAAGGATTGCTTGGCTTATCAATTTGATTCCGCACTGGGCGATAGAATCGCCGCTGCCGAACCTGAGTATCATAAGAATGATCCGCACATGATGTTTAAGGCAAAGATAAAGCTACAGCTTAAGCGTGCACCAACCAGTGGTGGTTGCGGTTAGATTTTCTAACAATTTAACTACTACCAAAAGCCTGCTCAGATGGTATGATTTGAGCAGGCTTTTTTTATGGGCTTCTCTATTGGGGGTATAAAAACAGTGGTTTTGAGAACAGGGTATATAAAAACAGGGTTGGCTGTATTGAGTTTGGTAGCCGCGATTTCATCTCAAGCAGAACAAGTCATTAGTCCCGTTCAGGCAAAGCAACTGTTCGTGGCTCATGATATTAACCTCCAAATAGACAATATTAAGCAATTATCGAGTGCTGACTTAATACTTAAAGCAAATCGCTTAAGCTCAATAGACGACCAACCGCTGGCTGTTCGAGAACGACTTTTATATGAGATTAGCCAAATACTGAGTCAAGGTGATGAAACCCCTCAAAATAAGCAGTTAGCCGGTATTTTACTCGGCTATCAATCACAAATTAAATGGCTGCAACAGGATGCTGGTTATCATCAACATATAATCGCCTTTCCAATTTCTGCAACTGCTAGAGCGACTGAAATGGACTGGCATTTAGATCGTTTACAAGACCAGTTTCTGCGCTCTGGTAATCTGCAACAACAGGAGTTATTAAATTACCTTGCTGGAGATAATATTATCGAGCAGCAGATGTTAGTTGAACAATTAATTACCCAGCTTTCAACACCACAACTGAACACCTTATCTGCAGCAATACTCGATCAAAGGCAAAGCATAGCTACGGCACACATATTGGCTATTGCTGCTCAAACTGCAGATGCCCGCCTCTATCAAATCAGTATCGACCGACTTGAGAATAGTTCCTCGCTAAGACCTGAATCAATCCAAAATCTTGCTAAAATTTCTGAAACACTTTCAACACAACAAGCAAGGCCGGTATTAATTCAGATGATAGAAAGGGATGTATTGCCTGGTGTGGCTATAAGTCAATTGGCGCATTTGGACGAACAACCGGATCAGTTAATTTTTGAACTCTTGAGTGATGTTAAGTATGGCGCAGATGCTGCATTGGCATTAGCCCAGTCGAATAACACAGAAGTACTTACTCGGTTAGAACAAAACTTACAAGCCAAGAATAAATTGTTGGTTCGGCGAAGCTTGCTGGCACTATCGCTCAGTCAACAGCCAGAGGCTAAGTTAATTATTAGCAATTATTCACAGGCATCCAGCGATGTATTATTAAATAAGGAGTTAAGCCAATGGTAAGACTCTGCCTTTCACTGATGCTGATTATATTGACTGGGATTTCTAGTGCCCTTGAGTGGACCTACACCAATACTGAAACGGGAATTGATAAGCTAGCATTAGGTTACCCCGTACCACTGCCTATTCAATCAGTGACAGCAGTCGATGGTTTTCGCAGCTATCTAAGTCTTCATGCGCGACATCAGGACATGATGCTGCTAAGTGACAATATTAGTGGTCAGGTAATTGGCCAAACGTTTAACAACCGTGATATTTGGGCCTATCAATTATCCGATCCTGACAACTTGACCGACCAGGGCTTTTTGGTCGAAGGGGCCGCACTACAAAATGGTGGTATTCATGCCCGTGAGTGGTCGACTCCTGAAGTTACTACCGCGATCATGGAGCGATTCGCTGAAAATGAGGCCGACCATTGGTTGTATCAGTACTTACTGCAAAATATGAATCTGGTAATTATCCCTGTGCTCAATGTCGATGGGTTTTTACAGACTCAAAGGCATCCAGATAAAACGCTGCAAAGTGCCTTTTCAGAGGATCCCTCAACCTGGCCCAGAGATGGTCGCATGCGGCGTAAGAATATGCGCAATGTTGATGAAGATCTCGCGACCCCTGGCGATGCATTATTAGGCATTGATTTAAATAGAAATCAAAACCCCTTTTGGGCCAGCTCTACCCGTTCATCCTCAAACACTAGTTCACTGGTATATCATGGTGTCTCGGCTGGTTCTGAACCAGAGTCTATTGCTTTACATCAGGCGGCCAATTTAGGTCCTGCAAATCGATTACGCTTTTACATAGATACTCATTCCTTTAGTCAGCTTTGGTACATGCCAAATACCGGAGTTAGTCGTCGAAACAGTATCGCTAGCAAGGTTGCAACCCGAATGCAGGCTGCGACCAATAATAGCTATGCAATAAGCCCAAATCAGGCAAATGTCGGTATCGGTTCGACGGATGAATATTTTGCATATACCTACCAGATCCCGTCCTATACCTTAGAAACGGAGCCTCAAATTGATGGTGCTGTGCAATATGGTGGTTACGGTGTGTCACATGATGGGTTTATTCTTCCTGAGTCTGAAATTGCTCGGGTTCGAAAAGAATTAACCGATGCCTCAGTAATTGCATGGTATATGCAGTCCGGCCCGGCGTCCGTCAAGGCCATAGAAATAACGGACACTGCAGATAATAGCGTGATATTTTCAGGTCAATGGAACGGCACATCAGCAACCACAAGGGAATGGCAAGAAGATGTTAATCTTGGACTGACTAAGGATCATACCTACAGTCTTTGGGTAGCCTATGATAAACCGATGCGCTGGCTAAATGATCTGGGTGAAATCGCTAACTTCCCGAACCTTTTTACTGCGCTTGCGCCTAGGTTTAGTGTTGAGAGTAAGGATGTCGCTGGTGCAGGTTTTCGTCAAACGGTTGAAGGTCAAGCGACAGACTGGCTAGTTAATCCAGGCGGCCCTGGTCAAGGTTATCTCAATTATAAAACGGATGCATTTATGCTCGAGTTTACATTGAGCACATCAATTGATCCTGCGACGGCGAGCTTGATTTCAATGGCCTTTGACAATAGAGACTTTGCTGGATCGTTAAATGATGCAAACCCAATGACGGTTGTTGATTATAATCAGTTCTGGCTAAACTATGAGTCAGCTGATGGAAGCCTTGCTGATAATGGTGGTATGGATAGGATGATTCGGCTTGTTGATGATGCTAGCCCTTTGTATGTAGATCCTACAATTGTTATAACAAACCCTCCGCCAGCGCCCGAGCCAAGTCAACCTTCAGGTGGTGGAAGTATGACTTTTGGTACATTGATTTTGCTCATATTGTTGCAAATTAGGCGTAAAATGGGGTATTCTGGCCTCCGGTCCACTGATTTTAGACGCTCTAAATATGCAAGTTAAAGCACAGAAAGCACATTTTCAAAATATTCAGAAGTACAGCCTGCTAGGGTTGGGACTGGTATTTTGGTTTATTATTGCCTTCTCTGTTCAAGCGGCTGAAATCAATCCTGCTGACCATATTAAGCCAGATGAACTACAACCAAAATTTGAGTCTATGCGCGACAATAGCCAGTTAAACCAAGCTATTTCGGATAGTACCACGCATCAAATTAAAAAATCCGAGCCAAGTTGGTGGGGTTGGTTGACAAACAGTTCTCGTAAGCCGGCTAATTTTCACTATATTGATATCATAGAATTACTCGACTAAGTTAAGCTTTATCACCAAAACGGAATATCTCAATGAGCAAAGCTCCAGGTCCTTTCGACGTTGTAAAAAGTGTATTAGCTGGAATGTTTGGTGTACAGACAGAAGCAAACCGTGAGCGAGATTTTAAGCACGGCAAGGCGTCTCATTTTATTATCGTTGGAATTATCTTTACGGTGATATTTGTTCTGGTGTTGATTAATATCGTTTCGAATATAGTTGAATCAGCGGGTCTATCATAAATCTGTTTGATAGAGCGCTAATAACTCCTGCACATTTTCACGACTACTCGCCTTACAACTAATAAATCGACGTACTGGGAATTGTTCAATTTCCGCATGCTGATACAATTCTTTGGTAAAACCATTGAGGTGATTTGAAATCAGAACGGGCACACCGCGCTGTGATAGGTGACGTGCCTTGACTGCCAATTGAACCTGATCGTCCAGACCGAAGCTCTGCTTACTATAGCTAGTGAAGTTAGCACTGTCGGTTAGGGGTACGTAAGGCGGATCACAATAAACAATATCACCACGTCGTGCGCGGTTCATAATTTTAGCGTAATCACCACAGACGAAGGTTACCTTCTTGGCCTTTTCCGCAAACTGATACATTTCTTGTTCTGGAAAATAAGGCTTCTTATAACGACCAAAGGGAACATTGATTTCGCCCCGACTATTGTATCGACAAAGGCCGTTATATCCGTGTCGATTAATGTAAAGAAATAGCGCCGATCTTAACTTAGGATCAGTGGTTTGATTGAATGTTTGGCGCCAATGGTAGTAGGCGTCAGAATGGTTTTCTTTATCGTTGAACCAATTACGGCAATACTCAATAAATTCATTAGGCTGATTTTTTACTAATTCATATAATGTGATGAGATCGCAATTGATGTCACCCAGCAAATAGCGATCGTAGTCGGTGTTCAGAAAAATGGCACCGGAACCCGTAAAGGGTTCAATCAGCTTATCGCTATCGGGTAAGCGCTTTTTTATTCGATCAAGCAGACGAAATTTTCCGCCTGCCCACTTTAAAAAAGGACGTATTGGTTTCTGTGACTGGGTCAAGATATCAATGAATTTGGTTTAGGTTGGAGCTAGTGTAACAAAAATTAAGCGGATGCGCTGACTTGTCCGCCAACCTGCTCCGTTGCATTTGTTTTTAAGCTGGCTGATAGCATTCCGCCTGATAGCGAGGTTCCGGCCTTTTCGTATGGCTGCGGGCCCTGTTCTGCTTCTTCTTCACCGTCTTGAACAACGGGAGCGGCTGTTTGTGCTTTCTCTGATGCTAGGCGTGCAATTTCATAGCGTGCCTTAGATGCCAGTGCCGATGCGGCTGCTGCAACTCTTCTATCTGTAGGTGAGGGATCAGCTGGTGCTAATGCCGCTCGGACAACCGTTTCAGCTTTACGTAAGGTCGCTTCTGGTGTCGATGCTGGGGATATATCAATAGGAACTTCACCACCCACAGCATAACGTACGCCATTGGGACCAGTTCTATAGGTGTAGCTCGGTGAACCTGCGTAACTACCACCAACACTTGAATGGGCTTGCTCATGGGCCTTTACTTGGCGATCTCTTGCAGAAAGTTCACGAATTTCTTGCTGATCCTGTGCTTCTTGCTCAGCACTTTGTTCGCCGCCACGCGACTGTTGTTCTTCGCTTTGCTCTTCATCTGATGAGCCGATGACACGCGGCTTTTCTTCCTCAGCACGCTGAGTATTTTCAGTATTCGTTGGATTATTTGGGCCAGTTTCCGCAGCGCGGTTGGCTACGGACTCAAAGGTTTGTCTGGATTCTGGAATACGCTCAGCCAGCTGATTCTGCGTCTGAACAGATTCAGTCGGAACATTGGCTGTATTTACGGGCAGACTCACGGGAGTCGCTGTAGTGATATTCATCGTTTCAGCTCTACGCTGTTATATCCAGTAAGGAACCAATGGTTTGGTTCTCAGTTTCTATTATGCGAACTGCGGCCTGTGCCTGCTGCTCCGCTACCTTTAAATCTATCAATGGTTCAACAATGGATTGAGGCTCGCCAGAAGTCGTTGCCGAGGCAATTTTTTCGGCGCTCGCACTAATGCGCGTTTGCGCTTGTAAGAGCGTTTGAATTCCCGATGCTGCTGGAGATATTGGCATAACTACTAAATCCTCTTTAATCACTTTTAGCCAAAGTAAGGCTCTGGCTGATTATATTTTAGACTATTTAGCACAAAAATTCACCAAAAAAACGTGAGCCAATTCACATATTGGCACTGTTCTAGGGGCTTTCGGGGCAATTGGATGTGTTATTCAATGATTTTAGTTGGGATTTCTATGCCTGTCGGTCGATAGTCATGAATATCCATTTTGGGCTTTTTATAGCCTGCCCAGCCATGTCCGTAGACAATTTCTAGGCTGCATCCAAGACCATCCTGAGTTAATAATTGTGCGACTTCGGACTGGTATTGTTGATAGCGACTCTTTCCAACTAAGGTTTTTCTGCGCTTAGGATTTAAGCTACTTTGGGCGGATTGTTTTAGATCGATGTGCAATTCAGAGAGGCTATCGTAATTAATGGTCAGTGACTCACTTTCCATTACAATTCCGTGAAAACCATTCTGAGTCAGTGCATCGCCGACGTCATGCATATCGGCAAAGTTTTCAGTATGAGGATAATCTGGATCGGCCTTGTGCCAAGCTGCAGTGATTTCTTTTAAGCTGTCTGGTCCAAGGTTGGTAAATATAATCAGACCAGTATCAGTTAAAACTCGATTCATTTCTTCAAAAAATCTGTGCAGGTCTTCAAACCAAACAGAATACAAATTTGAGAATATTAAATCGACGCTAGAATCAGGCAATGGTAGCTGGTCGTGACGACAGCTCAAATACCGCTTTTTACTTAACCAACGGGTGTTATCCTGTGCTTGTTGACACATTTTATTGCTGATATCAATGCCGAGCACCTGGGCTTTTTTGTAACGCTTCTCAAGTTGGTCGGTGAAATATCCATCGGCACAACCGATATCTAAAATCCGTTCAGGCGTTATAGTTACAAGGTCTAGTCGCTCAAATAAACGTTCACCGATCATTTGAATAATCTCACGATTGCTAGGATAACTAGCGCTGTAGCGATTTCTTTGGCGTTGTAGCGTTTTTGAGTTCATAAGCTGGTTGTAATTTGTATGGTTTTTATTAGGTGATAATCGGTATTGAAATCAGCAAAGGCTGACCTTATCACAGGCGTTAGTCCGATGAACAGCACTAGCAACCATTCTACAATACAAAACCAAATAAAATTAGGAAATACCATGTTGGGTTGCTGTCTGCTTTGTCGAGCGGCATTTATTCAAAGCCCTTTTATGTGTCCAGATTGTCTGCAATTACTGGAACGCTTGAGTTCATTAAATTCTGACCTGGCTGAATATAGTCAAAATTGGCAGCGGTTTTGCTGTCTTGGAAGTTATCAAGGTCCCTTAATGAAGATGATATCAAAGGCTAAATTTGGCCATGATTTGACCATGTTAAACGCACTGGCATTGATGTTTAGTGCAATGCTAAAAAACAAAGGCTTTGATTCAGATACAGTCTTGATTCCAGTACCAATGGCAAAAGAAAGACTCTATCAAAGAGGTTTTAATCAGTCGGTAGTATTGGCGAAAACAATCAGTGGGGCGTTAAATTTATCAATAGATACAGATCTTATTTCAAATCGATGTAAAGCGAAGACACAACATCAGTTAAGTCGAAAACAAAGAATGGATAATATGAAGGGTGCTTTCCAGTGCCATAAAGCGGCACCACCCAAGGTGGCAATTATTGATGATATTTATACCACTGGCGCTACAATTCATGCGATGTGTCGTAGTTTAAAGCGCTTTGGTTGTGAATATATTGAGATTTGGATAATTGCCAAGACCTTATGAGCTGCTTTAGTTATACTGGTAAAAATAATTAGACTGTAGGCTCTATGTCAACCTGGTTTCCTGAACAACACCGCTCCAAGCAAATCATCGCTATTTCTGTGCCAATTATCAGTGGCATGATATCTCAGAATATTCTGAACGTAGTTGATGCGGCTATGGTTGGCCATCTGGGTTCAGCCGCCTTGGGTGCTGTTGGTATTAGTAGTTATATTAATTTCCTTTTTGTCGCCCTGTTTATGGGCTTGGCAACCGGTGTCCAGGTTATGGTCGCCAGGCGACTCGGAGAAGGCAAGACTGATCGGGCTGCTGCACCATTAAATGGTAGCTTGCTACTGATATTATTATTCGCTGTGCCCTCTGCAGTATTACTCTACTATGCGTCTCCTTGGGTTATCTCAGTACTGCTCGATGATCCGCTCGTCTCAGAAGAAGCTTCGATATATTTACAGATGCGGGTTATGGGTATTTGGGCCATCGCAATGAACTTTACCTTCCGCGGTTTTTGGAGTGGTATAAAGAAACCAAAGTATTATATGTATGTTTTGCTTGGCATGCATGGGCTCAACATCTTTTTAAATTATGTCCTGATTTACGGTAATCTAGGCTTCCCTGAGATGGGTGTTATGGGTGCTGGTCTTGGTACCACATTATCGATGATCGCTGGAACGGTGGTTCACTTTTTTATGTGTTTGAACAAGGGCAGGGTGTACGGTTTTGTAGAAAAGCTACCCACCATTGCTTCGTTACGTGCCATTGTTAAATTATCCGTGCCTAATTCAATACAACAATTTTTCTTTGCAGCAGGCGGTAGTGCCTTGTTCTGGATTGTTTCAAAGGTTGGCACCGATGAACTGGCTGCAGCAAATGCACTAATCAACATTGCTATGATTGCGCTATTGCCCTGTATTGCTTTTGGTATGAGTGCCGCAACCCTGGTCTCGGAAGCACTGGGTCGTAAAGATCCAGATGATGCCTACCGCTGGGGCTGGGATGTGTCAATTATCGCCATGCTTTCGGTATCCGTGCTAACGGTATTATTTTTGCTCTTTTCGTCCCAGATACTAGCCGTTTTCTTGGTTGAAGAGTCGGCCCTTGAATCGGCCTTTATACCCTTGATAATTACCTCCGTTGGTTTACCTCTAGAAGCACTGGGAATGGTGATGCTACATGCATTATTAGGTGCTGGAGCGACCAAGAGTACGATGAAGGTCTCAATGATCTCTCAGTGGGTATTTTTTATTCCCGCAGCTTGGCTTATCGGTCCAACCTTGGGCATGAGTCTGACGGCTATTTGGCTAGCTCAGGCCGCTTACCGTGCTGCCCAAGGTGTGATCTTTGTGCAGATGTGGCGAAGTAACAAATGGCGCGATATCCGTGTCTAATCAAGATTATTACCAACTAACACCTGAATTAGTATTTCAGGCAATTGAATCTTGTGGCTATAAACTTGATGGTACTTTATTGGCATTGAACTCTTATGAAAATAGGGTCTATCGTCTTGCCGATATTAAAGGTACTCGTTATGTGGCTAAATTCTATCGCCCGGGAAGATGGTCAAATGAGCAAATATTAGAAGAGCATGAATTTGCTTTTCAGATGGCAGAACGAGAAATACCCGTTGTGGCACCGCTTGAACTCAAGGGGCAATCAACCAATGTCCAAAGTACTCTAGGCCATTGGCAAGATTTCCGTTTTGCTCTTTTCCCCTGTGTTGGTGGACGCGAACCCGAACTTGAAAATTTAGATAATTTGGAGCAGTTAGGTCGTTATTTAGGTCGTATGCACGCCCTTGGTGCTGTTGAGGATTTTAAATACCGCCCAACCCTAGACGTTGCTAGTTACGGTACCTCCAGTATAGAAACAATATTAGCGGCGGACTTTATCCCATTGGAGTTAAGAAACGCCTATCAGGCCATTGCCACACAGGTACTTGAGCTAATTAAAGTCCAATTTGATCAGCCTGGTGAGATCGCGCAAATCCGAATTCATGCAGATTTTCATCCAGGCAATATTCTCTGGCATATGGATGGACCTAATATCGTTGACCTAGACGATGCGCGCATGGGACCAGCGATTCAAGATTTGTGGATGCTTATTGGTGTCGATCCGGAAACTCAGTTATTACACTTTGATTGTTTGATGGATGGCTACTCAGACTTCTTTGACTTGCCACTGACGCAACTCAGACTGATAGAGCCGTTAAGAAGTTTGCGTATGCTGCATTATAGTGCCTGGCTAGCAAGACGCTGGGATGATCCTTCTTTTAAACATCACTTTCCTTGGTTTGCCGAAAGTCGCTATTGGGAACAGCAGATCTTGCAATTAAAAGAGCAACTTGCCATGCTACAGGATGACCAAACACTGAGCCGGTTAACGCCACTACAACACTGATTATCTGACAAATTAACTATGCGTTTAAATCGATTTTACATTAACGATAATTTAACTACTAATGCCCAGCTGTCATTAGACAAGACGGTTTCTAATCATATTTCACGGGTACTGCGCTTAAAAGTAGGGCAACAGATCCGGTTGTTTAATGGCGATGGCTTTGATTACCAATGTGAGCTGTTAGAGACGGGTAAAACAGCCATAGTAATGGTTCTAAGGCAACAACCCAACAACACTCGTTCACCGCTAAAGACGCATCTAGGTCAAGGTATTTCACGCACTGACCGAATGGATTTCTCTATTCAAAAAGCAGTTGAAATGGGCGTAGATGAGATCACACCATTATTAACTGAGCGAGTCCAATTTCGTCTAGATAAGAAACGCCTTGAAAAGAAAATGCGCCATTGGGAAGGTATTATTATTAGTGCCTGTGAACAATCAGGCAGAGCACATTTAGCCATTTTAAACCCACCTCAGCCACTCAATGATTGGTTGCAGGATGGTGCCGCGAATCAGGTCCCTACGTTGATGTTAGAGCCAGAAGCGGAGCACAGCATCAAGCAGGTTTTAGATGACTGGTCAGGGGATGAACTATCCGCTGTTCGTCTAGTTATTGGGCCTGAAGGTGGATTCAGTGAACAAGAGCTGTCTACGGCCAAAGCAGACTGTGCATTGGCTCAATTTGGTCCGCGTATATTGCGTACCGAAACAGCGGGTGTGGCTGCACTTGCTTTATTGCAGCATTACTTGGGTGACATTTAAGTAATTTGCACGATTTTGAGCACACGCTATTTGTTATCGCACCAGAATGGTGCGTCATATTGAGATTAATTAAACCGTTGAGACTCAGGGTCCATTCGAAAGCCCTTTAACTACTGAACTCTTCATTTTTTTACAACCTTGGCACACCCCTTGCTAATACTTAGAACTATAACTTAATTGTCTGAATGTTCAGGCAGTTAAATTTTTACTAACCGCCAACTATGGAGTTTTACAATGTCCGATAAATTATTTGAACTACTAAAAGAAACCGAAGCTCGTTATGTCGATCTACGTTTTACTGATACTAAGGGTAAAGAGCAGCACGTAACCATACCTGCCAGACTTATTGATGATGAGTTTTTAAGCGAAGGAAAAATGTTTGATGGCTCTTCTGTCTCGGGTTGGAAGGGAATTAATGAGTCAGACATGGTGTTAATGCCTGATACTACAACTGCTGTATTAGACCCCTTCTGTGAAGAAGTAACTGTAAATTTACGTTGTGATATTTTAGAGCCAGCAACAATGACTGGTTATGACCGTGACCCACGCTCAATTGCTAAGCGCGCTATGGAGTACTTGAATTCTACTGGAATCGGTGATGATGCTTATTTTGGTCCAGAACCTGAATTCTTCATTTTTGACGATGTTCGTTTTGGTGTTGATATGAGCGGTGCTTACTATCATATCGATGATGAAGAGGCGAGCTGGAACTCTGGTAAATCATATGAAGGCGGTAACATGGGTCACAGACCTGGTGTTAAAGGTGGCTATTTTCCAGTACCTCCAGTTGATTCATCACAGGACCTTCGTTCAGCCATGTGTACTGTAATGGAAGATATGGGAATTGAAGTTGAAGCCCATCATCACGAAGTTGCAACGGCTGGTCAGAACGAAATCGCAGCAAAATTTAATACCCTGGTAAACAAAGCAGACGAAGTTCAGATTTATAAGTATGTCGTGCATAACGTAGCCCACGCCTATGGCAAGACAGCTACCTTTATGCCTAAGCCATTGGTTGGAGATAATGGAACAGGTATGCACGTACATATGTCAATTAGCAAAAATGGCGAGAATACTTTTGCTGGCAATGGCTATGCGGGTCTTTCTGATACAGCTATGTACTACATCGGCGGTATTATCAAACACGCCCGTGCATTGAATGCATTTACTAATGCTTCAACGAATAGTTACAAGCGTTTGGTTCCTGGTTTTGAAGCACCTGTTATGCTTGCTTACTCAGCACGTAACCGTTCAGCATCTATCAGAATTCCACACGTTAATACGGATCGCGCGCGTCGTATTGAAGTACGTTTCCCGGATCCAACAGCTAACCCATACTTGGCATTTTCTGCGCTAATGATGGCTGGCTTAGACGGCATCCAAAACAAGATTCACCCGGGTGATGCGATGGATAAAGATTTATATGACTTGCCTGCAGAAGAAGCCGCTGAGATTCCTCAGGTAGCCAGTTCATTAGAAATGGCGCTTGATGCACTAGATGCGGATAGAAGTTTCTTAACAGAAGGTGGTGTATTTTCTGATGACATGATTAATGCATACATTGCTCTGAAAAGAGACGAAGTTGAGACCGTCAACATGACGACTCACCCAGCAGAGTTCGACCTATACTATAGTGTGTGATCTGGCGGTTTCGTCACTATAGTTGCCCGGCTTCGGCCGGGCTTTTTTTTGCCTGCAAATAATCACTGGTATCGCTGTAAATTAAATAGTTTTGGTATCTATAGTTTGGGCAAAACTTGCCCCGGCATTCTTATACAGATTAAAGATTTCATTTACCCCAGCCTCATTAAATATATCTTCATCTTTTTGATAACGCGCAGTTGCCGCAAATCGACCGTTATATCCAGCTGCTCTTAGGTGTTCAATGACCTCTATACAGCTTGATGCAAAGGGCAAGGTAAGTATGATGAGTTGAAACTCTGGGTTGGGTTTGAAATTGTCCCAGAAGTACGGGTCGGTTGGGTTGCCACGAATAACATTCCTGCCACGGGCTTGATGATGATCGACTTTCTGTTGGTCAAAATCGATACCAATCACTAGGTCACCATGTCTTTGGTGCATGTTATCAAAGGCGCCTGCTCCGACACGTCCCATACCAACAATGGCAATTTTAGCGCCCTGGACATCATAACTTTGATCCTCTGGCAGTCGTGTTTCGGACTGAAATCTAATCCAATAATCCTGAAAGCGATTGAAGATGTCGTGGTCTTTGCGATTAAGAGGTGCAGCTAGAATAAATGAAAATGATAATGACAGTGCCAGGATGGTTAACCATTGCTCATTGACCCAACCTTGCGATACTCCAATGGCAATAACAATAAGGCCAAATTCACTGTAGTTACTAAGATTAAGGCTGGCTAGCAGCGCAGTTCTTGAGCGCACATTAAAGCCCGTCATGAGTCTGAAAAATAACCCAGATTTAATTAAAATTAAGGGTTGAATAAGCAATGCAATTAGCACCGCTTCTAGGGTAATTTGGCCTGACATTCCAACGGTTAAAAAGAAGCCGATTAAGAAAATATCCTTAAAGCCCATAATGGCTCTGGCCATTTGTTTTGACTTCTCATGTTGCGCAATGATGACACCCATAAAAAGTGCGCCTAGGTCATCTTTAATTCCGCCCAGTTCAAATAGGTTGGCACCACCTATGGCCAAAACAAAGGCATATAGAATGAGTAATTCACCATGGCCTGATCGGGTTAAAATATAATTTAATAGCGGACGAGCAAGTACTAAAAGTAAGATAATTGCTGGGGCGATTAAAGCGGGTATTTTACCGTCTGAACTGGCTAAGAATATAACTGCAAGCAAGTCCTGCATAACCAGTATGCCAATGGCAATCTTACCGTGTAGGGAGGCGACTTCACGTTTTCCCTCAAGATTTTTTACAGCAAAAACCGTACTTGAAAAACTCAATGAAAATGAAATGAGAATAATGGCGCCAAGGTTCATTGAATTGAAAGGTGGAACTGAGAGCAACAGTAAGAGATAAAATATACTGCCAAAAAATAAAATAACACCAGCGATATGGAGACTGGTAACCGCCCAAATTTGAGGTTTGAATAAATTCTTTAGATCAAGCTTCAGCCCAACCGCAAATAGTAAAAGCGTGATACCAAGATCGGCCAGTTTATGCAGCATTTCACCACTGCTAAACCCATAGTAGTTAAGAATAAAGCCAGCTGTGAGGTAGCCAATCAGTGGCGGTAACTTTAATTGACTAGCAATGAAGCCACATAGAAATGCAATGGTTAACCAGGTGACATCACCAAAAGCAATTGCTACCCATTCAAAGTCCAGCATTTCCTCTTATCACCTTATAGTCGATTAGTTTAGTTAGTATAGCTTATTAAGTGTCGATCAATATAGAACAACCGATGTCTGTTTTAGTCTGTACATTGGGCGAGAAGAGCAGTAAAGTAATTATTGAATGGAGATTTTGGGAGTGCTTCAGATGCACAAGAATATATTATTGCTAATAACTTTAATGCTGGTTTCGACGATGACTGTTTTTGCACAGGAAACTGAGCAAAAAGAGGACCAGAATGCGACTGAAGAAACTGCAAAAGAACAACCTAGGGATGATAAAGATAAGCCTAAGGATGACAAAGAAAAGCCAGTTTCTAAACCTGCCCCTAAACCCCAAAAAATATACGTAAAGACCGACGCTTATGGCAATCGAACCTATTCTGACATGCCACAAAAAGGGGCTAAAGAGCTCGATATTCAGAAGAGTACTGAGTACACGCCGCCTAAGCCGACCAATGTTTGGACCGATCTCAAGCCGAAAGTTGTGGAACAACAACCATCCTACAGTCACTTTTCTATAGTTAGTCCAACTAACGATTCTACGGTTAGAAACAATGCCGGTAATGTTCAATTAGCCTTAGATATTCGCCCCAAGTTATTACCCGGTCATAAACTAGTTTTGTTTATGGATGGTAATGAAATGCCAACTACCGGAAGTTCCATTTTAAGTCTCAGTAATGTCGATAGAGGAAGCCATACATTTGAAGCGCGTATTCAAAGCGCTGAAGGTGAAATCATCGTAACGACTGAAACCATAACGGTTCATTTACACCGAGCGGTGATCCGACGCGGTAACTAATGCACCAAAGCGGTGCATTATATCTAGCCTAAGGTTATAATGGCTGGATGTCACTCCAGAACACTCCAAATATTGAAGAAATATTGAGGCAACTCAAGGCCGCGGTCTTGGTTGTAAATCATGATTTGGAAGTTAGCTACTGTAATTCAGCGGCTGAAGAGTTATTTCGCCTATCCAGACGGCAGTTACAAAGCACCTCATTAAAAGAAGTCATACTCGATGGCGATCTAATGCATGACTCAATAATTGAAGCACTAACTAAATCCGAGAATTATCAACAACGTGATGCTCGGCTTTTGATTGCTGGGCAAGACTGGGTAACCGCCGACCTAGATATTAGCCGCCTTGAGCTGGGCCAGGAGTCGGCAATATTAATTGAAATTAGAAGCGACGATAGAAATCACTCCATTGGTTTAGATTCAAATGAATACAGTCAGCATTTGGCAGCCAATACTTTAATTCGTGGTTTAGGTCATGAAATTAAAAATCCATTGGGTGGCTTGCGCGGCGCTGCCCAGCTTCTCACTATGGAGCTAGGCGACGATAGTTTGAAAGAATATACATCAGTGATTATTAAGGAAGCAGATAGGTTGTCTGCCCTAGTTGATCGGATGATGGCACCGCACAAACAGGGCCAGGCTAAGCTCATCAATGTGCATGAGCCGTTGGAAGAGGCCATTACTTTGGTAACAATGGAAGTTGGGGATTCGGTGCAATTTATTCGCAACTATGATCCGAGTATTCCCGAATTAATGTTGTTCTCTGATGGCATACAACAAGCCTTCCTTAACCTAATTCAAAATGCCGTTCAAGCAATGGATGGATCTGGCAGCATCGAGCTAGAAACCAGAATCGTTAGAAATATGCTGTTAGGCGACCAACAACAACCTCTGGTTGCTCGAATCAATTTCATCGACTCAGGACCTGGTGTACCTGAGCATTTAAAGCGTAAATTGTTTTTACCATTGGTCAGTGGCCGCGCTTCAGGGACAGGCTTGGGGCTCGGTGTGGCGCAAAGTTTGATACAACAGCACCAAGGGGTGATTGAATATCGAGACGATCAACCCAAGACAACCTTTAGTGTTTATTTGCCAGTTACGATTATGGAGAATTCATGAGTAATCAAAAACTTCTTATCATAGATGATGATGATTCAATTCGTTGGGTTTTGGAAAAAGCCACTGAGCGTGCTGGGATTGAAAGTTTGAGTAGAGCCTCGGGTGAAAATATTCAACAGGTGATAGCCGATTATAAACCGAGTGCGATTATTTCAGATATTCGTATGCCGGGTATCGATGGTTTAGAAATACTAAGCCAACTGCAGGACACCCACCCAGATTTGCCGGTAATCATTATGACGGCACACTCTGACTTAGAAACTGCCGTAGCCGCTTTTCAAGGCGGAGCCTTTGAATACCTACCAAAGCCATTTGATATTGAGGAAGCTATTCAGTTAATCAAGCGCGCATTATCGCAGAATATCAGTCAGGCTGTTGTTGATGTCGAAGAGGGACCTGCCAGTGAGATGCTTGGAGATTCGCCACTAATGCAAAAGCTGTTTGTGGCGATTGGTCGATTGTCACGGTCGCAAGCGACGGTGCTCATCAATGGTGAAACCGGCACTGGTAAAGAACTAGTCGCACGGGCATTACATCGTCATAGTCTACGAGCCAAAAAGTCGTTTATTGCTTTGAACATGGCAGCCATTCCAAAAGAATTGGTAGAGTCAGAACTATTCGGCCATGAAAAGGGATCGTTTACCGGTGCTAATCAACACCGACGAGGCCGTTTTGAACAGGCCGACCAAGGCACCTTATTTCTTGATGAAATCGGCGATATGCCACTTGATATTCAAACCCGTCTGTTACGTGTATTAGAGGATGGTGAGTTTTATCGCGTCGGTGGACATACGCCAATCAAGGTGAATGTACGGGTCATCGCTGCGACACATCAGAATTTACAGAAACGGGTAGAGGATGGTGATTTTCGAGAAGATCTTTATCATCGATTGAATGTAATTCGCCTTGAATTACCGCCACTGCGCAAGCGCAGTGAAGACATTCCGATATTAGCTCGGCATTTTCTAAATCAAGCGATTGAAGAACTTAATATGGGCAACAAATCGTTGACCACAGAGGTGGTTGAGCGACTCAGTTCTTTTCCATGGCCGGGCAATGTTAGACAATTAGAGAATGTTTGCCGCTGGTTGGCGGTGATGGCAACGGGAAATGAAATTGATGTTGAGGATTTACCCGATGAATTGCTCGGAGTTGTACAATCCTCTGAACAGAGCTGGAAAGATCTTATGCGCGCTGAAATAGCGCAAAATCTCAGTCGTGGTCAAACTGACATTATGTTAGAATTACAACCAGAGTTTGAGCGGGTGCTTATAGAAGAAGCATTGGTCGCATCAGCTGGCCATAAACAAAATGCAGCCGCTTTACTAGGCTGGGGTAGAAACACCCTCAGCCGCAAGCAGAAACAGATTAAAAACAAATGAAACTGGGGTTTCAATAACAGGAGAGTATTATGAAAAATCGTGCTTTGATGATCCTTCTTATGGCATTAGGAATGAGTTCCGTAGTTGCCGAAGAAGAACGAAGTGGTTTTGAAGCAGCTATCGGTGCTGGTCGTTATTTTTACGATGAGAAGAATCTTGAAGCTGCGAATATGGGCATTTTAAGTCTTGGCTACCAGATAAATAATAGCTGGCAAGTTGAAATGATTTACGGCAATCCTGACACGGATGGCGGCGGTGCTAATTATGATGTTGATTGGGGCGCTTTAAGAGGCTTATATCTATTAAACGATAGCAACAAGAACGTTCCTTATGTTTCTGTTGGTGTTGCAGATATGGATGTCATTAAAGGTGAAAAAGATATTGTTGTCGGTCTAGGTATCAAACTAGTGGCTGAAAACAATACCTTTGTTCGTTTGGAAAGTAATTACCACACAGGTGAAGGTGATATCTCAGTAATGGCTATGGTTGGTTATCAGTTTGGTGAATCAGCGCCTGCTGTTATGAAGCCAAAAGATACCGACATGGACGGTGTTATGGATAACATGGACGCCTGCCCTAAAACACCTGCAGGTACGCCAGTTGATGAGCGTGGTTGTATGGTTGTTGATAAAGACACAGACGGTGACGGTGTTGTTGATCGCTTAGATCAATGCCCATCGACTCCGGCAGGTGCCTTGGTTGACGACAATGGTTGCCAGAAGAGCCTTGAGAAAGAAGTTTCTGTAAATCTACAGATCAACTTTTCAACCAACAGTGATGTAGTTGCTGCTGATTATGATTCAGAACTTAAAGAAGTTGCTGATTTCATGAAGCAATATGCTGGTACATCAGTTGTTATTGAAGGCCACACAGATTCAGTTGGCCGTGCTGATTACAATCAATCATTATCTGAGCGTCGAGCTGCAAGTGTTGCTAAAGCACTGGCTGAGCGTTTTGGTATAGCGACTGATCGTATTAGTTCAAAAGGTTACGGTGAAACTAATCCTGTAGCGAGCAATGAAGATGCGGATGGTCGTACGGCTAACCGTCGTGTTGTTGCAGTTATGAGTGAAAAAGTAACTGAGAAGCAGTGGAACAAATAAGTTTTACTGACCTTTATTAAATCCAAGCTGTCGCCAAGCTTCATAGCTGACAATGGCGACAGCATTGGATAAATTCAAACTTCTATTATTCTCTCTCATTGGTATTCTGAGACAATTCTCTGTTTCTAAGCTAGCAAAAACTTCTGCTGACAAACCATGTGTCTCAGCACCAAATAACAACACATCACCTTCTTTGAAATCAGCCTGATGATAGTGCTTAGTACCCTTGGTGGTGATTGCAAAAATTCGCCGGTCTTTCATGGCATCAGCAAAGCTTTGGAAGTCTGCATGAATGGTGGTGTTATCCAAGTCATGATAATCAAGACCCGCACGACGTAGTTTCTTTTCATCTAAATCAAATCCCATCGGCTCGATCAGATGCAATCGACAACCATTATTCGCTACAAGGCGCATAATATTGCCCGTATTAGGAGCTATTTGAGGTTCAAACAGAGCGATCTCGAACATGAGATTAGTCTTCGAATTTTAAGTCGCGGGTAAGTAGGTTATGTGCCGCCTGTTGAGGCGATACATTTTCATAGAGAATTTGGTAGATGGCTTCACAAATAGGCATTTCAATTTTATGCCGTTGTGCCAGCTCATGAACTTCTTTGGCGTTACGAACGGCTTCTACAACCTGACCAATGGATTGTTCCGCTTCTTTTTGGCTCATGCCTTTACCAATGGCTAAACCAAAGCGACGGTTTCTTGATTGATCATCGGTACAGGTCAGTACCAAGTCACCAAGACCGGCTAGTCCGCTGAAGGTACTCGGCTTACCGCCAAGCGCAACCCCAAGACGTGTCAGTTCAGCAATACCGCGGGTGATTAATGCAGTACGAGCATTGGCGCCAAAGCCGACGCCATCAGCCATACCTGCACCGACAGCGATAATATTTTTCACCGCACCACCGAGTTGCACACCGGTGAGGTCGTCACTGGCGTAAACGCGAAATCTATCGTTATTAAAACGGGTAATTAAATCTGCTAAAAACTCAGCATCTTGACAGGCAATGGTGGTCGCTGTGGGTAAATCATGCGCCAGCTCTTTGGCAAAGTTCGGACCAGAGAGTACTGCAAAGGGATGTTCACCTAGAATTTCTTTGGCGGTATGGATGAGTAAATCACCGGTACCAGGATCTAAGCCTTTGGTTGCCGAAATAATGCGTACCTGATCACTGACCAATGGTTTAATCTGGTCTATCACATGGTGAAAGCCGTGACTGGGTATGACAATAAGAATATCTTGGCAGCCCTCAAGGGTAGTTTCTAGGCTGGAGCTAACTGAAAGGGACTCTGGAAATTGAGCTCCCTTCAGATATCGATCGTTACTGCGACTGGCTTGCATCTCCAGCGCATGATCTTCTGAGCGAGACCACAGTTTTGTCGGATTACCATTTCTAGCCAGTAATATTGCCAGAGCAGTGCCCCAAGAGCCTGCTCCTAATACTGCAATCGGTATCGACTTTATGGCCTCAGTCATTAGGTTCTAGTGAGTAGCCTCAGAACCTTTTTGTGCTTCTTCAGCACGCTTAGCTTCTTGTGCTTGGAAAAGCTGCTCGAAGTTAATGTGTGCTAATAATAACTGAGGGAAGCCGCCGTGAGTAATCATTTCAGAAACCATAGTACGTGCGTATGGGAAAAGAACTGATGGGCAGAAGCTACCTAAAGTATGACGCTTATTCATGTCATCCATGTTAGCAACCAAGAAAACACCAGCCTGCTTTACTTCAGCCAAGAACAATACAGTATCGTCTTCTTTAGCAGTAACAGTAACGTGTAGTGTTACTTCGAAAATATCACCTTCGATATGTCGGTTACTTGTATTTAGCTCAAGATTTACGTTTGGACGGTAGCCATCTTTAAAAGTAAAAGTCTCTGGTACGCCAGGTGCTTCAAAAGATGAATCCTTAACGTAGATCTTTTGCATTGAAAAGGAAACTTCATCTGGTCCTGCTTGAGCAGCTTGGTCGTTTGTGTTCTCAGTCATTTTTTTATTCTCTCGTGTTGTCTAATTTTGTAGCGGCGGATTTATGAATTTAACATGTCTTCTAGTTCACCTTCGTGCGCTAGCTCAAACATTTCATCACAACCACCAATTGGTTTCTCATTGATGAAGATCTGCGGGACAGTATAGCCACCACTTTTTTCTATCATCTCTTTTCTTAATTCTGGATTATTGGATACATCGATTTCATCGTATGCAATCTCTTTCTTATCCAAATATTGCCTTGCTCTCATACAGTATGGGCAGTAAGGCGTTGTATACATTAATATCTTGGCCATAAGACTAACTTTTCTCTAAGGGGAGATTTTCTCCACTCCAAGCGTTGATTCCGCCCTGTAGACGATGAAGGTTATCATACCCGACTTTATGTAGTTTTTGTCCAACTGTGGCTGTTGTAACACCACTATAGCAAACCAAAACGATGGGTCGGGACTTATCCTTTGGTAAACCTTTCACGCCTTCAGCAATCTTGGCTGTCGGAATATTGGTTGAACCTAGAATATGACCTTTCTTGAAATCAGCATTTGAACGGATGTCGATCACAACAGCATTTTCTCTATTGATTAAGAGAGTAGCCTGCTGAACACCAACCATGTTGCTGGATGTTTTACTGTAGCTAATGATAAGCAAGACAAACATCACTGCCCAGACAGATGATAGTTCCCAGTGATTACCGACAAATTCGATTAATTGTTCCATTAATAACTTCGCTCAAATAGTAGGCAAAAAGCCGTTTTTGTATATAAGGTGCGCAATTATACACATCTGGCCGAAGATCTGAAAAAAATATCGCTCGATCCATAGTCTTTTTTGATATAAATGCTAGTATTTATGCGTCTTTAGGCGTGAGATAGCGATGAGTACTACAGAAAAATCTTCAAAAGCATGGAAAGGCCCCTTATTTTGGGCTTTGTTAATTATCCTATATATCTATTGGCATCTAATTCCTGAGGTTACTTTTGTGAATGGCTCGGGTACGCGAGTTGAGCATATAGAGATTAGTCTTGTTGATGACAACAAGGTTTATCGGCACATTGAGCATGGTGCTAGTAAGAACTTTCGTTACCATCCTCGCAGTAGTGGTGGTAGCTACGAGATCAAGATTATCATGCTTGATGGCAGTATTTTTAAAGAATCGATTAACATAATTCAGCCCTGGAATTTTGGTCATAAGGTCGTTTTTGAGCTACTTCCAGACAGCAGTTTAAGAGTCGATAGAAGCTATAGTGTTTTTGACGGCGCATAAGACTAATTTACGATACCAAGCGCTGTAACTAGTACCGCCTTCATGGTAAAATCCAGTCACTTTTCTAAATACCAATTTTATTCAAAGGATAAGATTATGAAGACCCCAATGCGCGTAGCCATTACCGGAGCTGCCGGCCAAATTTGTTACTCCCTATTATTTCGAATTGCCTCAGGCGACATGCTAGGCAAAGATCAGCCAGTTATTCTGCAATTGTTGGAAATTACACCCGCAATGAAGGTTCTAGAAGCCGTTGCTATGGAACTAAATGATTGTGCTTTCCCATTATTGAAAGACATCATTACCACTGATGACCCTCAGGTTGCTTTCAAAGATGCAAACGTTGCACTAATGGTTGGTGCCAAGCCACGTGGTCCAGGAATGGAGCGTGCGGATCTACTGACTGATAACGGTAGAATCTTTAGCGTTCTTGGTAAGACAATCAATGACGTTGCTGATAAAAACATCAGAATTTGTGTTGTCGGTAACCCTGCTAATACTAACGCCTATATCCTAGGTAAAAATGCGCCAGATCTTAATCAGCGCAATATCACTGCATTGACTCGACTGGATCATAACCGTGCAATTTTTCAGATTGCTGATAAGACCGGTAAAGACATGGCTGATGTGAAGAAGATGACGATTTGGGGTAACCACTCTACGACTCAGGTTCCAGACATTGCTCATGCAAACATTAATGGTGATTCAGCGGCAGCCATGGTTGATGCCGAATGGGCCAACAATGAATTTATGCCAACAGTGGCCAAACGTGGTGCTGCTGTCATTGCTGCTCGCGGCTCATCATCTGCGGCTTCAGCTGCAAATGGTATTATTGACCATGTCCATGATTGGGTATTGGGTACTAACGAAGGCGATTGGGTTTCTATGGCCGTTCCTTCTGATGGTTCTTACGGCATCGAAGAAGGTTTGATCTATTCATTCCCAGTCGTTTGTAAAGACGGTGATTATGAAATCGTTCAAGGCGTTGAATGTTCTGATTTCATCAAAGGAAAAATGAAAGAGTCTGAAGCCGAGCTTCAAGATGAGCGCAATACTTGCTCTGACCTTTTCTAGTAAATAGTAGGTCGGTCTTCAGGCCGACAAATTAAAGCCCACTCCGGTGGGCTTTTTTGCATCTAATGTAGGTCGCCCTTTAGGGCGACGAAACACGAGCAAAATATCACCCTAACATTGCTCTATAGATCTACTCATCTTTCTTACTAGACAACATCGTAATAACGGCAACACAACCACCCAGCAATACCACCATAGCAACGATCTTTGATAGGTTCGAAAGCGCATCATCCATACTGACAAACTCAAATATTACTAAGCATCCAAAAATAGCGATAGCAAGTACAATGAGTACTGCTGAGATAGATATGATTCGTTTCATAATAGACGCTCCGGTTGATGAGATGAGCACAGTATAGCAGATGCCCATTCGCTAGCGCATAAGTGGCCAACGCTAGATAAAGGAGCGATCAGATTAGAGTTGTCCTTGAAGAACCTTCAGAAAAACATCGGTATCGATATTTCCACCACTGAGAACGCAGGCAATCTTTTTGCCTTGGTTTTCTTGCTTATCTTTAATTGCAGCGGCAAGCGAGGCAGCTCCTGCACCTTCGGCGACATTGTGGGTAGTGCGATATATCAGTCGTACCGATTCGGCAATTTCTGATTCACTCACAGAAACAATCTTTGCTGTGCCTTTTGAATAGATGTCGAAGGCTTCCTGTACGGGTATTCGAACTGCGAGGCCATCGGCAAAGGTATCGGCAGTTTCAGTTTCAACTAACCTACCTTGCTCGATGGATTGTTTAATTGCATCGGCATTATCCGACACCACGCCGATTATTTCAGTATCAAGACCTAAGAGATCACGCACCAGAATACAACTGCAAATACCTGAACCACAGCCAATAGGAACATACAGACGATCCAGATCTGACAAGGCTTCAAAAAGCTCTAAGCCATAGGTTGCTACGCCGCGTAACAACTCCTTATGAAAGGGTGACACCATCATCAGCTTACCCTCAGATGAACGTCTTAACGCTTCTTCTCGTGCTTCATCAAAATCCTGTCCGTATTCAATGACTTCTCCACCATAGGCTTCCATGGCTTGGTTCTTTTCTTTAGCGTTGCCAATCGGAACTAAAATTTGAGCTTTTAACCCCATTGCCGTTGCGGCCCGCGCTTGGCTCTGACCATGATTACCTCGGGTGGCGGTGATGATGCCTTCATATTCAGGCTTTTCATGCTTTAACCAATTCAACATGGTGATACCACCACGCACTTTAAAAGCACCTGTTGGCGCATGGTTTTCATGCTTTAACCAAATATTCATACCCACAGTCTGATCCAACAACGGATAGTTATATTGTGGCGTGGGCTGCATAAACTGATAAACCAGTTTTTGACTCTGCCTTAATTCGTCAAGTGTTAGCATAATGAATACTCTTAATAACAATGATCAAACAATATCATGTTCCCTATTCCAGCTAAACGGCTATTTGTGGTTTGGTTCTTCCCAGTAGCAAAATGATGACAATAATTAAACATCTTGATAGGATGAATGGAAATCATAAGGAGTTAATATGTAAATGGAACTACATAATCCCATACCCAAATTAAATATACGGCCCCTTCGCCGTAGAATCAGTTGTTATATGTATGAAAATTCAATTAAATAACTCAATAAGGATGTTGGAATGAAGATATTAATACACTCTCTAATATTACTAAGTAGTTTGTTTCTATTTAGCTGCAACAATGAAGACAGAATAGAGGCAATATGTACATTTAATGTAGGTTTTAATTTAGACGCAAGGCAGCCAATACTAAACACATTGGAGTTCACATCAACAAACCCTGTTACCTATGCAAGTAGTGCCTCAACATCTTTTTTTGACATGTCTAGTAGTGAGCATCTGGCTAGTATGTATTTTATCAAGACTGATACAAATCAATGGGATGTATATTTTTATGAAAATGATATGGCGTTTGATATAACAGACGGCTTTACTGGGGCGAACCAACAACTGTTGGGCCGCCTAACCTTTGATACTCAAGGCGTATTAGAGTCAATATCTCCTGAAGAGCTTATATCAGAAGATTTAATCTTTGATGATAAAGACTATATTCATAAACTACGGTTTGACTTTACTTATTTAACTACGCAGTCCGACTCGGGGTTTGCTGTAACTATGGGTGATGTTGGATGTTCAGCTTAGCATACAAAGGCGTGAAATGGATTCAGTAACCTATCACAATTTTTGTACCAAAAAGTGCGCCAGAACACTTAACCAATTACGCGGGCGTTAGGCGGCGAAGCCAATATAGGCCCAGATTATTATTTTAAAAGGAGTATTTTCTATGTCGAAATGGATTGCAATAATTTCAATGGTATTATTGGTCGCAACAAATGGACTTTGGATATACTTTTCGTATGGCTTTGTAATAATGAATGTAATATCAGAAAAATATGATAATGATTTAAAATACAGAATTGTAACACTAGAAAATATCAATGATAAAATGATAAGTCATTCATCTGATACTAATGTAGAAACTATTTACAGTAGTATGAAAGCTGACTACCAAGGTTATAAAAATACAACGTACTTTAATCTTAATAAAGTAATATCTTATGAAGTGAATGATATGAAAGGAATAGATGTAAAGGTGACTTGTGATTAAATGCCTAACAAGTGCAATCAGTACGCACAGCAAGCTGTGCCAGACTGCTTTTCCGCTGCGCTCCAAATCAGCCACTGTTGCTGAGCGTTAAACATCAATGTTAGAAATATTACGAACGATATATTTATTAATAAGTGGAATATTAATGCTATTTAGCATTAATTTAGGATTTAGAGGTGCTGACACATTATTCACTGAATTATTGAATGTTCCTGCTGAAAGTGCGTTAGCTAGCTCCGTGATTCACTTTATAGTATTGATGTTATTTCAAGTCTTTGGCCTAATAGTCGGTCTTGCTGGCATTACATTTGGAATACTAGCTCCTCTAAGTTTTTATTTCCCAAATATATGCACAACACCAAGCTGGATGAACAAACTTGCTGAAATAGATCATGATAATAGTGAAAAGTACCGTCGTTTTTTTGTGTGTTATGGTGAAAAATTGATTGAAAGCACAAAGAAAGATGATGTTTAACCAGAAATTCAAGCAGCCAGCTAGCTGGCTGCTTATTTGAGACGTTAGGTATAAAACATGGATGAGAACACTGTATTTAGATTACCATTTTTGAAACATTTTCTATGCACTTTTATGGGATACTTTCTATTTGTGTTTATAGATTATGGCTTTGATATCAATATAGAAGCATTTATATTTGGCACACTTGTAGTGCTAGTCCTAACTGCAATATACATTTATTTTTGCAAATACTCAGTAAACTCCTCTAGCATACAAGGCTATAACGTTTGGGGTAAAAAAATATCTATACAGTGGGGTGATATTGATAGAATAAAGCCTCTAAATTTCTTTGGCATAAAAATTTTAAAAATATACTCATCAACTTCAAATCTCCCTATTTGGTTTCCTTTATACATAAATAACATGAGTAAATTTATACAGCTGATTCAAACCTATACAAACATGAACAATCCAGTGGCGGTTTATTTTAATGGCTATAAGTAATCATAAATCTATACTGCCTAACAAGGCGCTGCAGTTGACCAGTAATACGCCGCTTCGCTCTGTATTACAGTCAACTGAACTTGAGCGTTATGCTTTATAAAGTTGGCTTTCTAATAAACATGCTAATGATATTCAATTTAATTTGGATATTTATTTGCTCGATTACATTTGGAGCAATTGAATTAGATGCTGATATGCTGCGTGGAATGTTGAATTGGGGAGAATATCCCACTCTGATATATCTCACTGAGGCTTTTCTAGGGAATTGGTTTATTACATTAGGATTAACAAACTTCTTTCTGTGGATACTAACGGCAATTCACTTATTCATGAATAATGCGATTACTCTTGCAGGAAAATCAATTTGGTTTGTGTTGTTTATCTTAATTGCATTTATATTTAATTTTATTTACTGGTATTTGTATTTGAACAATAAAAGCATAACCAGCAATTTAAGCAGTCGGAAAAAACCACCGCTTACTTGAAGCGTTATGTTTTAAGAGGAAGCTATTGAAGTATTCTTTGCCTGTAGCAGTAGATGTTTTAATTGGTACTTTTACTATAGCCGTTATCATATTGTTTGCTTCTAAGCGGGATTTGATGTTGATGTGGCTAAGCTTTGAATGGTTGGCAATTATATGTACATTGGCATATGTATCACCAAATATTACAAGAACAACATATTTTTTGAATATTTTTATTCCGAAATTATGTTGGCCAGAAAGCAGGCATTGGTTATGGATAATGGCAATTATTTTTAACATCATATCTATATATGAGACTTTTAAGCATGTACAAATATAACCAAGAACAATCAGTACGCAGAACAAGTTGTGCCAGACCTACCATTGGTCGGTAGGCGTTAGGAGGCTTTGATGAAATATGTGATGTCGATAACAATACTTTTCTTATCTCTAGGTGTTCAGGCTAGTTGTTATCAAAAAATTCCAATTGAATTAGCGGTGCAAAAGAACAAAGAAAGTATATTTAATTTGTCATGGAAGGTACCTAAAGAATATAAAGGTTTGCATTTAGTTACTGCATCATATTTTAAAAATAAAAAAGCAAAGTATCTTGGGCGAAATGTTGAGGCGAGTAATAGTAGCCATGCTATATATGAATTACAAGGAACTGAGATGGAATTTAGGGACGCAATAATAAGTATCATGTATGCCAATAAAAGTAACCTTTGTTATGTCAACGAAGCATATAACTGGGAAAAAATATTGGGAGCCTGTGATGGTTGCGCAATATCTCCATAGAGATTGAGCAATGGAACTGTATAGCAAAACTAAACTCTATAGCAAGATGTACAAATTACGCGAGAGATATGAATAAAGCAGAGCAGATATTAATTAGACGATTTGCAAGAATTGCTACTTATTTTCTTATCTATCTTTGTGCGCTGGATATAGCTGCTGTGTATTTTTTTGAGGATAGTTCTTTAGTGAGCTACTTAGCCTTAATAGTCTTTGTTATGCCATTTATTGTAGTTATAGATTGTTATAAAAAATTTGATAAAAATATTCGTGGTGACACTAGAGCAATGCTTTTAATTATGGCATTTATAAGCGCTGTTTTTGTAACTCTAATCGAATATTTACTAAGATATGGCTGGACCATATCAATACACACTAATAATAAGATAAAGGAAATATCATGAAACTTGTTTATAAGCACGAAAAACCTCTTTTAAGTATAGCTTTAATAATATCAACAATAATTTGGCTGGCACTTATTGTTGGTACGGTTGGTATCGCATTAATTTATTTATTGCTAGGGTATATATTTTTCTTATTTGCCCACTCAGCGTTCATTTCACATCTTAAAGGAACTGGTGTAAAAATAACAAAAGATCAGTTCCCTGATTTATACGAAAAGCTAATCAAAGGCTGTGACAAAGTTGGTCTGGATAATATTCCAGAAGCCTACCTTTTAAGAACTGATTTTTTTAATGCGCTAGCCACAAAGTTTTTAGGCAGACATTATGTCGTATTATTTACAGATGTTGTTGATGCGCTCAAAGACCAACCTGACGCTATTGATTTTTATATTGGTCATGAACTAGGCCATATACACCGTAAACATTTAACTTGGCAAACTTATATTATGCCGGCCTCATTATTACCAGTATTAGGTACTGCACTTAGAAGGGCAGAAGAATACACCTGTGATCGCTATGGGGTAGTCTGTTGCCAGTCAGAAGATGATATTAAAGCGGCATTGGCTGCCATTGCAGCTGGTGATACTCGGTGGAAATCAATCAATGTAGATTCTTATCTAAAACAAATAGATGATACAAATGGCTTTTGGATGTCGTTCAATGAATTGACGAGTGATTATCCTTGGTTAACTAAACGTATGGCCACAGCTATTGCCCTTAGTAAAGGAGAGGATATAAAATTCCCAAGACGTAGCTTTCTCGCTTGGTTTTTCTCTCTTTTCATACCACGATTTGGTACAGGTGGTGCAGGTTCCTTGATAGTAACAGTTGCTATGATAGGTATATTAGCTGCCATAGCATTACCTGCATATCAAGATTATACGGTCCGAGCAAAATTAACAGAGGCTTTTGCGATTGCTAGTCCTGTGAGACAGGCAGTCGAAGAATATGCGATACAACAACAAGAGTGGCCAGAAAATATTAAAGCACTGGGTCTAATGAATATCCAAGAAAGCGCTTACATAAGATCTGTAGAAATTGATCGCGGTGTAATTTATCTAAATGTCTCAGTCGAATCTGGTGCGGAAGGTTCTATTATATTCGTTCCATCATCAACAGATTCTGGTATATCTTGGAGTTGTAAGGAATCAACTGTTGTCCCAAAATATTTGCCCAAGAACTGCCGCTAACGTTAGTTAGACTTAAAGAATTCTGGTTAATCGGGACAGTTATTTCGAAAGCTATTATTTAGGCTTGGCTGTCCCTTGATGCTTTATAACAATGATCAAACAATATCATGCTCCCTATTCTAGCTAAACGGCTATTTGTGGTTTGGTTCTTCTCAGTAGCAAAAGATGACAATAATTAAACATCTTGATAGGATGAATGGAAGTCATAAGGAGTTAGTACGTAAATGGAACTACATAATCCCCTACCCAAATTAAATATACGGCCCCGTCGCCGTAGAATCATCTGCTAGATGTCACTATGAATATAAAGCACTATTTATACTCATTAGTACTAAGCTTCTGGTGCATAATCTTTGTTGGCATTTCAGAAAATGATGTAATCGAATCTGCAAAATTATTTAATACCAGTTTTTTTGATTTAGTTAAGGCTGTATTTATTGGTTTAATTCTAGGTTTAGTAATTCGCATAAGTAATGTGCGTAATTATTTAGGCGGCATGCCGCTCGGTTTACTTTTAACTGGTGTACCACTTGGTGTTATTGGTCTAGGTGCGATCGGCATGGGGTTATTTGGTGCCATGATCATTTACCTGAGATTTGATAATATTGAATTACTGAGACTTCCGCTACATGCAACTGTTGTGGGAATATCATCATATGTTATTTATCAGACCATACATTGGAGCAAACGTGACATCTAATCACTGCGTCAAGTGGATTGTATTTTCGCTACGCAAAATTCCAACAACTTACGTAGGGCGTTAAGTGCACAAGGACATGAAGAATTTACTATTACTCATAGTTTTATTTTTGTCGGTCTCATTAGCACGTGCTGAAGATATTCTTATCTCACTGTATGAATACGACCCTTGGCGTATGGTCATAGGATCTGATTCACCTACATTTATGCTTTATTCAGATGGCCAAGTAATTTTCTGGAATACTGAACTAAAGAAATACCAAAACGCCATTTTAAATCCAAGCGATCTCGAGGCAGAGTTATCTGGAGTTAAGAGGTTAACTGACTTAGAAAGCGAATACATCTTATCTGGTTGGACCGATCAGCCAACTCAGGTACTCGCGTTCAAATCTGGTGCTACCAATCATAAGATTGGTGTTTATGGAAGCCTTCGTAAACAGAAAGAAGTTCGAGAAAAAGCTCCGAGAGAGTTCTTAGCACTATTTGATTATTACACTAGATATAGTAAAGCAGGCGCTACAGACTGGAATCCAACTCATATAGAAGTAATGATTTGGCCATATGACTACGCTCCAGAAAAATCAATAATTTGGCCCAGCACCTGGCCTGACATCAATTCTGGTAGCACAAAAAAACGAGGGGACTCATTCAGTATATATCTACCGTTCAATCACTATGATGAGTTTAAAAAATTTATAGCTACTAGAAATGAAAAGGGAGCAGTAGAAATCAATGGCAAAAAGTGGGTGGTTTCAACTAGGACTCCGTTCCCGCATGAAATAGCACTTAACAAGTCAAAGCAAAAGGGCGCGCAATAATGCATGCCTTTGTTTGAAGTGTTAGATTTCTATGAATTAATATGAAATATTTTCTTGTAATAATATACGTTTTCTTATTGTCTGCATGCTCTTCAAAGCCTGTGCTTGAAGAGCAAAATAAATTCTTGATTGAATTTGGCCGAATTGTCGAAGTTGGTGAATTTTACGAAATTAGACCAAACATTTTTACTTTTATTTCACGAAATGGAAAATTGTTAAGCAAATTTGGAGTTAGAATTGAAAATTTAGCCAGATTTGATTATGAACTTGCTTATGTAATTGCAAAATATCACGATCAAAAAGCTGATTACGAAATATTTGCAAGAGGGTGCTGCTGGTCAATTAAACCACCTATAAACACTAATTATGAGGCATTTATATGGGAAGAAGATGTTGAATTTTTACCTGGAAGTTATAAGTTTGCAGTATTTGTTAACGGTGAAGTTATAGAGATGATAGATTTTAAAGTGATTGAAATTGAAATCTAACAAGAGTGTTAGGTGTCTACGGAGATTTGTATGGAACTTAAGTTTTCACTAGGGCTAGGGCTCATTACTCTTACTTTGATTGGGACGTTGATTTTTTTTGGAAGAAAGCTATCACAAAGAATTCAAAAAGAGTCCCATGATAGTAATTTGGTACTGAAAATCACACGAACAGGTTATGCACTTTCAGGCTGTATGGTTGCATTCTGGGTTTTTTGCCTTTTTGTTAAAGACCTAATGCCGGATAGTAATTTAGGACTATTTTTACATACAACAGATGGTTTTATTACAGTGTTTATAGGCTCTTATTTATTTTTTGTTGTTATTGCGATTCTATTTAATAAGATAGGTTCACCAATAGCTAAGAGGGGTGGTAATGGAACCTAACATACTGTTATGTTGTTTGAGAAGGCTCTGTGGAAATAGTATTAGATTGGAGTCTCTATCAGGACGTTGAAGACTTCTATCAAGATATTCTTAATCAACTGAAATCGCCATCTTGGCATGGTAATAATTTAAATGCGCTATCCTTTATTTGTTTAGTGCATTTTTTAGTATCAGGCGTACTGCATGTATTGTTAGCATTTTCTGCGCTGCCCTAACTGCTCTAAATGCATCACAGTTCAAGGCTTTAAGAAACCGCATCCTGCCTCTGCTGGTAGTTGGACAAAAGTTGTGTGGCATTGGTTTTCCGGTTCTGTGACTTGTATTCATTGTGGAGAAGAAGTTAATACCAATGTATTATAATTAGTCGGTTAGGAGGGGATAAGATGAACATTAAACCACTTTTAATGCTGACCATACTACTGGTTACGATATATGGTTCAGCGCCATTATTCGCAACTGAAGCAATAACTTCATATAGGCCTATCGAGAAAGTTGAAACACTAACCCTAGAGGACAAGTCATTTAAAGGGCGTATCAGAGCAACTGGAATTATGGGCCTGTTTAGCGTCAAGGGCACACTATCATTTAGGCAACATATATCAGGACAGTCATACCTTATCCAAACCAGACAGTAAAAGATGGCTACGCCTAATCATGGCAATTTATAATTATTGAATTTCTTAAATAATCAGAAAGTTATACGGCGTAGAAGTAATTTCCAATTAAATTAAATCGTAAGTCTTTGAAATAATTGGGGCTTTAAATCATATGAGGAGTGCACAAGCTAAATTAAGTATATGGCCATTGGCCACATACGCATACCACCAGACTGCAAGTGACAGTCACCTAACATTTTGATAGTATTGAATAAAGCACGGATGGAGCATGACTATGATAGAAGGACTTATGAAGCCAAACCCCCAAACCTCTTATATAGCCTCCCGCCGTATAATCAACTGTTACATATTTAGGGAAATTATGAAAAAATTATCAATATTAGTTATATTTCTAACTACCGCTATATATGCAGAAGACCATAGTATGCAAAAAATCTTCATAAATTTTGAAAGTGCTTATATGAGCAA